>WNFY01008381.1_pt1 | contig 19934 bp, 16 predicted proteins | sample 5400091 | NCBI WGS metagenome assembly WNFY01 (sample SAMN13153364, study PRJNA577476) | soil metagenome | isolation source: 60 cm soil or saprolite under grassland replicate 1 | place: USA:California | collected 2016-06-15
TGCTTCCTGTGCCAGCTTGCGGCTTACTGTGGGCGCAATAGTGCTCATGTCAATGATGATGAGGCCTTTGCGCGCCCCTTCGAGAATACCGTTTGGCCCGGCCACAACCTGTTCGACCTGTGGTGAATTGGGCAACATAGTAATCACTATATCCGAAGCCATAGCGACAGCGCGAGATGAGGGAGCTAATTTAGCGCCAGCTTTGAGTACTTCTTGTACCTCTGGCTTCTCTGGATGACGTGCATAAATTGTGACGTGATGCTCTGCTTTGAGCAAGTTAAGTGCCATAGGCCGTCCCATGACACCGATGCCAATAAAACCTACCTGCATTTACAAATATCCTTTCTCACATGGGTACTTTACTCCATTTCGACGATGATTGCCCCGCCTTTGACGACATCGCCTTCTTGATAAAGTACTTTTCGTACTTTGCCTTCATAGGGTGCTATGATCGTATGCTCCATTTTCATCGCGCTGAGGATAACGAGTACTTGCCGGTGCTGCACTAACTCACCATCGTGAACCTGTACTTTGACGATGGTTCCCGCCATGGGAGCAGTAAGCGCTTTTTGCAGGTGGGCGACGTTTCCGCTATGCGCAGCCGAGTCTACATCTGGTGGTTGACGTCGTTCGAAACAATAATGTTGCCCATCTAAAATAACATGCGTCTCGCCTCCAGATTCTCGTACATATACACGCAATTGTTTTGTTCCCCACCGGAGTAGCATAAGATCATTATTGCCAAAGACGCAACTGATTTTTTCTGCCGGTTGTGCATCGACTTGTGTATTCCAGGCGCCCGTTTCATCTTGTGATGAAGAGATAGATACCCTATGTTTTTCCTCTTGATAGGTATAGCTAATGCTTCGCGCTTCGCCGATTATACGCCAGGGGCCAAGGATATGCCAGGGGTTAGGGGGAGATTGACCATTCCTAACTGACAAATCATCTCCAGGTCTAACCATATCAAACATCGCTGCGGCTAATAATGCATGATGTAGTGTTTCTTGCTTCGAAGTCCCTTGTTTTTGCCTGATTTTTTCTTGTGTTGCCCTGATGAGTCCATAGTCTTCTAGAAAACTGGTAAACGTGAGTCCTTCCTGGAACGCTGGGTGTGTCGCAATTGTAAGCAACAACGCGGCATTCGTCTTGACTCCAAAGACTACTGTTTGCCTGAGTGCCGCTTGCAGGCGTTCAATTGCCGTTCTACGATCTTCACCATAAACAATCAATTTTGCAATCATTGGGTCGTAATATTGTGTAATCTCGTCGCCGCTCTCTATGCCACTATCAATACGAATGCCAGGCCCATCTGGTTTAATGAAGCCTGTAACTATGCCGGTAGATGGTAAAAAGTTATTTTCAGGATCTTCTGCATACAGGCGTACTTCGATAGCATGTCCGTGAGGGTTGATCTGTTCTTGAGTTAAACCGAATGGTTGACCTGCGGCTATTTGTAGTTGATGGCGCACCAGGTCTATGCCTGTGATAAGTTCGGTTACAGGATGCTCTACCTGCAGGCGCGTGTTCATCTCGAGAAAATAGAATTGCTTATCGATATCGAGCAAAAATTCAAGGGTACCGGCATTGACGTATCCAGCAGCGTTGGCGATACGTACAGCGGTTTCTCCCATTTCCGCTCGTAGAGCAGGAGTCAATGCAACAGAAGGGCTCTCTTCCACTATTTTCTGATGGCGGCGCTGGATAGAACACTCACGTTCGCCGAGATAAACCAGGTTGCCGAATGTATCGCCCAACACCTGGATCTCGACATGTCGTGGATTCTGAATCAAGCGCTCGAGAAAGACCGTGGCATCGCTAAAAGATGCCAGGGACTCGCGTTGCGCACCAGCCAGTTGCTCTTTGAAATCGGTGAGAGCTTGTACGATACGCATACCTTTGCCGCCACCACCCGCTGAGGCTTTGATAAGTAAAGGAAAACCGATGCGTTGTGCTTCATTTATGAGCACAGCTTCTTCCTGGCTCTCACCATCATACCCAGGGATAGTCGGTGCACCAACGGATTGTGCCAGTTGCTTTGCAGCGATCTTTGATCCCATCAGGCGCATCGCTGGTGCAGGTGGGCCAATGAAGATAATTCCTGCCCTTTCACATGCCTCGACAAAGTCTGCATTTTCGGAGAGGAAGCCATAGCCGGGGTGAATAGCCTCTGCCCTACTTTGCCTGGCGACACTAATGATGGTGTCTATACTCAGATAGCTTTGTGTAGCAGGTGCAGTACCTATATAATATGCTTCATCTGCCTCTTGTACATGCAGTGCATTACAATCGACGTCAGAGTAAACTGCCACAGTTTGTATACCCATCTCGCGACAGGTTGCTATGATGCGGACAGCTATTTCTCCCCGATTGGCAATTAAGACTTTTTTGAACATCATGTAATACCTGATGTGGAATCTGGATATCCCTTGCGGATGTCCCTACATTTCCCATTTACTATGTCCAGCTAAATAAGGGTTAACCTCTACGCCTATCTTTTTTCCAGGAATGCGCGCAATCTCTCCTGTGCTTCCGCACTTACTCGTAATGTAGCAATCGTCTCGGTGGTATACTTGCGTGCCGTATCGCGATCCATGTGTCCTACATTCAATGCCAGGGCTTTACAGGCGCGTATCGCTAGTGGCCTGCTGCTTAGTAACTCGTTGACTGTTTTCCCTACTGTGGCATCGAGTTCTTCTGGTTTCGTGATGACATGAACCAGGCCAATCTCTTGAGCGCGGGTTGCGCTGAAATGTTCGCCTGTCACAAAAAGTACGCGAGCATGCGTTTCGCCGATCTTGCGTACCACGTAGGGTGAAATAACTGCCGGGGCGATACCTAGTTTCACTTCGCTAAAAGCCAGCCGGGCGCCTTCGACTGCAATAACGATATCACAAACAGCGAGTAAACCCAATCCTCCTCCCATAGCAGTGCCATTCACACGCGCCACCACCGGACAGGGAAAGGTATTGATGGTATCAAAGAGATCAGCCAGGCGTAATGCATCGTTCAGGTTTTGCTCCTGCGTGAAGGATGCCGATTCTTTCATCATGTTCAGATCAGCCCCGGCGCTAAATGAGGGTCCCTCACCTGTCAATACGACGGCATGTAGACGCGTATCGGTGCTCAGATTGGTGAATGCTCCATGCAAATCCAGGATAAGCTGTGAGTTAAATGCGTTATGTACTTCGGGCCTCCGCATAGTGATAGTAGCAATCCTGTCCTGGTGGCTTCGCTCAACAGTGATGTGCGTATATGTTGGCATGTTCTCACTCCTTCACATTCTGAATACCCCGAATGGCGTATCTGGCATTGGCGCATTCAAGGATGCAGCAATGCCCAGAGCCAGCACTTTGCGTGTATCGCGAGGATCAATAATCCCATCATCCCATAGGCGAGCGGTGCTGTAGTAGGGGTTGCCTTCCTCCTCATATTTATCGAGAATCGGCTGCTTGAAGGCTGCCTCTTCCTCCTCAGTCATAGTTTTGCCACGTGCGGCCAGTCCTTCCTTGCGTACTGTTGCCAGCACACTGGCAGCCTGTTCACCACCCATCACTGAGATACGCGCATTGGGCCACATCCATAACTGCCTTGGTGAATAGGCTCGTCCGCACATACCATAGTTGCCCGCACCAAATGAGCCGCCAATAATGACCGTTGTAGGAAAATCAACGGAGTCTGACGCTGAGCACATAGTTCGATAAAATGAGTTGCCTTCAGTGCGCTCTCCGAAAAAAGGATGCCATTGTTGGCGATAATACCTACCGGATAGCCCATCAGCCGGGCAAAGCCACAAACCAGTGTCGTACCGTAAAGCTCCTTGAATTCATGAAAGCGACTCCCGTCGACGAGACGAGCGATTATCTCGCGTACATCATAGCTCTTGCGGTTATCTTTTGGGACTATACCGAGCAGTTCATTGGGATCAAAGCGCGGCGGCTCAGGTGTGTGAATCTCCCAGGGAATATACTTTCGGCGGTTGAGATTTGAGACGATGCTTCGGCAAATCGCCAACGCGTGTTCATCGTTCATTGCATAGTGATCAGTGACGCCTGAGGTGCGACAATGGACATCAGCACCTCCCAGATCTTCGGCGCTGACCTCTTCGCCAGTCGCGGCTTTCACCAGCGGCGGACCACCCAGGAAAATGGTGCCATTGCCGCGCACAATCACCGTTTCATCGCTCATAGCGGGAACATAAGCTCCCCCGGCTGTACACGAACCCATCACTGCTGCAATCTGTGGAATACACTGGCTAGACATGCGAGCCTGGTTATAGAAGATACGCCCGAAGTGTTCGCGATCAGGAAAAACATCGGCCTGTAAGGGTAAGAATGCGCCGCCTGAATCGACAAGGTAAATGCATGGCAAATGATTTTGTTCGGCAATCTCTTGCGCGCGTAAATGTTTCTTGACAGTCAGTGGGTAATAGGTGCCGCCCTTGACTGTGGCATCATTGCCAATGATCATGCACTCCTGTCCTTCGACGAGTCCAATTCCTGTCACGATGCCTGCCGATGGAGCTTCGTTATGATACATGTTCCATGCTGCTAATGGACTCAGTTCCAGGAAAGGCGTATCGGGGTCGCATAGCCACTGAATGCGTTCGCGTGCAAGTAATTTGTTGCGTTTACGGTGTTTGGCGATTGCATCTTCTCCTCCGCCCTGCTGCACCTGTCGCACACATTCGTTAAGCTGATCCAGAAGTTGCAAGAAATAGGGTGTATTTTCTTGAAATTCGGGACTATTGCGGTCTATGCGAGTCTCGATGATACCCATGTGAAAGTCTTTTCCTCTCGACAGTGCTGTCACGGACGCAATACATGGCGTCTCCTTATGCTGTTTGCAGCATAGCACTGCATAGAAGGAGCGTCAAGGCTCTTTCTGACATCTCGTAGGGGTAGCGCGTCGTGTTGACAAAGACCCCTCCATCGTGTACTATACAAGTCGTGCGGTACCGAGAGAAGAAAATGCTTTAAGCCCGCCAATGGGGTTGAAATGGAGGGTTTGAGTTTCCTCCTAAGCTTCTTCTCGTACAATATTCGGGTGTGGCCAAGCGGTAAGGCAGTGGACTTTGGATCCACGATCCTAGGTTCGAATCCTAGCACCCGAGCCTACTTCATGGATGATGAGAACTTAGTTGATTGCGTCAGGGCAGGGCAAGTGTTGGCTTGACCCGTTATCCCCGGGGGCTAAAAACATCACAATAAGGTTTACAATTTTATTATGGACACATATGCTGCCGTAGTGCTCGCTGCAGGCAAAGGCACCAGGATGCGTTCAACTCTGCCAAAGGTGCTTCACCAGGTGGTGGGGTTGCCACTGCTGGCGCATGTAATTAATGCCATCGACAGCATTCGCTCCACTTCTGCTTTTGCCCAACTCCAAGCTACAACCACCGGCCATCTTCCTATCGTCGTACTGGGACACGAGGCAGATCAAGTTGAAACTGCTTTTGGTGAGCGTTGTCTCTATGCTCTCCAGGAGGAGCAATCAGGCACCGGTCACGCAGTACTGGCCGCAGAGAAAGTCGTAAATGAGTTAAAACCTGCGCCTCAGACGATCCTGGTTTGTTATGGCGATACGCCGTTGATAAGTGGCGAGATACTTGCTCGCGTTCTGTTTGAGCATATCACAAACCAGGCAACACTAACTTTCCTCACTGCAATCGCTGACCATTCCTCCGACTTTGGTCGTGTACTGCGTGATGTGGATGGTCAGGTACGCGAAATCGTTGAGGTCAAACGTGCCACCGAAGAGCAAAAGCGAATCATCGAAGTCAATTCGGGAGTCTACTGTTTTGATAGAAGCTGGCTCTGGCCGAATTTACAAGCGCTGCCCAGAAATGCTTCGGGCGAATACTATCTGACCGATCTGGTAGGTGTAGCAAGCTCACAGGGACGTAAGATTGTAACCGTGAGCGGAACACTTGACGAGACCATCGGTGTCAATGACCGCGTGCAACTGGCTGCTGTTGAACGGCTGCTACGCCTGCGCGTGCTAGAGCGTCTTATGTATGCGGGCGTAACTATTATCGACCCTACAAACACTTATATCGATGCTGATGTGGAAGTTGGGCCTGACACGCTCATTCTTCCTGGTACGATGATCACAGGCAAAACAAGCATTGGATCAATGTGTCGCATTGGACCTGGAACGACCATCGATCAGTCCGTACTTGGAAATGGTTGTATTGTACGAAATTCGGTATTAGAAGAAACAACGCTTGAAGATGGGGTACATATTGGGCCTTACAGTCATTGTCGTCCCGGCGCCTACCTTGCACGTAATGTACGTATGGGCAACTTTGGAGAAGTGAAAAACTCCTATATCGGCACGGAAACCGACATTCATCACTTCAGCTATGTTGGCGATGCTACTGTGGGTGAGCATGTGAATATCGGTGCGGGCACAATTACTTGTAATTATGATGGGGTTAAGAAAAATCACACCACGATAGGTGACGGTGCCTCCATCGGAAGTGATACAATGTTAATAGCCCCGGTAACCGTTGGTGAACATGCCATTACAGGAGCTGGATCAGTAGTGACCCGCGATGTCCCTCCTGGATCTGTGGTTGTAGGCGTACCCGCGCGTGTGCTTAGCATGCCTCAGCCATCAGACAATTCCGCGAAAGAGGAAATCGAAAAGGAGTGATCGATCTTATGGACGGCACTGGCCTGGCCGGAATTGTTGTGGCGGCCCTATCGGTCGTCCGTGCCTCTGCTGCATCTCAAGTTCCACAATTCGATTTTGAAGCGTGGTTGCAACTGATCGTACTGATTGTATCATTAATTCTATGTGCCACGGCATCTGCTGCTGAAACTGCGCTTACCTCCGTTAGTCGCATTAAACTCAAGAATCTGGTAGAAGAGGGCGACAAAAAGGCACTTGAGATTGAACGACTGATATCGAAACCGAATGTTTTCCTCTCTACCATCCTGGTCGTTAATAGCGTAGCTGTGATCGTTGCTTCCAGCATGACTACCGTGCTGGCTCTCCGTTTCATTCCAGATTTTGGTGAACTTATTGGAACTATCCTCATCTCTCTGATTGTGTTGATCTTCTGCGAGATTACGCCCAAAACTGCCGCTGTGCAAAACCCCGTACGTTGGGCCCGCGCTCTGGTAAACCCTGTACGTGCTGCCGCCTGGCTGCTTCACCCGGTGGTTGTGTCGTTGAGCGCCATAACAAATACCCTGGTCCGCCTCTTCGGTGGTCAAATCAAGCATCGTGGTCCTTTCGTGACTGAAGAAGAACTACGCCTGCTGGTGAATGTTGGCGAGGAAGAAGGAGTGCTCGAAGAAGAAGAAACTGAGATGATTCACAGCATCTTTGAGTTCGCTGATACAACTGTGCGCGAAGTGATGATACCCCGTATAGATATGGTAACGCTGGAAAGCGATGCCACCGTTGATGAGGCGGTAGACCTGGCTTTACAGGGCGGCTTTTCTCGTATCCCTGTCTATGAAGAAACAATCGACAATATCATTGGTGTGCTGTTTACCAAAGATATGCTCAAACAGTTGCGCGAAGACCACAATGCCTTACCTATACGTGAGCTTGTGCGTCCGGCATATTTTGTGCCTGAGACGAAAAAGTTAGACGATTTGTTGCGTGAAATTCGTCAGAAGCGCACCCATATGGCTATTGTTGTCGATGAATATGGCTCGGTCGCAGGGCTGGTGACTATCGAAGATCTGGTCGAGGAAATTGTGGGTGACATTCAAGATGAGTATGACCGCGAAGAGAACCTCTACGAGCAGGTCACTCAATACGAATATGTCTTCGATGCCAAGATTAATATTGACGAATTTAATGAGCTGATGGGTGCTGACCTGGAAAGTGAAGATTACGAGACCCTGGGAGGTTTTTTGTTGGCTCAGCTCGACAAGATTCCTGTGGCGGGTGATACTATCGCCTACAAGGATCTAGCTTTCACGGTCTTAACTACTCGTGGACTCCGCATAACCAAGGTGAGAGTAGAACGTGTACATACATATGATACTTCGAGCGATTCTAAACAGCCAGGGAAAGAGCAATCTGGTCCGTTGCTTTTGCCGCCTGCTAAGGAAGTAGATAAAACTGATACGCAGAATAAGACGGAGCCTCCATCGGAACCACATCCGCGCTATGAAATAAAAGAGGTTTGAGCGATGATATCCGCGCTACCTGCTCTTCCACATGTAGTACGAGTCGTAGAAGTTGGTCCTCGCGATGGTCTGCAAAATGAAAGGGCGCTCATTCCCACCGGAAAGAAAATACAATTCATTCACATGCTTGCTGAAGCGGGTCTTCCAGTTGTTGAAGCCACTTCATTTGTTAGCCCACGCGCTATTCCTCAGTTGAGCGATGCGAGCGAGGTTATGGCTGGCGTGGCACGACGGCCCACAACATCCTATGCTGTGCTGGTTCCGAATTTGAAAGGCCTGGAGCGTGCATTGGCGGCTGGAGTTCGCTCTATCGCCGTATTTACAGCCGCTAGCGAGAGTTTTACACGCCATAACATCAATGCCACCATTGCGGAAAGCCTTGCTAATTTTCGTCCTGTCGTGGCATTGGCCCGGCAAGAAGGAGTGACTGTTCGTGGCTATATTTCGACAGTTTTCGGTTGTCCCTACGAGGGAAGAGTAGAAGCCCGGCAGGTTCTCAATGTAGCACAGGCACTTTTAGAGATAGGCGTGCAGGAACTTTCTTTGGGTGACACGATTGGCGTAGCGACACCGAATCAGGTGGTGGATATGATCAGCCTCTTACTGAATAATGGCGCTATTCCTATTGGGCAATTAGCTGTACATTTCCATGATACACGGGGCACTGCGCTGGCAAATGTGCTGATGGCGTTGCAATTGGGTATCAACATTGTTGATTCTTCCGCAGGGGGCCTGGGTGGTTGTCCCTATGCTCCGGGGGCTGCTGGGAATTTGGCGACCGAAGACCTGCTTTACATGCTGCATGGAATGGGTATCCAAACAGGTGTAAACCTGGATAAAGTAGTTGCAGCTACAAATTTTATTGCTCCGTTGTTGGGTCATGCTCCAACGAGTAAGTATTACCAGGCGGCAATGAGCACAGGTTAATGCGATTCCAGGTACCTGATTGCTCCCGCTAATTGTATATCTCCACTGCTGAGAATTTGTTGCAGGGTCATATTTCCCTGATTCTCATCGTTAGGCGTGAGGGGATTAACGTTTGCGTTTAAATTCACCTCGATATTAGGCTGGATACCCTTATCGCGGATGAATTGACCACCAGGTGTCAGCCACTCGCTTGTCCCCAAAAGAATGGCAGAGCCATCAGATAAGTCAAATTCATCGAGCACGGTGCCTGTGCCAAAGGTTTTCACCCCCAGAATGATCGCACGATGGTTGTCCCGCAAAGCGCCGGAAACAATTTCTGCGGCACTTGCCGTATTACTGTTGGTCAGCACCACGATCGGTGTAGTCGTATCAAAGGGATGCCCATTCACCGGTTGCGGCGTTCGTTGGCCAGTGCTGTTCTGTTCCAAAAGCACATTCCCTTTACCAACAAATTCACTGACTACGTTAATGGCTTCCTGGAGGTATCCTCCGGGATCATCGCGCAAATCAAGAATGATCGATTTCGCTCCCAATTTTTTGGCCTTGTTGAGCGCATTTTTGAGCTGATCTGAGACTCCTTCAGAGAATTGCGTGATTTGAATATGCGCGATGCGAGTCTCCGGAATATAGTGTAAGTTAACTGCCGAAACTTTAATCTCTACTCGCTTCATTATAAACGTCCGTGTCTGATTTGTTGAGGGACGTTTCACAGTGATGGATACATTTGTGCCAGCAGGTCCCTGAATGAGCGGAATGACAGTATTTAGATCCTTTCCTATCGTGCTCACGCCATTGACAGTGACAATGATATCTCCTCGTTGAATCCCTGCTTTCTCTGCTGGTGCCCCGGGGATGGTAGAAGTTATGGTTATTTGTTTCGTTTTAGGGTCTTGTTGCAGGTATATGCCGATACCCACAAGAGTACCACTCAACTGCTGTTTTTCGGCTTGTACATCCTGTGGCGTCAGGAAACGGGTATGACCTTTATCATTCAACACGCCCAGCATAGCGCGAATTGCCTGGTAAGACATCTCCTTATAGTTCACCGCTTTACGATCAACATAGTTTTGGTCCACGGTGTTCCAGGCCTGTTGAAAGAGATTAGCATAACTTTTAGATTGATCGCGAGGATTGAAACTGGTGTTTGTATATGCCTGGTGACTAAACCATCCGCCCAGAAATGCAATGATCAGCAATGCTGTAGTGACTACAATTTGCCCGAAAATCCGACGAAGACGACGTCTCGAATCAGGGGAACGTTCTTCTGAGGATGTCTGCTGCTGGGTGGCAGTATCCGTATGTGTTGTCGAAGTTGGATTGAACTGGTCTTCAGGTGCTGGCGTTGGATATAGATTATCTGGCTGTTCGTACCAACGTGGATCGTCGTAATTACTCACCGGTAGCCTCCCATACTTGTTTCGATACATAACGTGACGCGTAGACGTGCCAGCGGTATTTGCATCGATATCATTGCCTGATCTTTGGATACTTTTATTATTAGCGTATGCCTTCTGATCATTGTTGTTAGTAGTTTCTGCAATAGTTCTATCGTAGTTATTCATGTTCGGAAAAGTCAACGTTTTTACTTTATAAAATACGGCTTTTTCAAAGTGTCTTCATAAGACAACATTTATCATTACCAGTGTAGCTTTCATTTATCAGGAAACCTGCACGAAAATGTAAAATATTTGTAAAGACTTACTGATAGCATTTGGTAGTGGATCAAATTGAATTGCGAGAGAAGCTAGTATTTCAAAAAACAGGAGTGTAGTTCACTGAACTACACTCCTGTTAATCAGTATCACAGATGCTTTTCTCTATGCTGGCTCTCCGACCAGGTGAACAAGACCTCTTTTTACTCGCCTGGAGTGACCGTCGCTGTCGCCTCGGTGCTCTCTGGGACAAGTGCGGGTGTTGGAGGCGCTCGAGAGATGATCATCGACATCATCTTTCCCTCCATTATGGGAGAGCGCTCAATGACAGCCGTACCTTTCAAAACTTCTGCAATTCCGTCAAGCAACTTGCGGCCAATGTCAGGATGGCGCATCTCCGCCCCACGGAACTTCACACTGACCCTGACTCTATCCCCTTCAGCCAGGAACTCTTGAATCTTGCGCGTCTTTACATCTACATCATGTTCGTCTGTACGTGGACTCAAACGAATCTCTTTCAATGTAATTGTTTTCTGATTCTTTCGCGCCTCGTTCTCTTTCTTTGCCTGCTCATACTTGAATCGACCGTAGTCCATCAATTTGCAGACAGGGGGGACAGCGTTGGGTGATATCTCGACCAGATCAAGATCCCGTTCACGGGCAATCTCAAGTGCGCGTAAGGGAGGCATCACCCCGATCATTTCTCCGTTTTCGTCAATCAAACGAACTTCACGTGCGCGAATACGCTCATTCACCCGTGTCTCTCGCTGTCGGTCGCTCCCCCGAAAATCCCTGTTAATAGGCCAGACCTCCTTTAGTGCTGGAAAAAATTACTCTTAAAAATTGGTGTAAATAACAACTCTGAAACCCCATAGAGTGTAGCATACTACCCTTATGCAAGTCAAATATTTCTCGCACCTTTTTTGGCTTATGAGCTTATAGAAACGTCCTGTTGTTCATACAGCATTTTTGTCAACTCGCCAACGACATCATAGCGTCCATACGATGGCATGAGATATACTCCCTGCACCATGCTGCGTGTTGCTGATAAAAGTTCATGCGCCAATTTCAGCCCTTCTTCACGTCCTTGTTCGCCTGCAGCACGCATACGCCCTCGCACTTCATCGGGAATGATTATACCAGGCACTTCATTATGCAGGTACTCAGCATGACGTGAACTGTGTAGAGGAATGCAACCTAGTATCATTGGGATAGGTGATTGTCCTACTTGATCCAAAAAGCGTAATAACGGTGTTAATTCATAGATAGGTTGGGTCATAATAAATTGTGCCCCCGCTTCTATCTTGCGCCAATACTTCTCAATCTCTTGATCCCTCTGTTCGTCTGTCATATTCAAATTAAGTGCTGCTCCTATAAAGAACGAACTTTTAGCGCCAATCGATGAACCTGCTGCATCATGCCCCTCGTTCATGCCTCCGATTACTTGTAATAAGCCGAAAGAATCTACATCCCATACACCGGTCGTATTCGGGTAGTCGCCTAAACGCAGTGGGTCTCCTGTCAACGCCAGAATATTGCGAATACCTAAAGCATGTGCCCCCAGTAAATCTGATTGCAGCGCCATCAAGTTGCGGTCTCGCGTTGTGAAGTGAATAATCGTTTCGATACCCAGGTGATCCTGGATCAAACGAGCGAGAGCGATGCAACTCATGCGCACACGCGCCATTGGGCTATCGGCAATGTTGATAAAGTGAACACCTACCTCTTGCAGCAGTGCAGCGCCCTCAAGTACTTTGGCAGGGTTTAAGCCCTTGGGAGGATCGAGTTCAACGCTTACGACGAACTCTCCCGCAGCCAGTTTTTCTTGCAGACGAGTCATTGAGCCTTGTTGAGGAAGGATAACTTCTTCTTCAAGTAGTCGGGCGATGGTTATCTGACCATTTGAGACCGTGATAGGCTTTGACTGCACGGTTGTCTCGGTTGTGTCCGTTGTTAAGGAAGCACGTACTCCGTAATGTTCATCGAGTGCTTTACGCATAGCTGCGATGTGATGGGGTGTCGTGCCACAGCATCCACCTATCAGGTGTACACCAGCTCTGGCGAAGCGCAGAGCATAATCTGCGAAGTAATCGGGTGTGGCCACATAAAAAAAACGGTTACCAATGCGTGTCGGTAATCCTGCATTAGGTTGTGCTGAGAACAGGTGGGTTCCGGATTTAATTTCTTCAGGCTGTCGATGAACCTCAGTGATCATCTCTTCGAGCACATCGAGTGTCGCTGCTGGCCCTACGCTGCAGTTGGCGCCCATCACATCAACATCCATATCGCTCAGTACCGCAGCCACCCTTGCTGCTGACTGGCCGGAGAGAGTATGCCCATCTTCATAAAAGCTCATTTGAGCAATGATAGGTAGCCCACCCACCTCTTTAGCTGCCAGGATAGCCTGTCGCAGTTCCGCCAGACTTGAGAACGTTTCAAGTATCAGAAGGTCGGCTCCGCCTTCCTGAAGGGCCTCGATCTGTTCCTGGAAAATAGTCCGCACCTCAATTAAGCGGTGCTCATCTGGCGCTTGCAGAGGACGTCCTGTAGGTCCAACTGCACCCGCGACAAAGACCGGCTGGCCGGAGATTTCCCGTGCCTCGCGTGCCAGGCGAACGGCACGAAAATTAATCTCGCGTACCCGGTCTCCCAGGTTATAAGCCTCAAGCTTGGCGCGATTTGCGCCAAACGAGTTGGTCTCGATGATCTCGGCACCGGCACTGATATATTCGCGATGGATATTTGTAATCAGTTCTGGTTGCGACAAGTTGAGCGCATCAAAACACTGTTCGTAGTTCACTCCACGTGCGTATAATAACGATCCCATTGCGCCATCGCAAAGTAATGGGCGCTGATGCAGCAGGTTCAATAATGGGTATTCCATGTAAATGCCTCTCCCATAAACTGGTTATATTTCATTCTCGTTCACTATTGTATCTTCTTTTAGGCTTTTTAGGAACAGGGATAATATAACTATCAAAATTTCTTCTCTCGACTACACTCGTCTGTTCTGCTACAATGCAGCAAAGCCAAAGAACTGATATGTAGGGAGTCGAGTTGTAATGGGAACACATCAGACTACAAGTGAAGCCATAGAATATATATTGACCAGAGGCGTTGTCCTGGTTGAAAAAGAAGCTGATCTGCGCCGAATGCTCCTGAAAGGTGAACCACTGTGTGTCAAGCTTGGTGTTGACCCCAGCCATTATGATCTGACAATTGGGCACGCGGTTGTTTTTCGCAAACTACGTCAATTTCAGGAATTGGGACATAAGGCCGTTGTTGTAATCGGTGATTGGACAGCTCGTCTAGGTGATCCAAGCGGGCGTGAAGATGCGCGCAAACCGCTCACAGCAGAGCAGGTCAAGGACAACATGGCTACCTACCTTGAGCAATTTTTCAGAATCGTAGACCCTGAACTAACCGAGGTACACTGGCAGAGCGAATGGTTCAATTCTTTTGATTTGGGCGACGCAATGAAACTACTGAGCCATAAAACCGTTGCTCAGATGTTAGAGCGTGATGACTTCTCCAAACGCTATAAAAGCGGAACCGAAATCTATCTCTCTGAATTCATGTACCCGTTGTTGCAGGGATACGATTCTGTTGCGTTGCACGCAGATGTCGAGATCGGCGGCACCGACCAGACGTTTAACCTCTTAGTTGGGCGCGAACTACAACCCAGTTTTGGCCAACCCTCGCAGCAAATCTTGACAGTTCAACTTATCGTTGGACTCGACGGCGTTAAGAAAATGGGCAAATCGCTCAGTAATTATATCGCCATGACCGCGCCTGCTAACGATATGTACGGCAAGCTCATGTCACTCCCCGATCATGCCATCATCAGCTACTTTGAAACGTTAACGGATGTTCCTCAGGCCGAATTGGACGAGTTCAAGCGCAAAATGGCGGTGGGCTTACTCAACCCGCGAGATGTCAAAATGCGTATGGCGCGGGAAATTGTCAGCGGGTTTCACAATGCTACGGAAGCTCGGAAGGCTGAAGAAGCCTTTGTACGCCAGTTTTCCGAACGCGAGTTACCAACCAACATACCCGACTTTCAACTCAATAAAGCTGTGGATATTGTCACTTTGTTAGTCGATGCAAAGCTGGCAAAGAGCAAAGGGGAAGCTCGTCGTCTAGTCCAACAAGGGGGTGTTTCGTTGTTCCCCGAAGGGAAGACAAGCGAGGCACAACGCATAAACGATGTCGATTTTATTGTACCTGCCCAGGATGGAGCTATTCTAAAGGTAGGCAAATTGAAATATATCAGGATTAAAAAGTAGGAGGCTACATCATTATGTCACGCGCAACCATTGGTGTGATCGGCGGTAGTGGACTCTATCGGATGGAAGGTATGACCGACGTTGAAGAAGTTGCTGTGGAAACACCTTTCGGAGATCCTAGCGATGTCATTACCGTTGGCAAGGTCGAAGGCGTTTCAATGGCCTTTCTCCCGCGACATGGGCGCGGACATCGTATTTCGCCCACCGAGATACCTGTGCGTGCCAATATCTGGGCGCTGAAAAGCCTGGGTGTCGAATGGGTCATCTCGGTAAGCGCAGTAGGTAGTTTGCGTGAGCATATTGCGCCTCGCGACCTGGTTATCCCCGACCAGTTATTTGATCGCACCAGGAGCCGTGTGAATAGCTTCTTTGAGGGCGGTATTGTTGTGCATTGCACCTTCGCCGAGCCATTTTGTTCTATACTCAGTAAACTTTTACTTGAGTCGGCCAGCGAACTGGGAGATGTACGTATACACGAGGGTGGGACATACGTATGTATGGAAGGCCCGCTCTTTTCCACGAAAGCAGAAGCATTTGCCTATCGCAGTTGGGGCATGGATATCGTTGGTATGACAGCCCTACCAGAGGCGAAGCTGGCGCGCGAAGCCGAGCTATGTTACGCTACTATTGCTTGCGCCACTGATTATGACTGCTGGCATGAATCAGAAGAATCGGTGACGGTTGAAATGGTGTTAGGGAACCTCAGTGCCAACGTGGCCAATGCTCAACGCATACTACGTAGTGTCGCCAGAAAAATTCCCACAGACCGTAGCGCCAATACCTGTGGTTGTCCCAACGCTCTTGAAACGGCAATTCTCACGGACCACAGCAAGATTCCTGCCTATGTGAAGGAGAAATATGCCTTGCTAATCGGCAAGTATCTTGCTTGACGGAGCCTGTTGACTTTGAAGTGCAGCCGCTTGCTCGGCGCGAGCCTTACGATCATTGCGAATGTGTCGCCAGATGTACAAAGCCAGAAGGATCACCAGGACTATAATTATGATCACTTCAAAACCACGGAAAATGGGGGTAAGTACAGGCAAGTTATTTCCCACTACCGTACCCACATACGCCAGCAATAGACACCATGGGAATGATCCAAGAAATGTATACATGCAAAACTTGACAAAAGGCATCTTAGTAATACCGGCGGGAAGCGAGATATATGTACGTACTATAGGCAAGAGGCGTGAGAAGAAAGCTGTTGCGCTACCCCACCTTTGGAAAAACCGATCGGCCATATCTGCATCATGCTGTGAGATAAGTACGTAACGTCCGTATTTCAGCATTAGGGGACGACCGCCACTGTAACCAATACCATAGGCGGCCATAGAACCTAGAAGGCACCCTATAGCGCCAGCCAGGGCCACTAATACCAGACCTGGTCCTGTATTCACTCCAGGTAAAATCTTTCCTTCCACAAGCATTACGCCTGCGAGAGGCATTACAATTTCACTTGGTAGAGGAATACAGCAACTTTCAAGGGCCATGGCCAGCACGATACCTGCCAGCCCTGTGGTAGCATACAAATTTGTTATAAATGTCGTTAATATATCGGTTAGATGTGCTAACAAAAAACTATCCTCCTTCGCACTCCTATGCTTTTGACCAATACTAGCACATTTTGCGTAAAGAGGATAGAGTTTATAGCCTATTCTTCTTCGTTCTCAGACTGTACGAACAGAGAAGACCTGCGTGTGATAGGTCCGCCATCAATTTGTTGCGCAAATTCTTCTCGCATGGGATCATCCTCGTACATATATGGCGCGCGACGTACCATGGGGTTTTTTAGATTTCCGGTAATCATATCAGGATTACGAACTTGCTCTCCCAATTGCGGATTACGACCAATCTGGCCCGTTTGAGGACGCATGCGAAGTGACTCAGTCTCAGGACGTTGAGAGTGACCGCGAAGTTGCTCTGTGTTAAGCCCGTCCATACTAAGAGAATCCGTTTGTGGTGTTCTGGTAGCAGAGTTGGATTCTCCAGAAGACATGGTACGGCGTGTCCCATATTGGAGACTTGATGTTGTATCGATTCCACGGCCCCGCCGAGAGCCATTTGGATTGGCTGCTTGTTGTTGCGGCAATTCGGATGAAGTTCGTGCATGCCTGGAACGAGTGGGTTGCTCGGGTAAAGGTTGTGACGAACGCCCTGGTGGGACTCGCTTATATGGAGCCTTAGAGTGAGTTGGTATCACTTCCACATCATCGAACTGTTGCGCAGCTTCTCGCCTTGCTGCACGTAATGCAGCCGTTTGAAACCTGGAACGTATCGCGTTCACTTCATACGCTGAACGCCTTTGCTGGCGACGATCAGAGTCATCCTGTAAGGGAGTTCCTCTTCCACTGCTCTGTCGTAGGATCTGCGATGGTCGCCTGGAACCTTGAGGATAGCGCCCTGTTCGTTCATTGAACGCCATATTAACAGAGGCCTGGCTTTGTCCAGCAGCAGGTAAGGCGCGAACATCTGGCATCCTGTGGTTCACCGGTTCATTGTAATACTTCTCATTGTCACGCAACACATAGAAATCGGTCTCGTAGACTTCTGCATAGCCGTTCTCATCTGGATCGGCATAGCCCATCTCTTCCAGTTCCTGTTGAAAAGCCTGGAGTTTTTGGTCATGATGACGAGATAGGATTGTGAATAAGAACAAGGAAATCGGGATACTTATGAGTAAAGCTGCCATCCCGCCAATTAAACCACCAAGCACGAGAGAGTTAAGTGTATTAGCAAATACTAGAATCACGGCAGCTCCAAAAATAAGCACGATCGCCACAGCGGCAGCTCTCATAAATACTATTCCTTTCTGCTCTGCCCCTACTCAATCTGGCACCTGGAAAGTCTAGACCTGCTATAACGAAAAGCTCGAATCAAGAAGAGTATATCAGAAAAGAGGCAAATCTACAAGGGGTAATAAGGCAATTAGAGGCACAAGAGGTAAGAGACGTTACAAAATCACAGTACCGAATCGGGGGATTATCCTCCTTTCAAGAGTGATAATCCCCTTGTTATTCAATTTGCAATCTGTATAGCAGTACGTTTACAAAAACTTAAGCGGCTCGGCATTTGCGGAAGATTGCTACAACCTTGCCCTGGACTTCCCATTCATTGTCCCATTCGCTCTTTGGAACATAGATTGGATCCATTTCAGAGTTCGCAGGTTGCAGGCGCACTCTATCACGCTCTTTCTCCTGGAAGAAACGCTTCAAGGTAGCGCGGCCATTGCCTAGCAAGTGAACAGCAACCACAATATCGCCGTTTTCGCAGGTTTTTTGTGGTTTGATGACCACATAATCTTTGTCACAGATATGATCTTCGATCATCGACTGACCTTTGACGACCAGAGCATAGGTACCCTGCTGCTCAATGTCTCGACCTGCATCGAGTGATTCGGAGGGATCCATAAATATCTCGAGAGGCTCGCCTGCTGCAATGCTGCCCATAACAGGAATACCAAAGGATTGCTGTACCAGCTTTATACCTCGGCTTTTCTTCGATTCGCGGGTAATATACCCTTTTTTCTCAAGCATTGAGAGGTGGTAATCGACATGGCCGGTGCTGGCAATATTCATGGCGCTGCCGATTTCACGGTTGGTTGGTGGCATTCCCTCGTCTCGTATGTACTCAACGATGAAGTCGTATATTCTCTTCTGGATGTCACTTGTATGTTCTGACATATAATAGTATTCCTGCCTTTCTGGATAGGCGCATACACATAGCCGCACTGTGAGAAAGTAGAACAGCTATTCAAATCATACCAAATAAGCTTATCCAAGTCAAGCGTTTTTGAACGAATATTTAGAAAATCTTTTCTTCTTTGATATTTTTCCTCAATTTTAGAGAGATGAACCATCGACAAGGCTGTTTTTATCTGATAGGATGAGGAGAAAAGGAACCGGCTACCTCGGAGTATGCACCTTCAGCAGAGAGAGCAGCCGATCTAGATATTGGGGGGGTTCTGCATGATCTGGAACTGGACCTGGAGCACAGACTTTTCCATAATCGCAATTATTGGCTGGATTATCCCGATAGTGATGCTGTTCTTCATCCCGGTGAACCGCAAGCCTTCGTCGGCCACCGCGTGGTTGATGCTGATACTTCTACTGCCTTATTTAGGACTGATCATCTTTCTGCTCATTGGTAGCCCCAAACTGTCCAGGCATCGCCGCGCGCAGCAGCGTACCATGGACGGCCTCATTAGCAAAGCCGTGGCTGATGCCGAACAACAACCGGAGCTAACCGCGCTGCTAGATCCTACAATTCCACTACGTTACGAGCCATTTGTTAAACTCAACACGAACCTTGGTTATCTACCTGCTTTCGGCGGTAATAGCGTCGAGCTACTCCCCGATTATCATGATGTCTTCCAGCGCATCGCGGAGGAGATCGATCGTGCCCAGAAATTCGTCCACGTCGAGTATTTTGCCCTGAGTCGTGACGAGGAGACTGAGTGTGTCTTTGCGGCCATGGAGCGGTCCGTAAACCGTGGTGTCAAGGTGCGTGTGCTGATGGATCATCTTGGCTCGCGCAAATATCCCAACTTCAAGAAGATGCGTGCGCAACTGACGGTGGCAGGTATTGAGAACCATCTGATGCTGCCGTTGCACTTCTTCGGCTCCAGGTATACACGTCCTGATCTGCGCAACCACCGTAAGATTGTGGTTATTGATGGGCAGATCGGCTTCACTGGTTCACAGAACATGATCAAGCGCAACTACTTCCGAAAGGATGCCATCTACTACGATGAACTGGTGGCTTTGGTCAAAGGCCCAATCGCCGCCCAGTTCGAGGCTGCATTCGTCACTGACTGGTACTCTGAGACTGGCTTCCTGCTTAATAGTCAGAATGCCCCAGAGACCTATATGGAACCATTGATAGGAGGCTACGTACTTTGCCAGGTGCTACCCAGCGGC
>WNFY01001886.1_pt1 | contig 19927 bp, 20 predicted proteins | sample 5400091 | NCBI WGS metagenome assembly WNFY01 (sample SAMN13153364, study PRJNA577476) | soil metagenome | isolation source: 60 cm soil or saprolite under grassland replicate 1 | place: USA:California | collected 2016-06-15
CGTGGACAAACGCAGCCGGACGCTCGCCGGATTCGCCATTGGCGCGACGATCACACTCGACATTTTATTCGGAGGCCCGTTGACCGGTGCGGCAATGAATCCCGCCCGCGTGTTCGGGCCGGCACTCGCTTCGTGGTTCTGGCACGATCATTATGTTTACTGGATCGGACCATTGATCGGCGGCGCGCTCGGCGGTTTGGTTTATGGGTTATTATACGAACGTAAGCCAGTCGCGACTTAGGTGGATCGAGCAGTCCCTTGCTCGATCTTAATCAACGCGGCCAGGCCACATATCTTTAGCATCGCCCGCGGAGCGGCCGATCCCCCGGATTACACCATCGCCAGTGTTTCAATCGGCAGCGGCGCCAGAAATTCTTTTGGCTCTTGGATTTGCAACACGGGTCGGGCCAAATGCGCCGCGAGAAAACTGGTGTCGGGCGATGGTGCGATTCCGGCTTGAGCGTGAATTTCGCATTTCGCGAGTTTTGCAACAATACGTGAGAGTTTCGGGGTCAGATCGCGATTGTCCGTAAATTGAACCGTGCAAATGCCGGGGGCGCTTGCTGCAACAAACGGCGAAAGCATAAACGCGTGTTGCAATACAATTTCGTCGATCACATTTTCTTGAGCGTGCTCGCGGGTTCGGATCACAACCTGCAAACATCGCGCCAGGGCCTGACTGGGAGTCATGCCTTCTGTAACCCCCACTTTTTCGGCGAGCTCATTTAGTTGAATGATCGACACTTTTGATTTGGAAGCGTCGATTAACGCCACCGGTTGGGCGCGCAATTTGGGACGGTGCCGGATCGCGGCCTGCAAATAAAAATTGGGTAAATAGATCGTCGCGAACATCAATAACTGACGGTTGATCTCTGACCGCTGATCTTTGATTTTAGGTGCAAGCGTTGGATTCGAAATCGCAAACGCGAAATCGCATTTTGTCTTTCCAAAGTTTCAAGCGTCCACGAATTTTCGAGAACGATCTTTAATTGGGCGCTGCTGACGATCCCTTGTCGATTGATGACGAGACATGCCGTCGGCACAGCTTCGACGAGCCGTTGCAAACGATACCAGCTTGTCTGGGGAATTTTTCGAAGCTCGTCCGCCGTATTCAGAACAAGATCGACAATCACCAGCGGGAAATTGCCGTCGCGTAAAAGGAGATCGGCCGCTTTGACAGCGTCGAATGCTTTTCGAGAGCGGATCCAAAGTAAATGCCGCAAAGCGGAATTATCCGATGAGCCGGGGTCGAACGAATCAGAGCCGTCAATCAGCGCGACGAAGTGGCGATCGCATTGGGCTGATCGCAGAAGCGCGTGAACGAGGGAAGCGCTGCCCGCGCTTGCTCGAGGTGTAATCAATTCTGTAATCGCACTCCTGGGCAAACCACCCCCGCACGTTTGATCGAGAAAAGAGAGGCCAGTGGTTAAAACCGATGCGGCCGGCGCTGGCCGCTGTGGAAATCGTTCGGACAGTGCTTTCCGAAGATCGATAATAACGGCAGGCGTCGCCATGGCCTAACAATGGCATAAGGAAAGATATGTTCAAGCGAACATTTAACTAAAGAACCCAGGCTCTCCTGGACCAAAAATAAAGGCGCCGACAGCGCGGCGTCCTCCATGAAAAATGACTTCGTTCTAGTGTTTCTTCCGCCGTTCGTGCTTGCGCACGAGCGAAACCATGACGCCTTGAATTCGTAATTCGCGGGCGGGGATCAGATTCGGATAGCGCGAATTTTCCGCTTTCAGATAAGGACGGCCATGATCGACCACATATCGCTTCAAAGTCGTCTCACCGTCGATCAACGCTGCCACGATGTCGCCATTACGAACTTCTTTGCCTTGTTCCAAAATCACAATGTCGCCGTCCAGAATGTGCGCGCCGATCATCGAATCGCCGCGCACTCGCAGTGCGAACGGGCCGTGATTTTTTGAAACATTGGCCGAGCGCGTGTCGAGCGAGACTTGGCCTTCGATGTCCTGCTCAGTTAACGCCGCCATGCCCGCCGGAATTTGGCCGTAGATCGGCACATCGGTGATGCGGACTTTCTGGACGGGCGTGATCAACGCGCGCGCTTTGCCGGCATGCCGTTGCAGAAATCCTTTCCGCTCGAGCGCGGCGATGTATTGCATCACCGACGTTTGGCTGGCGAATCGAAAATGACTTTGGATTTCGCGCGTGCTCGGGGTGATTCCTGTGTCGCGCTGCTCGCGCTGGATGAAATCCAAAACGCTTCTTTGTCGATCAGTTAACATTTTTTCTTATGGCTTTCGCGCTGTTCGAAGTTGCCTGCCACGCCGAAGCCTTGGCGAAGGCGGGCCGCTCCGTCAGCATGAACTCAGCATCGGCGGACTCGCGCGTCGATGCAAGTTCAAATGAACATTTCCGTCATCCCGAGCGCAAGCGAGGGATCTCACATTCGAAGTGCGGATCACACAGACTACATTGCGTGATCGATCACCTTTTGAGAGATCCTTCACTCCGGTCAGGATGACCGCTCACGGTGTCGCTTTGGCCGGCTTTCTGTCCGGATAAGGCGGCACCGGTGGCAGCTCGTAACGTTTCGTCTTCAACTCTTCCTCGATTTGCTGGATCGCGCGGTCGAGCTGTTGGTCTTCGCCGTGAAATTCTTTCGCCGGATCGTTGTCGACCACGATATCGGGATCGACGCCGTGGCCTTCGATGATCCATTCCTTTCCGTCCTTCGAGTAAAGCGCGAACTCCGGTTTGAAAAACTGGCCCCCATCCACCAGCGGAAGGGAATCGCGAATTCCAACCACGCCGCCCCAGGTCCGCTTGCCGATTAATTTGCCGAGACCAAGCGTTTTGAAGCGGAACGGAAAAATATCGCCATCCGAGGCGGAGAATTCGTTGATCAACGTGACCATTGGGCCCATGAAGGCCTGCGCTGGATCAGGTTGCGGCATTCCGTTACGCGCGATCCCGACCATCACGAACGCGCGCCGCAATCGCTCGATCACCAGCGGTGAAACGAATCCGCCGCCGTTTCCGCGAACATCGACGATCAATGCGTGTTTGCGGATTTGAGGGAAATAAAGCTTGGTGAATTCGTTTAGACCGGGGCGGCCCATGTCCGGAATGTGGAGATAGCCGACGTCGCCGGCGGTGTTCTTAGTCACGTAATCGATATTTTTTTGCACCCAATCTAAATAATAAAGCGGCCCTTCGTTTGCGGTTGGGACCACGGTCACATCGCGCGCGCCGGCATCCGACGGCTTCGAGTTCACGCGCAGGATCACCTGTTTGTCGGCCGTGCCGATCAGCTCCTGATAAAGATTCGCAAGCGACGAGACCTGCGTGCCATTAATCGCGAGAATGTAATCGCCGGCTTTCACATTCACGCCCACGGCAGTGAGCGGCGAGCGCGTGTGCTTGTCCCAGTTTTCTCCCGGCAGGATACGATCGATCCTGTAAGCGCGCGTCGCCGGGTCGCGCGAAAGTTCCGCGCCGAGCAAACCAAGCTTCACTCGCGGCGTGTCCGGGCGTTCGCCACCGGCGACGTAGGTGTGGCCGCTGTTCAATTCGGCGATCAACTCGCCGACTAAATAGGTAAGATCGTTCCGATGGTTCACGAACGGAACGAGCGCGGCGTATTTATCCCGCATCGCTTTCCAATCGACGCCATTCATCGTCGGCGAGTAGAAGAAATCGCGCATGTGCCGCCAGCATTCGAAATAGATTTGGTTCCACTCGGCGTGGCGGTCGAGCTGCATGTCCAGGCCTTCGATCTTGTGCTCGTGGTCCTTGGTCTCGATCTTGTCCTTCGGCAGATCGATGATCGCGTAATCCTTTTTGATTTTTAGGAGCATCTTTTTTCCGTCGAACGTGATCTGGTAATCGTTGGCATCGCCGAGCACTGTTTCTTTGCGATCTTCCAGACTGTAGGAGCAGAGATGGGATTTTCGGTCGCGGCCATCGCCGTCATTGTCGTCGTCTTCGCCAACGTCGTCGCCAGCGGTGCGGCGGAGATAAAAAATGCGATCGTCCACCATTCGGATGTTCCGGTAATTTCCAGGCGTGATCTCGAGACCGACAATCCGGTTTTGAATTCCGTCGGTGTCGACTTTAACGACCACCGGTTTCTTCGGCTTGGCGGGTTCCGGTTTCTTTTCCTCGGGCTTTTTTGTGCCGGCCGCTTTTTCTTCCGGTTTTTTTTCTTCGGCTTCCTTGGCCTTCTCTTTCTCGCGTTTCTCTTCCGCCTTTCCTACTTCATCACTTTTCGGTCCGAGCGGGTTCTCAGTTTCTTTGGCCAGCGTGACCAAGTAAACGCGTTCCATATCGCGGTAGATGTTCGCAAACTCTTCGTCGCCGAATGCCGGCTTGAAATCGCGCGCTGAGGTGAGGAGCAAATATTTACCGTCGTCGCTGAAAATGGGTTCGCCCGAACTGTACCAATTGTCCGTTACCGCGGTCTGTTGTTTGTTCGCGAGCGAATAAAGATAAACCCGCGGCAATCCGTTTTCTTCCGGCCGGCCCCACGCGATCCACTGACTGTCCGGCGACCAATTGAAAATTTCGATCTCGCCGTATTTGTCCTGATCAACCTGCGTCACCGTTTTGGTCGTAACATCGACATAACGCAGCCGCTGCAAACGATCGCTCCAAAGCAGCTTCTTGCTGTCGGGCGACCAAAGCGGTTTGTAGTAATAAGTGTCGGCGCCGCTCGTCAGCTGAACGGCATCGCCTTTGCCGTCCTGCGCGCGCACATACAATTCGTTTTCGCCGGTGACGTCCGAGTCGTAGGCAATCCATTTTCCATCCGGCGACCAGACCGCATCACGCTCGTGCGCGTTCGATGTTTTGTTCAAATTGCGCGGCGTACCGTCCTTGGCCGGCACTGAAAAAAGATCCCCGCGCGCGACGACGATTGTTCGCTCGCCATCGGGCGCCAGGTTCACCGACTCGATGTGTTTCGATGCATCAACCAGAGCCGAGCGCCCAATCGCGAGATCTTCCTTGATCTCGATCGGCAGCGGCGTCGCCTGGCCACGCTTCAAATCGTATCGCCAGATGTAGCCGGCTTCTTCGAAAACGATCGATTCCTTGCCGATGGACGGAAATTTGATGTCGAAATCTTTGAAAGTCGTGAGTTGTTTCGTTTCCTTTGAGGCAAGATCGACAACGAACAAGTTCATTCGGCCGTCGCGATCGGAGATAAAATAGATTTTGTTGTCCGGTCCCCACATCGGGCAAATGTCCTGCGCCGGATTGTTGGTCAGGTTCTCGGTTGCGCCGGTCTTGAAATCGTGGATCCAAATGTCATCGGCCATCCCGCCGCGATAATGCTTCCAGGTGCGGAACTCGCGGAAAACGCGGTTGAACGCCATTTTCGAATCGTCCGGTGAAAAAGAAGTGAATCCGCCGCGCGGCACCGGCACTTGCTGCGGCAGTTCGCCATCAAGGCCGACGGTGAAAAGCGAACCGATGAAATCATTGAACGATTTCATCCGCGAGCGAAACACAATCAGCGGCTTCGTATTTTCCCACGCCATCACGATGTTGTTCGGTCCCATTCGATCCGAGATGTCATCGCGTCCGAGCGTGGCCGAAATCGTCAGTCGCTTCGGTGTGCCGCCTTCCGCCGGCATCACGTACACTTCGCGGTTGCCATCGTATTCCGAAGTGAACGCGGCCTGTTTCCCGTCCGGCGAGAAGCGCGGGAAAGAAGTGTAACCCGGGCCGCTCGTTAGGCGGCGGGCGATACCGCCATCTTTGCCGACGGTATAAAGTTCGCCCGCGTAACAAAAAACAATGTCACGATCGTTCGTCGTCGGAAAACGGAGCAGCCGCGTCGTGTTTGGTAGTGACTGGGCCGACGCTGCTAAGATCGACAACGAACAATAGACCGATGCAAAAAGAATAATTCGAGAGCGCATAAAATGCAGGTTGAAAACGGAAGCCAGAAAGCTGGTTGTCCGTGCGCTAAAGTGCAAGGTCGAATTCGCTTCGCGAGTCCTGGCCCCTTTGCGATTGGCCTAGAATTTTCCAACATCTCGAAACCAATGCAGAGCGCGTTGAACCTCTGCACTCTTCACGGCGTGACCGCCGGAGAACTGTTCCAATCGAACTTGCTGAAACCCGGTGCGCTTTAAAGAATAATAGACGAGTTCTTCCGACGCTGGTGGTGCGATTCGGTCGCTCGCGCCGCTGCTAATCCAGACCGGAGCGCTGAGAAATCCCGGCGCCGGCTGCAAATTTTTGTAAGCTGCGCTTAAACGGTCCGAATTAATTCCGATCAGCAAAAAACCGCAGATTCTTATCGGCCCACTCTTCGCCAGCATCGCTCCGAGCTCGCCGCTTGTTTTTGCGCCTCCGGAAAATCCAGCCAAAGCGACCGGCCATTGCGCTGATCGTGGCCAGTCATGCCGGATCGTTTGCAGCGCCGCTGCCAGGATCGCAAATCGCCAAGCGGGTGAGTCAGCGCGCGGACGAATTGTCGCGTCGGTCGCAAGAACGATCCAACCTTCTTTGATCGCCGCATCTTGATACCACGGGGCGTCCATCGGACTTGTGCGGTCGAAATCGCTGGTCGAAGTGACAATTAGAATCGGCCACGGCCGCGAAGGATCAAAGCCCTTTGGAAACATCAACAGTGCGCGGCCGGTGCTGGGTCGCGGATTGCCGCCTCCAGCCGTGTAGTCCTGATAATATTTGCTGATCGGAAACTGAACCTCGCACTTTCCGCCTGCCGGAACGTTTTGCCCGGCGAGTGTGGCCGCCTCGCTTTCACGAACAGACAATTGGTGCCCCGAGAAGAAGGCAATCACGAGCAACCAGTGAATGCGCCGCATAAAACATCGACCGTTCATTCGCTGCTTATTTTGTTCACGAAGCCGTCGCGCTCGCCGGGATGAAATCTGCGCCATCTTCGAACCTTAATTTTTTGTTCAGCTCGCGCCGGAGCAGCCAGAGATTGATACCGGCCTGAAGGGTCTGCGATCCGACCGACAGGTACCAAACAAACTTGATGTCGAATCCCGGTCTCTGCGACAACAACAGCGCCGGCAAAGCAAAGAGAATCAGTCGTGAGGCCGAGCTCATTAATGGCGGCATTGTATTACCCAATCCTTGAAACATGCTCGAGCTGGTAAACACAATTCCGGCCGCGACGAAATTGAAAGCGACAATCCGGAGGTAATCGCTGCCGAACTGAATCACGGCGGCGTCCTTTGAGAAAAAGCGGATCATCGTTCCCGGAATGATCTCGCTGATCACAGCCAGCACTAGCATCATCGCAGCCGCAATCCCAAGTCCCGACTTAACCGAATGCCGAACCCGATCGGCCTTGCGGCCGCCAAAGTTTTGTCCGACCACAGGCGACACCGCGAAACTCAGCGCGACCACAGGCAAAAAGAGCGCCTGCATCACCCGCGCGCCGACGCCGAATCCTGCCTGCGCCGCCGGACCGAAATTTCGGATGATCCAATAGACGATGATGATGTAGACAAAGAGCAGAACAAATTCAGCGCCGGCCGGGACGCCGATACGCAACATCGCGCTCCAGATTTTCATTTGCGCGCGCCACAGCGGAAATCGAAAACGCAGGTACCGATATTTTTTCTCGAAATAAATAATGATCAACAAGTCAGCGACGAGAATGGAGATGAAAGTCGCGAGCGCGGCGCCAGTTACGCCGAGTTTTGGAAATCCGACCCAGCCAAAAATGAGGAACGGCGCCAGCACCATGTTGAGAACAACGCTAAGCACTTGAAAAATCACCGGCGCCTGAACGATTCCGGTCGCGCGCAACGCTGAGCCCATCGAGACGAGTGGGAATTGAAGCAACATCGCTGGAAGAAACCAGTGAAGATAAGCTTTCGCCAGCGCCGCCGTGTTCGCGTCCGCGCTCAGTGAGTTGGCGTAGGCATCCATCGAGAGAAACCCGACGATGCCGAGCGCGAGCGCAATCAGGATCGACATCGCGCAGGATTGATTGAAGACGAGCTCCGCGTGTGGCTGATCCTTTCGACCTGCGGCCTGCGAGATCAACGCCGTTGTTCCGACGCCGAGCATTTGGGTCAGCGCCAGCACGATCATCGTCAGATTGCCGGCCACGCCGACGGCTGCAATCGCTTCCTTGCCGAGACGTCCCACCCAAAAGAGATCAGCCAGCAAATAAAGCGTCTGCACCACCATGCTCACCGCCATAAACGCCGACATGTGCAGCAGGTGCTTGGTCACTGAACCCTGGGTCAGATCTTTCATGCGAAATTTCGATGCGGCTTCGGAACTGTGGCTACACTTTTTCCGCCACGATCTCAAGCACGAGCGGTGTCAACATGAACGAAGCTTCTTCTTTTTCGGCCGCGGCTAGGTCGGCCCGGACTTTGTCTGCAAACGTCGCATTGATTCGGCCGAGCTCTTGCAATCGCAAAAGATGGACATGAATGAACCGCGCCGGCCACTGCCACATGTAATCGTTTGGCCGCAGACAAAAAATTCGCGGCACTATCGAACGCACGGCAAATCCGTTCTTCGTTAACCACGGCGGCAATTGCAGTCCGGTGTCCGGTTCGCCCCCGGCTTCGCGCCAGGTGGCGATCACGTGAGCTCTGAATTCTTCCAGACTCTCTCGGTGCGGGAAAAAACGCCATGTCTTGTAATGACCGTACTCGTGAAAAATGGCGCGACCACCTTCGCGCATGACGTGCGCAAGTTTTTCAACTAAGAGGTCCGGATCGGAGACAAAACAAAGGACCCATCGGCACCATGCGAAATCGAAAGGCCCAGCGGGCAAATCGTCATTGATCAAGTCGAGCTCGTGAGCATCGACATTCGAAAGCGATTGTGCCTGAATCGCGCTCTTGAGCGCGTTGACAAAATTACTCGAGCGCTCGACTGCGACGACTCGTCCGCTGCGTCCAACAATTCCCGCAAGATCGACAGTCGCATAGCCGGGGCCGGCGCCGAGATCGAGCACGCGGCTTCCAACCGTGATGCCCGCCTTTTTCCAGCAGTCCAAAACCACCGGACGCCAGGCGCGATGCTGCACGCCCAATCGCTCCAGTTCTTCGTCGTGGGTTCCGAGAACGTAATCGCGCTCGTTTGACTGACTCATGGATTTTTCCAAGTCAGCTTACCTCGCGGCGAGGCGCGTCTCACCCGATTCTTGCTTGCCACGCCGAAGTTTTAACGAAGGCGGGCGACGAAGTCTGATCTGTGACCTCCGGCTTCGGACCTATTTCTTTACTTCCGCTTTGCCGGTTTTGTCCTGGATCGTGACGGTCAGCTTCTTCGCGTCTTTGTCGGCGCCGCGCGCGACGTACGCGACCAACCAGGTGCCGTTGGCTGCATTGTATTCGGCTTTCGGCAATTGATACTCGCCCAGATCGTGACCTTTTGTGCGCGCTTCGATGTCGGCAATGTCCATTGCCTGCACGGCAGTCAGCTTCGCGCCAGTCGGCGGTGGAGACGGCGAAACGGCTGTGGTTGAAGGCGTCGAAATTTGAGTTGGCGGGTTTGTTTTCGGCGGCGCGTTGATATGCAGCGACGAGGGCGGCCCGGTCAATGTGCGGAGCGAATCGTCCACCGGATTTTCTTTAATTGAAGAAGACTCGGTGTTTTCGGATTCGGAACTTGGGCTTTGGGTTTTCTCGACCTCGCCACGCCGTAGCTCATCTCGAGCGGAGACGTGACCTTCTGCTGGGATATCTTCACGTCCCTGTGTGTCCGCTTCGGGCGATTGAGAGGAGGCGGGTTTCGCGATCTTCGACGGCTTTTCTGTTTTTTCCGGCTTCGCGCGCTCCGACTGCCTGGCCGGCTCGGCCTCTGGCTTTATGGTGACGGTGCGAGTCGGTCGTTCCATCGCGCGGACCGGGCCCGGCGCGAGCGCCGATTTTCTGGTCACTGGTTCTCGCGGCGTAGGCGATTGGTCCGGTTCCACTGCCGAAGTTTGAGCGATCAGCAGTTGAGAAACTTTCTCTGTTCCCTTCGAGGAAGATTCTTCGTTTGTCGCTTTGGAACTTGAAGTTGGAATTTGCGCCGGCTCGCCACGCCGTAGCTCATCTTGAGCGGAGGCGGGACCTTCTGCTGGAACATCCGCCGTTGCTTCTTCTGCGACGCGAGCTTGCGTCTCTTCTTCTGAAACTTTTTCCGTGCTGGGCGCCTCGCTCGCGGCCTCTGGCGATGGTACGGATTCGCCACTTTCTGCTTTCGCAATTAACGGCCCGGCAGTCCATTGCCCTTTCTTCTGACCCTCGGCAAACGTCGCGTGATACGGTTTTCCGTGGTCAACGATCATGACACCGCCGTTGAATTTCCCGCGCAGCATCGTCCCGGAATAACTGCTGATCGGAGTTCGCTTTCGGGCTGCGACTGCGATATTGGACCCGGTCAAGGATCCTGGCTCAGCCTCAACCCGGAACCACTGGAGCGTGCCGGGGCCTATCGCGTAACCATTTGCATCGCGATCGCCAGACCAGGTCGCGACGTCTCCGGGTTTGGGATCGTTGTTCCAAACGAGCGCCCTCTTGCGGTCATCGGTGCGCTGATAGGTCCCGCCCGCGTAGGCGCCGCTTACGAAAATCAAACCGAACAAGACGCCTAAACCGGCGAAACAATGGGCTCTCACGACGACGCGGATTGTAGTTCATTCGGTCTCCCGTCCACAACAGGAAAGTCCGCAGAGGCAATAAAAACTGCACGATGTTTCTGCGGAGGCAGCCGTCTCGGCTGCGCTTACTTCCTGATCTCCACTTTCCTCGTCTTGTCTTCGACGGTGACGCTTAGCGTTGCCGGGAGGGCAGCGTCGCTGAACCTGACCCCTTTCCTCTACTTTCTACTTCCCACTTTTTCAGACATCGATTCCCATCGCGGCGGCGCCGTCAAGATCCTCCCAGCCAGTGCGCCGCCAAAATTCGCGGCCGCGCGGATTATCCTTCGCGACCAGGATATTCGCGCGCTCGAGACCAGCGCGGCGCAAACCGCCCAGACATTCATCGACTAAACACTTCCCCAGTCCGCGTCCCTGATAGTTCGGATCAACCGCCAGATGATAAATGTATCCGCGTCGCCCATCGTGACCACACAACGCCGCGCCAACGATGATCGGTCCATCCGTTGCGACTCGACTCAACCCTCGATTTTGTCCGAGGAATCGACGAATAGTTTCCCGGTCGTCGCCTTCCGCGACGTCGAGACCCTCGACCCGTTTCCATAACTCGACCGCGGCCTCATGGTCTTCGATCAAAAATTCTCGTGTTTCGACGTCGCCCTTCATTCTGCAACCTGTCTCAACTTCTCAGCGACTCAACCCGTCAACTTTTTTCGGTCTTGGTTCGATCATCACTTATCGAAATCGTGCGATTGTCATTATCTGCGCACAATCCTCGAAGACCGCGCGAGATGGGACCACAGGCCACTCGGTAAGGATTAGCGGAAGTCAGAAGTCCGTTACACACTTCGAGCCTTAGCCGGGCCAAACCGCGGCCGGCGCCGCCCCTGATGATGCTGCTGGTTCTGACGCGGCGGCATCGCTCGAGCCGGTGTCGGCTCCTGGATCTTCATTATTTCGAACGTTCGAAACAACGGCGCGAGATCGATCACTTCATTCGCGGCTGATCGCAATACGTTCCCGAGATTTTGCGCGACGGATGCCACTTCCACCCGGATGCCGCGTCGCCTCAATTTGATCGCGAGATAAGCGAAATCGGTGTCGCCGGTTACGAGAATAACGACATCGGGCTGCATCTCGACCGAAAGCTCGAGCGCGTCGATCGCCATCATCACGTCTACGTTCGCCTTGTAACGTCCTTCCTCAGCGGGCGACCCATCTTTGGTCACAACCATGAATCCGTTGGAGCGCAGCCACTGCATGAACTTATTTTTCTTGTCGCGTTCTTCCTGCCAGATCGGCATCGCGGGCGGAAGTCCGGCATAAACCACCATCTCGATCAGCTCCCGTCCGGTGTCGGGGCCGGCCAGAAATTCACGCAGCTTTAACCAATCAAGACCGCGCCCGGCGGTGCGGACTGAACTGCCGACGTTCGATTCATCGACCAGCACCAACACTCTCGCGCGCCCCGATCTGTTTGAATCCTTTCTTCGCATGGCGTTCGGTCTCCTCAACTTCCAACGATCAACAATCGGTTGTCGATCTAATCGACCGCATCATCAGCCGCTTATGATGCACAGGAAGTCTATCCTTTAACTCTGCTTGGCCGGTTTTTGTTTGCGCTTCGCGTCGGCGAGGCGCTCGGCTTTTTTGCGGCGGCGTGCCCGTTTCCTCACGTTATCTCGACCATGACTATGTCCCATAGCTATTTCAGTTTTTCAGCGTTTGAAACTCGTTCGCTTCCCAGCTTCAGTCGCTCCTACCCTCGTCACTTTACCTTCTATGTCGCTCATCCCATTCGCTCCATTCAGTTTTCCGATTTTCTTCGTGGACTTACTTCTTTTCCAATTCGAATTTCGGGCCGAGGCCAACCGACACGAGGCCGTCCGGTCCAGTGCACTGCATTTTGTTTCCATGAACGGTGCACTTGGCCGGGGGAATCCCGATTCTCATCGCGATGCTGTTGCCGGTCTGCGTATAGGTAGCGGTGTTGGTCGCACCGCCCCAGATATCTGAACGTGGATTACTGACGACGAGTTTACCTTCTTTCTTGAACTCGACGATAGTCGGCCGGCCTTCCGGGTGTTTACAAATCCAGGTTGTCCCCTCGACTTTCTCGGACGCCTCACCGCCTTGGCTGATACCCGAGAGCAAACTCAGAAGAACGACCGAACCGCCAACAATGAAGGGACCCGAGAATCGCCAACAGTTCCCAATGTGCCGCGCGCGTTTCTTAGCTTTATCTCTGCCTTTGCTGTATCCCATAAAACAACTAACGCCAGTCCGGCTCGGACCTCAACCCTCGCGTTGTCCGCTCAACCACTCAACTCCTCCAGGTGGCCTAGTCTGTCGCCGCCGGAGAATTATCGACCGTTACCTTGTTCCGCGGATCGGGCACATGAATCGTTGCTTCGATCACGTTCGAATACCGGTTCGCGCCTTCATCGAAAGTGTGTGCCGCGTTGATTTCCACGTGCACGATGTAATCACCTTCCGGCACGCCGGTGATGTCGATCCATTGACCGCTCAGTTGTTTGAAATACCAATCCGCCCAGCCAGTCGTGATCCCCTGGAAAGCACAGACGTAACCGCTGCTCTTGTTATCGTTCGTGTACTTGAGCAGGTCTTCCAGACAGAATGCTTGTTTATGTCCTTGCGCGGCAATTGTGCGATTCAGGTTCAGCAATTGATAATTGGAAAAACCGGCGATGTGATAATGATTGTGGCACGGTGAATAGACGAATACCGAATGATACGGATTGTTCGGATCAGTCGGACTGCCGACCACCAGGTCGCCATCGCCGCCGTTGATCAGCACGGTGTCGAACCGCAGCAAGCGGCGGTATCCCGTTCCTCCGACCGAGCCCTCGACTATTTCGCAGCTCGATGCATCGAACAAGCGGTCGATGATTTCCATTTGGGAAACGAATCGCTTCGGATCGACGGTTAAATCGGGTTTGCTGTGATTACTGTAAACTGGAAAATCGCGCGACACATCGGTGCGGACGGCTTTCGCCACGAACGGGATGATGCTGAGAAGCGCGACTGAACCTACGACCAGGGCGACGGATTTCTTCAGATTGAACATAAACTTTCCTTTCGGTTACCGACTGTACCGATATTACAACGAAATCGACATTGAAATCAATCGTCGTTTCTTGCTGCATCACCCTTACGCTTTTTCGCCTTCGTTCTGCGGCGGTGTTTGAGCAGCTTGCGGAGACGCGTGGTCGTCTGGTCGCGATCCAATCGACTCGCAGCCACATCGAGCATCAGCTTCTCCCATCGTTCGCTGTCCGGCTGCGGCTCAATCCCATTCAGCCGTAGAAAAACAATCGCTGCCATCATGGCGGTTCGCTTGTTTCCGTCGAGGAATGGATGACTACGACAGATGTAAAACAGATACGCAGCTGCCACGTCCACGATATCGGTGTAAGGCGACTTGCCTCTAAAGCTCGACTGCGGAGTCAGCACGGCTGAGGCGAGCAGATTTTCGTCGCGCACGCCCTTTAACCCTCCGAACTGTTTCAGCGCTTCCGCATGAATCTCCCGGACAACATCGATGCTGAGATGGAAACAATTATCCGGTGTCGCGCTCACGCCAGTTTGCGCAGCGTTTTCCGGTAATCCTTCGAAGTTTTCGTTATCGCTTCGGTAATCTCCTTCTTCGACCTTTGTCGGAGCGGCATCAGCATGATCGCGCCGCTTTCGGGCACAACCGTTATGTTGACTTGATCGCCTACTTTTACGCGGGCGAGATCCATGAGAGCGGCGTCGAAAATGATTCCCTGGGAATTTCCAACCTTGGAAATGGTCTTGGTCATGACGTAATACTATGTTTTACGTGCGGGTCTGGCAAGCAGCACTCACCCGAGCCAATGCGCGGACGCCACCTGGCACGCTTTCAGTCCTGCGCCACGCTTTGTCGCAAGCCTAGCGATCGCAGCGTTTCGCTGGTCAGATTTCCGCTCGGCTCCAGACCCTTGTCGCTCTGATAACGGACGATCGCATGACGCGTTTCCGGCCCGAGGACGCCGTCGATTTTTCCACGGTAATAGCCCTCTCTCTGTAACGTGTCTTGGACGTCGGCCACCAGCGCGGCGGCGCCGGATCGATCGGAAGAACCGTAGCGGTTCCCATTGGAGTAGGATGAATCGTAGCCGCCCTGGTTGTAATAGGACGAATCGTAGCCGCCCTGGTTGTAATAGGAGGAATCGTAGCCGCCCTGATTGTCGCCGTAATAGGAGCCGTAGTACGCGCCCGAATCATACCCATAACCGTACCCGTACGGATAATAATCGTAGGCGTAGTAATCGTAGAAGGGCCAGCCGAACCACGGGAAGAAACCGATATCGAAGATGAACCAGGAACCGTTCACGAAGCGGCAACGGTGCCCGTTCCAGAAATGATCGTGCCTGCGGTCCCAATTGTGATTCCAATCGGCCGAGCGCTGCGCAAAGACGTGATTATGTCCGGGACTAATATTGCCAATTGTTCGGTTCCTGCCGCCGGTCTCGAGTTGCGCGGTCCTATCATGACGACCGCCCTGTATTTCCGCGAAGCGATCGCTGTGGATTGGCCGGTTATGCTGGAATTGCGCAAGATCATTGCCGGTGCGCTCACTGAACGTTCGACGCGTAAACTGATGTGGAACGATGTTTTCTCCGGAAACGACGTGATGTTGCGAAAACGTCGGCATCGAGCGCGTTGTGAAGCGCGGTGACGGCGCGAACGTGCGTCCCTCGGTGTGACGGAAACTTGGGGCGGAATGGTTCTGAAAAGCCCCAGACTGGCCGGATTTGTAGACAACTCGGTTGTTGCCTTTGTGGCGGTCACCGGCTTGAGCTGAAACTGCCAGTGAAACGGAGACGATCAAAGCAAGAAGAACAGGTTTCATAATGTGGTGCTCCAGTGATTGGACATGGTCACTCATTGAACCATTCAATCAATCCGTTGTCGCGGTTGATGTTTGAACGTCCAACCTCGGACTTCTGACCGCCGACGTGTGACCGCAGATCTCTGAGTCTGATCTCTGATCCGGTTGCCGGGGCGGCCGAATGGAGCGACTGGGGTGAGCGACATGGCCGGTAAAGCCGCGAAGGGTAGCGGTCGAGCGCAGCGGGAGCTGCCGAGATACAAGGCGGCACTTTGCATCCGCGGAAAATTTGCCATAACTTTTCTGAGCGAAACCCCACCAAAGGAGAGAAATTATGGCCATGTATATCAGTCTTCTTCAGTTTACCGACCAAGGCATCCGCAACGTCAAGGACGCGACTAAGCGCGCTGCCGCCGCCACCGCCGAGGCCGAGAAAATGGGCGTGAAAGTCACCGATTCATTCTGGACGATGGGCGCGTACGATGTCGTGCTCGTGCTCGACGCGCCCGATGACGCGACCGTGACCGCGTTCTCGGTTAAGCTCGGCTCGCTCGGCAACGTCAAGACCCAGACCATGCGCGCCTTCCGCCGGGAAGAGATGGAAAAGATCTTAGCGAAAATCAAATAGCCGCCTGCGTAGTTTCAATGTAGGCGGCCGTCTTCTCTCGCTTCTCCGGCAAAAAATTTCGATCCGGGGAGCCGATCTGGAGCGATAAATTAAAGAAGAAAGGAGGAGAGATCGGTATGAAACTATTTTCTCTGGCAGCTGCAATTGGGCTCGGGATTGCTTTGTCGGTCGGCGCGCAAACCACCACCGACGAACAGCAGCAGCAGCAGCAGCCGGCCCAGCCAAAAGGAAAAGCCAAGGTAGAACAGAGCACCGGAGTGCAGGAGAACGCTTCGACTGGCACGGTTAAGGAAAAAGGGGAAGTCAAAGCCGAAGCCAGTAAACAAGGCGGCACTGTATCACAGAGCACGACCGTGTTTCGAAATGGGCAACAGACTAAGGAGCGTCTGTCCTTGCATCGAAGCTTCCGTGAACGGACTGATGCCCACTTCTCGATCGGGTTCCACGAGCGGGTTTGGTGGCTCAGGACCTACGCCATCGTGTTTATCGATGGTTGCCACTACTATCTGGCTGATAACGGTTGCTGGTATCCCGCTTACGGGTTTGATCCGAGCTGCGATTATCCAGTCGGCGCGGTGTATTGCGACTGAGAAAAAACTTGGCTGAACACCATGCGTGCGCGGCTGCACCATAAGCCACTTATGATGCGGCCGTCACGTGCCGCGCGCGTTTGAAGAGATTCTTCAACGTCCGAGCGAGATCTCAAGAGGCATCGAGGGCGTCGGCGACATTGCGCCGTATTCGAAACGCTTGGTCCAATCGTGACGTCTCAAAAACTATCTGGACGGCCTCGCGCATCCCGACCAGGTAGAGCTTGCCGCGGTACGCTTCGACCTTTTGCATCCCGTTGATCAGGACGGCCAATCCAGAACTGTCGATGTACGATACCTTGGAAAGATCGATCACCAGCTTTTCCGGCTTATCTCTGATCAAGGCGCGCAGTTCGGCGGCGATCCGCGGCGAGACGCGCAAATCAATTTCGCCTTCCAGCGCCAGGATGCGGTGCGATCCTGGCTTGGCCTTACGAATTGGAGATCGAGAAACGGGTGGCCGTTGTTTCTCGCTCTCACTTTTTCTTCGACGCGATAATTCACTGGGAGGACCCGGGTCAACCAGGATCCCTTCAGGAATTTGGTTGCCAAACTGCAAGACCCTGAAACCGAGGTAAGACGGTGGAAGCTCAGCCTTCTTCTCGGGTGATAAGTCGGTCTGCACCGCCACGATCAATTCGCGGACGTGATACAGGCTTTTGAAAACTCTGGTGATATGCGGGTTGGAACCAAACTCGGTGTTGAACCGGGCCGCGGCTTCGACTGCAAGAGAATGCCAATAGCCCGGTTCAAAAGGGAGCCAGGTGCGCTTTTCGGCTTCGCGTTCTGCCTCAGAAAGAGAAAGCCATTCGGCGAAGGTCATTGGTGAGAGCGGGTGGCTGGCGGTCGATTATGACTGGATTCCAGCCTATATCCAGCGCGAGCTTAAAGCGAGGGGCGCGAAATCCAACTCTTCCCGCGCCTTTCCTTTAACGCCCAATTTCCGAACCGAAGTTCTCTTTCCGCTCAACGTTCCGCTGTCAGCGTTGGTATCTCGGCTGCTCCCGCAGCGCTCGACCGCTACCTCGCGGCTATACCGGCCATGTCGCTCATCCCATTCGCTCCATTCCACGTTTCAGTTTTTCTATGAGATGTTTACTTTGGTCCCGTCTTCCAACGATCAGGCGCGGTCGCAGTTAAATCGGTTTGAGCGTTTGGTCCGGTTTTCCAACGGTCGGGGACGGTTGCGGTTAAATTGCTCTGAGCATTTGGCCCTCTTGTCCATCGACTTGCTAGTGAGCCATCCGAGTTTGGCGCCGTTCCTATGCTGCTCGCGGCGCGCGTCGGGTTGTTTGCAGGAGTTGCGACGGTCACAGCAGCCGGCCGATGTTTCTCTCGGGGTTGTGGAGGAGGCTCAGCAGACGGCTGTATCCAAAAATAGGCGACAATTGCGACAAGCACCACGGCGGCGATGAATTCTTTCATTTTGTGGCTGGTTTAGTGGCAGCAGTAAACAGGCCGCGCCGGTCGGGATGAGTCCAAAAATTTGCGATCCCCTCTCAACATCTCAACAATGTCAGTGCGGTTCGTACCTCAACCGCTCAACGTTCCGCGGTCAGCGTTCGACGGCGCGTTCTTGACTTACCGCAGGGTACCCGACAGAAAATAGATGAGCAGCCAACTCCTCATCGCGCTGTTCCCATTTTGTGACAATCTCCAATTCCATGGTTCGTGAGCGCACGCGCCGCGACTTTCTTGCGCTCGCCGGCAAAAGCCTCGGTCTGGCTGCGCTTTCTTCGACAACAGTCGCGTCGTTGCTGAAAAACGTCCAAGCCGCGACCAAGACGGTGGCGCATTTGACGCCGGAGGAAGCGGCGATGGATGAAGACTACTGGGCCATCATTCAAAACTCTTTCACCGTAACGCGTGGCATCATCAATCTGAATAATGGCGGCGTTTCGCCCAGCCCGCGCATCGTGACCGAAGCGTTGGTGCGTTACCAATGGCAACAGGAAGACGCGACCGCCTACACCATGTTGCAAATCCTCGAGCCACAATCGGAAACGATCCGCACCGGACTAGCGGAGCTGTTCGGCTGCGATCGCGAAGAGATCGCGATCACGCGCAATGCTTCCGAGTCACTCGAGATTCTTTTGATGGGGATGGACTTCAAACCGGGTGACGAAATTCTCACCACCACCCAGGATTATCGGCGCATGCTGACCACGCTCCGTCAGCGGGAAAAACGGGAAAACCTGAAGCTTAAGCTGATTCAGATTCCCATTCCGCCGAAGAACCTCGACGAGATCACTGCCGCATTTGAAAAAGGAATTACAAATCGAACCCGCCTGATTTTGATTTCGCACATGGTCAACATCACCGGACAGATCACTCCGGTGAAGGCCGTGTGCGAGATGGCTCGCGCCAAAGGAATTGAGACCATCGTGGACGGCGCCCATTCCTTCGCCCAGTTCGATTTCAAACAGAAGGACCTAGGTTGCGATTACTTCGGCACCAGCCTGCATAAGTGGTTGTACGCGCCCAAAGGCACGGGCATGCTATACGTCAAACGCGATAAGATCGAAAAGATCTGGCCGTTGATGGCCTCCGAATCCAAGCAGGCAGCCGACATCCGCAAGTTCGAAGAGATCGGCACCCACTCGGCTGCGCCAAAGCTGGCCATTGGCGAGGCGCTCCTGTTTCACAGCGGGATAAACAGCAAACGCAAAGAAGCGCGGTTGCGTTACCTGTCACGTTACTGGATGAACCGGCTCAAGGATGTGCCCAAGATCCGGTTCAACACTTCGTTCGATCCGAAACAATCGTGCGCCATCGCGAACGTTCAGATTGAAGGGACAAACCCCGACGCCGTCGTTAAGTATCTGTTCGACAAACACCACATCTTCACCACGCCGATCATCCACGAAGAATTTCAGGGCATTCGGATTACCCCGAATGTTTATACGACGCTCAGCGAGCTGGACCGTTTTTGCGACCAGATGGAGGCGATCGCCCGCAAGGGCTTGCCGTCGTAGTGCGCGAATTGGAGAGCGGGATGGCGCTTGAAGTTGCGGAAATTCCATTCAATTATCTGCCCGTGAGCAAAGTCGAACAAATGGAGGCCGAACTGCGCAACCTTTCGCAGGCAGAGCTTCGCCAGATTCGTGAATGGCTTGATGATCTGATCGAAGACGAACTGGAATTCACGCCTGAGTTCGAACGCTCCGTCCAGCAGGCCGAACTGCGACATGGCCGATAAGAAAAGCGCGCGGGTGCGTGAGCCTGAGGGCTCGTGAGCGCGGCGACTCAAGTTTACTACG
>WNFY01001888.1_pt1 | contig 19919 bp, 18 predicted proteins | sample 5400091 | NCBI WGS metagenome assembly WNFY01 (sample SAMN13153364, study PRJNA577476) | soil metagenome | isolation source: 60 cm soil or saprolite under grassland replicate 1 | place: USA:California | collected 2016-06-15
CGGGCGTGGGCACTAACAGCTAAACTCAGCGGGGCGGCGAAGGCTGCCCCCTTTCTTTTTCCTCCTCCACGGCGAACTGGATGACCCAGGTGAAAATGCACACTGTGGTGTGGCAACCGGTCGCGCTGACGCTTTCTGCCATCTTCAGAAGCGAATCCGCACCAAAGCGCATCCACAACTTCCATGCGGCCGCCCTGTGATGAAGCCGTAATTCGATCGGCGGGGGTCCCAGCTCCATCTGGAACTGAAAACAGAAGCTGGATTCTCGCTGCCACCATTCTCGCGTCCAGCATGGCCTTCATCGATAGCACGGTCGTGAACGTTGCTCTGCCTGCGATTCAACTCAGTTTTCACGCAACCGTGGTGGATATGCAGTGGGTCGTAGAGTCATACGGGCTCTGCCTGGGTGCGTTGATCCTCGTCGGAGGCTCGCTGGGCGACCTGCTTGGCCGGCGTGTGATTTTCATGCTGGGCGTGACGATCTTCGCCCTCGCTTCCGCGGGTTGTGGCGTTTCCATGAATATTCGTCAGTTGATCGTGGCGAGGAGCATTCAAGGGTTTGGAGCGGCATTCCTGGTGCCCGCCAGTCTTGCCATCATCAGTACATCGTTTGATGAGAAGAGCCGCGGCAAAGCGATCGGTACGTGGTCTGGATTCACGGCGATTACCACCGCGACCGGGCCGGTCTTCGGTGGCTTTTTAGTCGCGCATGGTTCCTGGCGATTGGCCTTCTTCATCAATCTCCCGATTGCAGCAGCCGTGATCGCCCTCTCGGCTTGGCGGATTCCGGAAGGTCGCAGTGCGGCAGCAGTTCGCATCGACTGGGCGGGAGCCATTCTTGCCACTCTCGGATTGGGAGGATTGGTCACCGGATTCATCGAATCCAGCAACCTTGGTTGGAGGCATCCTCTGGTGTTCGGTAGTCTAATCGCCGGCTTCGGGAGCATTCTGCTTTTCGTGTTGATCGAGCGGAGCATCACGTCTCCGATGGTGCCCCTCACGCTTTTCAAATCCAGCATCTTCAGTGGCGCGAACCTTCTTACGCTGCTTTTATATGCCGCGATCGGAATCTTCTTTTTCCTGCTTCCGTTGAATCTGATCCAAGTCCAGGGATACTCCGCAACCGCATCTGGCGCTGCCGTCCTCCCGCTCATTCTGCTGATTTTTCTTCTTTCCCGGTGGTCTGGCGGACTCGTCACCCGCTATGGTCCAAGACGCCCACTGATCGCCGGCCCCCTTATTGTCGCGCTGGGTTTCGCTCTGTTCGCTGTGCCCAGCGTGGGTAACAGCTACTGGGAGGCGTATTTTCCCGCGCTCCTTGTTCTTGGCTTCGGGATGGCGATCACAGTTGCTCCTCTTACCACCGTTGTGATGAGTTCAGTAGGCCGAGACTGGGCCGGAACGGCTTCAGGAATCAATAACGCAGTTGCCCGGATCGCGGGGGTGCTTGCCATTGCAGTCCTTGGGATGGTGATGGTTCACGCATTTGCTTCGCGCCTGAATAACACACTGGTTCGCCTCATGCTTCCGCCCGGCATTCAACAGCTGGTTCAAGCCGAGGAAATCAAACTCGCCGGTTTACAGGTGCCTGCGGGCCTCGATCCCGGCACGACAGGCGCCATCCAAGAATCGATTCGTGAAGCCTTTGTATTCGGATTCCGAACGATCATGTTGATTTGCGCAGGTCTCTCCCTGGCAAGCGCCACGGTTGCATGGCTTATGATTCCGAAGTCCCCGAGCGCTTCAATCACTAAAGGTGCGGGTACAACTGATTAAAGGCCGAATACGCGACGAACAAGCAAGCCCATGACGAGGCCTGGCACCGCTGGCTGTCATTGCTGAAGAAGGGAGAAGTAGAGGCAGGGTGGCCTGCATGTTCTGAAGCTCGCGTGGCCATCCTACTGTTGCCCGGTGTTGGGAAACACTCAACGCTGCCGCGCCTGCTCCACCATCTCGACAAGGACACTTCTCGTCTCTGTCGGGCTGCTCACCTCTCGCAGGAATGCAATGCGTGCGCCTCGCACGCCTTCCGGGGTTTTCAACCGCACCTGGAAGCCAAGCCGGTCCACGGAGGTCATCGCCGCCTCCTCGGCCTCGATGCCGGCGAACCGCCGCGCCAGCAAGACGAGAGAATCCTTATGGTCGGCGTTCATGTGCTCGATGATCCCCGGCATGGCGTCCGCCAGGGGGTCGGGTTGGGCGGCGCAGTACTCCGAGGCCGCAACCCAGCCCATCACGCCGAAGCCGCCTACGTAGTAAACGTCCACGATCTCCATCCGATAAAAGGAAAAATCCTCGTAGTCTACCCAGTACTTGCTGTTTTCATATCGCTCCAGGTAGAGCTTGCGCGACTGTGCAAGCTCCGGCTCCGGGACGGGAAGGACATTTCCCAGCAGCGTGACCCGCGCCGCTCCCAGCGGATCGCCTTCCCCTTGGAACTGGGTTATCAGCAGGCCGGCGCGCGCTTCCGCCTTGAGATTCTGGGTGTGCATGGCCATCGTGCTGATCAGAAAGATCGGACGCCCGTGCTCATCCAGGCCATAGGGCATGACTGAGCCGAAAGGGAAGCCGGGCTGCTTGCGCGAAAGGGTTGAGAGGCTGCCGATGCGTGCCAGGTGCACCAGAGTGCGTGCGCGCTCCGCAAAAGAGGGCTCGGGAAGCAAAGGTCCGCCGGCGGCGGTGTAGGCATGCTTTCTCTCGGACGATGACACTCACTGCCTCCTGCGGAAATCAGTCTTGCGAATCGCCTTCAGCGCGTCTCTCCGGTTCGGATGGCATCAGCAATTCGTTTCGATGGCAAGAGTATCATTCAAAACCAATGCGACGCAGTAAGGCGCGGGCAGGGGAGAGAAAACGATGGCGGATAGCTCATGGCTAACGCTCCTTCGCAGAGTCACGGCTGCGGAGCTCACAAGCATTTGAATCCCCACAAGAAGCTGCTGAATCTCGTTAGGGGAGCCAACGCACGACAAAGACTCGGACTCCCATCAACCTGCCAGAACTTCCGTCTGCTGATCAGGGGTATTCCAATGTCATTCAGAGCATCAGCAAGCCGCAGAATCTTCAGCGTACTAATGATTGGCGTTTTTCTCCTGGCCCTCAGCGGTTGCAGAGGCAGCAAGGCGGCATCCACTCCTCCGCCAACCGTTGTGGAGGTCGCAACCGTGGTGCAACAGGACACCCCGATCTACAGCGAATGGGTGGCAACTCTGGATGGATACGTAAACGCGCAGATCCAGCCTCACGTCACCGGATACATCATCCGGCAGGACTACAAAGAGGGCTCGGTTGTGAAAAAAGGCGATGTCCTTTTTGAGATCGACCCCCGGCCGTTCAAGGCTGTGCTCGATCAGGCGAAGGCGCAGCTGGCGCAGGCGGAGGCACAGCTTGGCAAGGCCGAAAATGATGTCAAACGAGACACGCCTTTAGCGCAAGCGCGCGCGATCGCCCAAAGTCAACTTGATACGGAGATCCAGGCGAGGCTCGGTGCGCAGGCCACCGTGCAGGCGGCCAGAGCGAACGTCGAGCAGGCCCAACTCAGCCTGGAGTGGACCAGAGTCACGTCGCTCGTCAGCGGGATTGCGGGCATCGCGCAAGTGCAGATCGGGAACCTTGTCGGCCCGAGCTCAGTCCTCACTTCCGTGTCGCAAGTAGATCCTATCCGGGCCTATTTCACGGTAAGTGAGCAGGAGTTCACTGATTTCCATCGTAGATTTCCTACCGAGGCGAGCGTGGAAGAGCAGCGCAAGCGCATACCTCTGCAGCTTCTACTCGCGGACGGCAGCGTCTATGAGCGGCCTGGCACGATTTCCTTTGCCGACCGTGAAGTAAACCCCGCTACCGGAGCCATACGGATCGCGGGCTTCTTTCCGAATCCTAACAATCTTCTTCGTCCGGGCGGATTCGGACGCGTGCGCGCGTCAGTCAGGACGCAAAACGGTGCTTTGCTGATTCCGCAAAGAGCAGTGATTGAGCTTCAGGGAAGTCAGCAAGTCGCTGTCGTTGAACAAGACAACAAGGTAAGTATCCGCCCGGTGAAGGTTGGCGACCGAGTCGGAAACATGTGGATCGTAACCGAAGGCCTGAAGGCCGGTGAACACGTGGTCGTCGAAGGCCTGCAGAAGCTACGAAATGGAGTGCCTGTGAAGGTAGTCTCGGCCTCTGCCAAAGCAGGAGACTAGCCGTGTCGCAGTTTTTCATCAACCGCCCGATCGTTGCCATGGTGATCGCGATCCTCATGGTGATCGTCGGCGCCATCACGCTGGTCAGCCTCCCCGTGTCGCAGTTTCCTGCAATCGCGCCCCCGGAAGTGCAAGTGTCTACAACCTACGTTGGAGCCGATGCACAAACGGTGGAACAGTCTGTGGCCACCCCGATCGAGCAGCAGATGAGCGGCGTGGACAACATGAACTACATGTATTCCACGAACTCGTCGACCGGTGAGCTGAGGCTGATCGTTGACTTCGACGTGAAGACCGATACGAACACGGACCTGATCCTCACTCAGATTCGGGAAACCCAGGCCGCCTCGCAGCTTCCCGCCGACGTGACGAACTTCGGTGTGACGGTGCAGAAGACACTCACTTCGCCGTTGATGTTGATCAGTCTGTTTTCTCCCAGCGGCATCTATGACTCGAAGTTCCTGGCGAACTACGCCTATATCAATCTTTACGACCAGTTGAGCCGCGTTCGCGGGATCGGCAGCGTTCAGGTGTTTGGGGCCGGAAAGTACGCGATGCGGTTGTGGGTAAAACCAGACCAACTGGCAAAGCTCGCCATCACTGTGCCGGAGATCGTAGCCGCCATCCAGTCGCAGAACACGGTGAACCCAGCGGGGCAGATCGGCGGCGAGCCTGCGCCAAAGGGCCAGGAATTCACGTACTCGGTTCGGGCACAGGGACGGCTCACTACGCCTGAAGAGTTCGAACAGATCGTCGTCCGCGCGGCGCCGGATGGCGGCATTGTGCGGCTCAAGGACGTCGCCCGGGTTGAAATGGGGGCACAGGACTACACGGTCACCAGCCATTTGAATGGAAAGCCGAGCGCGCTCGTCGCTGTATATCAATTGCCGGGTTCCAATGCGGTCCAGGCCGCAGAAGGAGTCCAGAAGCTTCTCGCTGAGCAAAAGCAGAGGCTGCCTCAGGGTATCGATTACACCGTAACGCTGGACACGACGCGCGCCGTATCGGAGGGGATCAAGGAGATCGTCAAGACGCTGTTCATCGCCATTCTCCTGGTGATCCTCGTGGTGTACATCTTTTTGCAGGGATGGCGCGCCACACTGATCCCGCTGTTGGCGGTTCCCGTTTCGCTCGTGGGGACCTTCACCCTCTTTCCGGTATTTGGCTTTTCGATCAACACGCTTTCGCTGTTCGGTCTAGTCCTGGCCATTGGACTGGTTGTGGATGATGCGATCGTGGTAGTGGAGGCGGTTGAGCGCCACATCGAAGAAGGTATGTCGTCGAAAGACGCGACCTTTAAGGCAATGGAGGAGATCTCGGCTCCCGTGGTGGGCATTGCCCTGGTGCTCTCTGCAGTGTTCATTCCTACAGCATTTATCCCCGGGATCACCGGCCGACTCTACCAGCAGTTCGCGGTCACCATCGCAATCTCCGTGCTGATTTCTGCCTTCAATGCGCTTACGTTGAGCCCCGCACTCTCAGCCCTGCTGCTGCGGCCGCGCAAGGACAGCAGAGGCCTGCTGCGCAGGTTTTTCGACGGTTTCAATCGGATTTTCGCGCGGGGGACGGACCGCTACATACGGATTGCCGGCGGACTCATCCGCAAGAGCGCCATCGCCTTTGTCGTGCTGGTTGCGTGCGCAGTCCTGGCGGGTTTCTTCGGCTCTAAGTTGCCCTCGAGCTTTCTTCCCGATGAGGACCAAGGTTACATGTTTATGAACCTGCAGCTTCCTAACGCCTCGTCGCTGCAAAGGACGGAAGCCGCCGCGCACCAGATCGAGGACATACTGGCTAAGACCCCCGGTATCGAGTCAACGGCCAGTGTTATCGGGTTCAGCCTTCTGAGCCTTACCCGGTCGAGCTACACCGCGTTCTTCTTCGTCACTTTGAAGGAATGGAAGGACCGCCAGAAAAGGGAAGAGCAGTATCAGTTCATCCGACAAGACATAAACCGGAAACTTGCTGGTCTCCCGCAGGGGATTGCGTTTTCGTTTTCTCCTCCCGCCATTCCCGGCGTGGGTACCTCCGGGGGCTTCACGTTTGTGCTTGAGGACCGCTCGGGAAAAGACATTGAATTTCTTGCCGGCAATCTGAACAAGTTCCTTGCAGCAGCCCGGAAGCGACCGGAACTCGCCACCGTCAACACCACATTCCTTCCGACTGTGCCGCAGCAGTTCATCGCTGTCGACAGGGATAAAGTGCTCAAGCAGGGCGTCGACATCAAGGACGTTTATCGAACGATCCAGGCGTTCATGGGAGGATCGTTCATCAACTACTTCAATCGATTTGGCCGGCAGTGGCAGGTGTATATCGAGGCTGAGGGCGCTTATCGCGACCGCGCGGAGAACGTCGGACAGTTCTATGTCCGGAACAGAAAAGGTGACATGGTGCCGCTGGCTGCGCTGACACGATTTGAGTCGCGCTCCGGGCCTGAATTCACCATGCGCTACAACCTCTACCGCGCCGCGCAGATACTTGGCAGCGCCGCGCCTGGATTCAGTTCGGCACAAGCAATGGCGGCCCTGGAAAAGGTCTTTGCGGAGACCATGCCTCCTGAAATGGGATACGACTACATCGGCATATCTTTCCAGGAGAAGGTAGCCCAGCAAGGCGTGCCGCCCGCAGCCATTTTTGGGTTCTCGCTGCTGGTGGTTTTCCTGGTCCTCGCGGCGTTGTATGAAAGCTGGTCGTTGCCATTCAGCGTTTTGCTGAGCACGCCCGTGGCCGTATTTGGCGCATTCGCCGTGCTGTGGCTTCGGCGCGCACTGCTCGGGATTTTCCTGCCGCCGTACATGGTGCAGATCGAAACCGACGTGTATTCGCAGATCGGGCTGGTGATGCTGATCGGGTTGGCGGCGAAGAATGCCATTCTGATCGTCGAGTTCGCAAAAGACGCATACGAGAAAGGGCAGCCATTGGTGGAGGCCGCGCTTGGCGGAGCGAGGTTGCGCCTGCGGCCCATCCTGATGACGTCGTTCGCATTCATACTGGGGTGCGTGCCGTTGTGGACAGCGAGTGGAGCCGGGTCCGTAGCGCGCCAGATCATGGGCACAGCCGTGATCGGAGGAATGCTGGCAGCTACCTTGATCGCGGTGTTCATTATCCCCGTGCTGTTCGTGGGCGTGGAAAAGCTTTCGCAGCGGAAAACAGGCGTAATGATTGCGCCTGAAACACCGCCTCTACCGGCTGCGGGAGATGATTGAGATGAAAGCAAGGAAAGAGATTGTCATCCCCGGATTACTCATCTTTTTGCTTTCGGGTTGCGCCGTTGGACCCAACTATAAGAAACCAGCCGTGTCCGTGCCTCCCGAATACAGAGGTGTATCACCGGACCAGGCCGGCAAGTCCGGCCCCGACTCCTTTGGCGATCAGAAATGGTGGGACGCATTCCAGGACGAGGTTTTGCGCGATCTCATCCAGACAGCCCTGAAGCAGAACTATGACCTGCGCATCGCGGGGGCGAGGATCCTGGAGGCGCGAGCGCAGCTGGGAATCACCCGGGCAGACCAGTTGCCAACGGTCGCCGCAGGCGCGTCCGCGTTGAATCAGCGCACTGCGCAAACAAAAGTCGTTCCCGCTATTGAGACCAGCTCGAACCAGGTAAGTCTTTCGCTCGCATGGGAACTGGACTTCTGGGGAAAATTCCGACGCGCTACGGAGTCCGCGCGGGCCAGTCTGCTCTCGCAGGAATGGGCACAGCGTCAAGTCATCAGTTCGCTGGTCAGCGATGTTGCCGGTGCGTATTTTCAATTGCGCGAGTTGGACCTTGAGCTGGAGATATCGCGGCAAACCCTTGCCTCGCGCCAGGACTCATTGCGCCTGACCCAGATTCTTGCGGACGGCGGCGCCACCTCGATGCTCGATGTACGACAGGCCGAGCAGCTGGTGTATACGGCGGCCGCCTCGATTCCGGACCTAGAAGGGCGCATCGAACAGCAGGAAAATTTCATCAGCATTCTTCTGGGCAATAATCCTCAAGCTGTCGCTCGCGGAAGAAAGCTGGTCGATCAACCGCACGCACTGGGAGTTCCCGCGGGACTGCCGTCCTCTCTGCTGGAGCGGCGCCCCGACATCCGCCAGGCGGAGCAGCAGTTGATCGCTGCTAACGCGCAGATCGGCGTCGCCCAGGCAGACTACTTTCCCCAGATCTCATTGACGGCCGAGGGTGGATATCAAAGCTCCGCATTGACTGCTCTGTTCACCGGACCTGCAGGGCTTTGGACATTTGGCGGCAGCGCCGTCCAGCCGGTGTTTGAAGGCGGCAGGATTCGGAACCGGGTCAGGTTGGCCCGGGCCCGGACTGAAGAAGCCACATTGCTCTACCAACAGACCGTGCAGCAGGCATTTCGAGATGTCTCCGATGCACTGGTCGGATACCGCAAAAGCCAGGAGTTCCGTGTCCAGCAAGAACAGTTGACACACTCAGCAGAAGAAGCGACGAAGTTGTCGAATATGAGGTACAAGGGTGGCGCTACAAGCTACCTGGAGGTTCTTGATAGCGACACGCGGTATTTCTCAGCCCGGCTTTCTCTTGCGCAAGCGCAGCTTCGGGAGCTTCAGTCCCTGGTACAAATCTACCGGTCCCTGGGAGGCGGATGGCAGCAGTAGTCTCCGGCTGGGCGGTCTACCCCAGTTGTGCGATCTGGTATGTTTCTTTGCACATCCACTAGCGCTACTGCGAGGAACAGCATAGGATGTGATGGTTTTTCCGAACCAGGCTGCTCGTCGCAAACGAGTGCAGCATACGGAGTCACGAGGTTTCCTGATGAGGCCGAACGCAATCCCGACACAGAGTGAAGCCGAGCAACTGTCCGCCGCAAACGGGCTGGCGCTGGTGCGCGTGACGATTGGGGCCATGTTCCTGTGGGTCTTTTTTGAGAATCTGAGGAAAGGCCTCTACACACCGGCGGGCTACGCGGGCCTGATCCGACACTACATCGAGGCGGGTCACTCGCCGGCTGCCTGGAAGGGGGTGATGGGCCTTGCGGCAAATCACGCCGCGATGGCTGCTCCCCTGCAGGGCATGACCGAGATCTCTCTCGGCATCCTGCTCGTCATCGGTCTGCTTACCCGACCGGCCGCAGTTGTGGCTTTTCTGTTTCTCGGCAGCCTTTGGATTTCGGAGTGGGGCACCGCGTGGATCTGGGAACTGCTGGTTCCGATGCTCGCATCGCTCGGGCTTGCTATCGGACGGGCCGGCCGGAGATGCGGCGTTGACGCGTGGCTGTCGCAACGGTGGCCATCTTCTCCGTTGTGGTAATCGGGCCAAGTTCAAGTGCGAGTGTCCGTCATCATCCCCACCCATAATGAAGCGCAGGCGATTGAGCGCGTTTTAGCGGATCTCCCGGCCGATCTCACGACGGAGGTCATCGTTGTCGACAGCAACTCGAATGACGGGACGCCCGAGATCGCCGCAAGAATGGGAGCCCGCGTGGTTCAGGAACCGCGCCGCGGTTATGGGCGAGCGTGCCTCACCGGGCTGGCCGCGGCAAATTCCCCGGACGTGGTTGTGTTCCTTGATGGCGACTACAGCGATCGGCCATCCGAATTGCCGATTCTCTTAGGGCCAATCACTGAGGGGCGTGCGGACATCACGCTCGGTTCCCGCCTGCAGGAGCGGCGTTCTGCCGGGGCGTTGCCTTGGCATCAGGCGTTTGGCAATCGTCTCGCCGCCAGCCTGATCCGGCTTCTCTATGGGCTGGAAATCAGTGATCTCGGCCCGTTTCGCGCTGGCCGCGCGGATGTACTACGCGCCCTCGCCCTGGAAGAGACCACCTATGGCTGGGCGGTTGAGATGATCCTCAAAGGCGCTCTGGCTGGATTCCGCGTGGTTGAAGTACCGGTGAGCTATTACCCGCGTATCGGAAAATCGAAGATCAGCGGTACGCTGAAGGGCACGGTCGGCGCCGGTTGGTTCATTCTCAGCTTGATAGTGCGCTATTATATCCGGCGCCGAAGAGCCGTGACACCACGGCCGGCGTAGGTCCGCATCAAAATTTTATGAAATCCGCAAGCGAGACGGTGGTACGTTCGTCAGCAAGTGACCGTGTGCTGGTAATCATGGCCAAAGCACCAACGCCAGGCGCGGTCAAAACTCGCCTCACGCCCAGCCTTTCTACAGAGGCTGTCACTGCTTTCTATTGCTGTCTTCTGGACGACACGCTGGCGCTGGCGCGGTCATTAGGCGATGTGGAAGTTGCCATCATGTGTCCGAAGTCGGACGTAAACGAGCTGGCGCAATTGGCAGGCAGCGAAGCGAGCGTAGTTGCGCAGCAAGGTGAAGGTCTTGCTGCAGGCCTCACTTCGGTGTTTGCGCACTTCGCGAAAGACCATCCACGACGCACCATTGCCTTCAACAGCGATAGCCCACACCTGCCGCATTCTGTTCTCGAAGATGCGTTCGAAACGCTGGCCGCACATGACGTGGTCGTGGGACCAACGCACGACGGAGGCTACTATCTCGTAGGGGCAAGGGCTTCTCATCCTACTCTTTTCGCACCCGACGGAATGGGCACCAGCAGCGCGCTGGAGAGACTCCTATCGCGCGCACGAGCTCTCGATTTGTCCGTGAGTTTTGCAGATCCTTTTTACGATATTGATGTCGCTGACGACCTGACTCGCTTGGCAGCGGAGTTGCGTCTGGCTCCGGCAAGGGCGCCACGCACGGCTGCCTGGCTGAAAGAGTGGGAGCGTGTTGCGGCACAAATACGGACGGGAACGGGAGAACTGTGAAGGTGACCCCCGAGTGGAGAGTGTACGTACTCGGCGCCACGTTGTGCCTGGCGTTAACGATCTGCTCACGCAACTTCGGTGACAGGGGTGGACCGTATTTCATCTCCTCTTTGGCGCTTGCGGGAATTGTGTACCTCCTCGCGATCCGCGAGTTTTTCGCAAGGCCAAAATTTCCGCGGCGCGTCGTCGTCTTCGGGCTTGTCCTGGCTGCTGTGTGGCACGTTCAATTTTTTCGGCTGCCCGCGGGCGCCGATGATGATATTCATCGATATGTTTGGGACGGCCGCCTGCAGCGGCTCGGCTACAACCCATATATGATCGTTCCCAGCGATCGTGCCGCTAAGGGGCTGCATACCCCTGAAACCCGCGACTTGAACAACCCGGATCTGCCGAGCCCATATCCAGCGGGGGCGCAGCTTTTCTTCCGTGCCGTAACCGCCATTCACGAATCCACATTTGCACTGAAAGCAGCATTTGTAGTTTGCGATTTGGCAATTGTCCTCGTGTTGCTCGATGTCTTGCGTTGGAGCCGGCAGGGAGCACACCTGGTTCTGGCGTACGCATGGAACCCATTGTTGGCCATCGAGGTGGCGGGAAGCGGTCACATTGACATTGTTGGCGCGCTATTTTTGCTGGTGTCCGCCGCTGCGCTAGGGCGACGATGGCGGGCGACTGCGGCCGTCGGACTTGGGCTGGCTATAGCAGTGAAATTGCTGCCGATCGTATTGTTGCCGCTCTACTGGAAGCGGGTTCGCATTCGCGACGTTGCGCTGGCGGCAGCCGTGGTCGGACTGCTGTACGTGCCATTTCTGGATCACGGCCGCATTCCGATCGGCTCGCTTGGTGCGTATGTGCAGAGTTTCCGCTTTAATGGTCCTGTATTTGCGGCACTCGATCGAGTGGCACCTCCGCAGTTGCTGGCTGGGCTCGCAGTGCTCGCAGGATTACTGACCGCAACCTGGCTACGAAGATCGTCGCCCGAGTGGTCTCCGGATGCATTTGCCTGGCCAATGGCAGCATCTCTCTTGTGCGCACCCGTCGTATTCCCATGGTACCTTCTCTGGCTGCTGCCATTTCTGAGGTCGGCCTCGATGTTGCCGATCATCGTGTGGACTTTGAGCATTATCCCCACTTACATCATGTGGCACTTGCGCACACTAGGGCGTCCCTGGGGGTCGCTTCCTGGCTGGGTAATGCTGCTGGAATACGGATGCGTTGCAATCTCTGCCGGAATTAGGTAGTGTCTCAGTTTGATGAATCTCTACGCTTTCTAGTCCTCTTCGTCTTCCTCGTCTTCCTCACACGCTTGCATACGAACAAGAAAAGCTCCGAAGCTTTCGCTCTCCTGCCTTGGCGGAATGGAATATGGGCATTTCTTCTGAGCCTGTACTCTGCGTATGAATTCGCCTATGCTCTCATGCTCTCCCTGTGGTTGAAGAACAGCCGGGTGCCTGAATTTGGACATAAACGATGACTCCATTTCTCGTGGGGCTACGGAGTTAGATGCGCTACTTCGCCAAAACCGCGATTTCCTCAAGCGACCAAACGTGATCCGCAATGCCAGCCACCATCGCCGGGGTAATCCGCAGAGTTTTGTGAATCCGGCCAAAATTGTAGTACAGGAAATGCAGCGCAACCATGTGACGGTGATTGTCGATCTTCTTTGAGAAACCATTTGTCAGCCGGGTAAAGCGACGCATTCCCATCCGCATCGTGAGGTTCTGGCGTTCGACGTATGACGTGCTGACATGCTTCGGATCGGGGTCTCCGCTCACAACCTTCATGTCAGATCCGATGCATTGTGCAGGACTGTAGCGGCGCTGCTCGGCATCGGTCGGAGCGCCGTATATCTTCTGGAGCTGGGCGTAGTCCACGTCACAACCGAACGCACCTTCCACGGCTTCTAGATAGGCTTTGTGGCCGTCTGTAGTTACCTGTACGCGGCCACGGATGCGGTCGGTGCAATCCTGCATGAAGTCGTAAGCCCATCCCGCATCGCGCCCGCCAACCAGATAGCTGACGCATAGCTTTGTGTCGGCATCAATTGCTGTCCAAGTCCAGGTGTCTCCCCAGCCTTGGGCTTTTTGCTCGGGAGTCACGTTCTTTGCCTTAGCTCCCACGAAGGCCCAAATTTCATCGCACTGTAAGCGGCGCACGCGCACATTGCGAACTGTCTCATGGTGGAATTCCATTGCCGCCGAGCCAACGTCAACGAGCAGCTTTGTAACGGTATTGATCGACACGTCACACAGGCGGCTCGTAGCGCGAAGGCTGTTTCCCTCAACCAGCATCCCGATAATCTTTGCGCGAGTCTCAAGCGGCAGCCTATTCATGGATCTAGATTAGGTCTGGGACTGTTATCTGTCAAGCATTAAGTTCAGTTTAACCACATACGTTCAGTCGGTATTGACATATTTTTTACTTGGCTGTACGGTTGTATCACTTGATCGGAGAGGCGCGGAGAGTCGCATGGATGTCGATTTTAACGACAAGAAACTCGCTCTCGTGGAGACAGACCGCGCTAGCGAGACAAAACTCTCTGTTGCGCTGATTGAATCGCTGAGGGACAAGGTTCACTACTTGCGCCAAGCGGCGGACGAGAGGTCACTCCGAAACTGGAAGAGCCTTCATTACGAAAAGCTGGAAGGGAGAGGTGGGGAACGTTCGATTCGCATCAATAAGCAATGGAGGCTGATATTCACACTGGACTGCGAGTCCACACCCCAAAGGATAACTATTTTGGGGGTTGAGGATTACCACTGAACACTAGAGGGGAATCGCAATGACGATGGCGACGGGCACGTGGATAAAGCACCCTGGGTTTTATATCGAAGAGGAATTGGAGGCTCGCGGATGGCTGCAGCGCGACCTTGCGTTCATCATCGGATGCCCAGAGCAGGCTATCAATATGATTGTTTCTGGGAAGCGCGGAATCACCCCCGAGATGGCAAAGGCGCTCGGAGATGCATTTGATATTTCGCCCGAGACGTTTGCCAACTTGCAGAAGTCCTATGAACTAGCCCACGCGACAAACCCATATCAGGGGGTCGCGGAGCGCCGAGTGATGCAGGACAGACTTCCTGTGCGAGCAATGATCCAGCGTGGTTGGATTCAGAACTCTGATGTAGCGATGTTAGAGGAACAGCTTCGCCGGTTTTTCGGTGGAAAGTCATTGGATGAAATCTCGCAGCTTCGTTTCGCGGCAAAGAAGCCCAATCGAGATATTCAGCCAGCCCAACTTGCTTGGTTGTATCGCGTCCAGAATCTCGCTAAGGAGATGCCGGCCACGAAATACTCAGAGAAAAAACTCCATTCTGCCTTAACTGAATTTGCTGGCATGACTATCGAGCCAGAACAGGTTCGTCATATTCCGCGGGTCCTATCGGAATGTGGCGTTCGATATGTAGTAGTGGAGAAACTGCCGAACGCCTCTATTGATGGCGTTTGCTTCTGGCTTGATAAGGACTCACCAGTAATCGGAATGTCGCTTCAGCACGACCAAATCGACAATTTTTGGTTTGTCCTCCGTCACGAAGTTGAGCATGTGTTAGATCGGCATGGACAGAAAGAGATGATTGTGGACGTTGACCTAGATAAGTCCGAGTCAACTGGCACTGAAGAGGAGGAGCGGCTCGCAAATGACGCCGCCGCGAATTTTTGTATTCCACAAGACAAACTCGATTCTTTTATCCAGCGGAAGCAGCCGTTTTTCTATCAAAAGGATGTTATCTCTTTCGCACGGGTTCAACATAGACATCCTGGAATTGCCGTTGGGCAACTGCGCCGTCGGCTAGGCCGATACGACTACTTGACCAAATATTTGTACTCCTTCAAGATTCGCGCTCTCGTTTTACCGGGAGCCGTCGCTGATGGTTGGGGTCAGGTAATACCAACATCGCTATAGATCGGGGAAATTATGACAACCAAGAATGAGCGGCTTCAGCAAATTTGGCATAAGTACGACAGTGAGAACGGACATCAGCCTTGCGGCACGAGAGATGCTGTGGATCGAGCAATTGCCGAGGGATTGTTAGAGGAACCCTATGTTGATCCGCGCGACTTGCTAGCCGCAGAGATGGCGGCTGCGCTCCGCGAAGAGATGGCAACCGACAAACAGGGTCGTCGGTATCGCGTAAACCATGCCGCTAGGATCAGCACGAGCGGCGTTCAGCACACATTTTGGGCGACGATGGGATTCGCGCCACATGAGCACATGGAGCGGGCGTTTGCACAACGGCGAGAGCAAATTGTCGGCGATAACCTTCAGTTGAAGATCGATGTTGACGTATACAACGATCTGAACAAGGGAAAACGCCCAGCTATTCAGCTTGTGCTGGATTACACCGAGGACGTTGCAGAGCGTCAGGTATCATTGACTGTACCCAAGAAAACAGTGTCGGTTGCCTAGTCTCGCTTCTTCCAGCGGGCTTCTGCCGCTACTCTGGCAATGTCCGCGCACTGCTCTGGAGAGAGTTTCCCCGCTCGCGCTTTGCCGCCCTTTAGGCCGCCGCTTCTGCCCTTTACGGAGGCGGCTCTCTTTTTGGGGGAAACTTCGTCCTCAACCTCACCAGCCGCTATATCGACTATCATCTTTGCGAGCTGGTTTGGGTCGCGCGGGCGTTTTGCCATGCGTCAAGTATGGCTACATTCGAGAATTGGCGCAAGACAGTTCCGGAACTCAGGTTCCGCAAACTGAGACACTACCCGGAATTATGGCTTTTCGCCGCATCCTAAGTCGCCCCGCGCCCCAATGCTCAACGGAGTAAGTAGTGTGAAGGACAGTGCGCATCCGGGAGCCTTACACCGTCATCCTACAGAGCATTCCTTCGATTCACCGAGGAGCGAACTCTATGAGAAATGCCCGCCGTTTAACCATAATGGGTCTTCTGCTTTGCGGAGTGCTGGTCCTTGCTCCAAACTGCTGGGCGCAGCAGCGCGCGCCAATTCTCGAACAGGTTGCCAAGAGCTATGGTCTCGATTCGTGGAATCAAATCGAGGCGATCCGCTATACCTGGAACGGGGAAATCACCGGAGTCTTCAAACTTGCTCACGCGTGGGAGTGGGAGCCCAAGACCAACAAGGTTACCTATGAGGGCAAGGATAAAGACGGTAAGCCGGTCAAGGTTACCTACATGCGCTCCGAGCTTAGCAGCCAACCCGACGCCGTGAAAAACGAAGTTGATCCGGCTTTCATCAACGATAACTATTGGCTTCTGTTCCCCTTCCATGCTTACTGGGACACCAGCGCCACCGTGACCGATCAAGGTATGCATAAACTGCCGATGGGCAACGGCTCGGCCAAGCTGGTCTCAGTGAAGTATCCCAATGAAGGCGGTTACACGCCCGGCGACACCTGGGAACTCTACGTCGGCAAAGTCAACCGCGTAGAGTGCTTTGCCTACCATCGTGGCGGGCCCAAAAAGCCGAGCCTCGTGATCGCAACGTGGGCGGGCTACAAAAAGGCAGGTCCTCTGCTGATCTCAACGGAGCACCGCGGCACCGCCGACGGCAAGCCTGTGCACATCTTTCTTACTGATGTGTCAGTTAAGCTGACAGGCTCGGACACCTGGATGAAAGCGCAGTAAGTCGCGCGCAGCACGAAGCTGTCTCCAGGTGGTCTCGGAACGGGGAAATGCAGGCATCCCGATGATGGCTGACATCGATCTGCATATTTTCGGCGCAATGCTTTCGGGTCTGGCCTCTTGCCACCCGACGCAATTGTCGCCGCTGAAGAACGCATAAGACAGGAGCTTAAAGATGTTGCCCACTGAGGAAAACCCAGCAAAGACTGTAGAGTCCCTGGCGAATACTGAACGGGCCGCTCCTCTAAACTGGGACGTGTTCGTGACGCCGGGCATACCCATTGTCACTCGCGACCTGCCTCCGGGCGTGAGAGAGGCATATTTTCAGGCGACCGCGTCAACCCTCATCTATGGCATGCGGGACGCCGTCCTGGTGGATGCCTTTATGACGGTCAAGCAGGCCAATGCTCTAGCAGATTGGGTTGTAGCAAGAGGCAAGGACCTCACAAGCATCTACATTACACATGGACATGGAGACCATTGGTTTGGAGTCGGTACTCTTCTTGAACGGTTCCCAAACGCGAGGGCAGTTGCAACGCCCAATGTTGTGAAAGTCATGCGCCAGCAGGCCTCCCCAGAGTCCCTTCAGCAGATCTGGGAGGCGGCATTTCCAGGCCAGATTCCGGAAAGGCTTGTAATCGCGGAGGAACTCAAGGGGAACGTAATTGAACTAGAAGGGCATGAATTGGTCGCTGTGGAACTTGGCCATACCGACACTGATTACACGACGTGTTTGAACGTCCCTTCTATCGGACTCGTGGTTGCCGGCGATGCAGCCTACAATGATGTCCACCTGTACCTCGCCGAGTCAAATGCGCAGACACGACGGGAGTGGATCTCTGCGCTCGACAGAATTGAGTCGCTCAATCCACGCGCAGTTGTCGCATCCCATAAGCGCCCTGAAAACGACGACAATCCCAGCATCATCGAACAGACCCGGCAGTATATCCGAGATTTCGACCGGCTTGTGGAAACGACGACAACCGCTCAAGAGCTCTACGACAAGATGCTGGAGCTCTATCCGAACCGGGTCAATCCTGGGTGGGCGCTCTGGAGTTCGGTACGCGCAGTCAAGTCATGAAGGCTGACATCGATCTCGATATCGGGCGAAAGACCTTCGCATCTGGCCTGATGCCCGAGCTGATCGCCGCGCTGCGCCGCAGCCGGCCGGGCGATCTGGTCGCGATGGTTGGTGACGAACAGAGCATCGGACCTGAGTTGGAAACGTGGTGCCGATTCACCGGGAATGCACTGCTGGAGGCCACTGTCGAAAACGGCCGCATGCGGTGGGTTTTCCGTTGTGGGACGGTTGCGCTGCCCGCGGAAGACAATCGGCCAGTAGGCTCGCGGCTTTGGCTCTACACGAATTTCCACTGTAACCTGCATTGCGACTACTGTTGTGTGCGTTCCTCGCCCACCGCGCCTCGACGAGAACTGGGGCTCGGGCGTGTACAGCGGATCGCTCGTGAAGCGGCGGAGCTTGGCGTGAAGGAGATCTTCGTGACCGGAGGCGAGCCGTTTCTGCTGGAAGATATCGGCGAGATTCTGCTTTCTTGCGCTGCAGCCGCTCCGACCACTGTGCTGACCAACGGAATGTTGTTTACCGGGCGGCGCGCGGAAAGCCTGCGAGCGTTGCCGCGCGATCGAATCATCCTGCAAATCAGTTTGGACAGTCCCACGCCAGAACGGCACGACCTCCATCGCGGGCCGGGAACATGGGCGCGAGCGCTCGAAGGTATTCAGCACGCTCGCGCGCTTGGGTTCCGAGTGCGTCTGGCAGCGACCGTTTCGACCGATGCCGAGGCCGAGGAGTTCCGTCAATTCCTCGATGACCAGAAGGTTGCGGCAGAAGACCGAGTCATACGCCGGATCGCGTTGCGTGGTGCTGCCAATGAAGGTGTCGCCGTTGCTCGAGCCGATTTAGTGCCGGAAGTCACGATCACCGCTGAGGGTGTGTACTGGCATCCGGTCGGCGCAGAGGATGCCGATCTGCTCGTCACGCGCGACATTTTTCCTCTCTCCGAGTCCTTCGCTGCCGTCCGCCGCGCCTTCGACCGCGAAGGCGAACACGCCCATAAGCTGGCAAGAATCTTCAACTGTGCATGAGCATTGTCCAATCTGCCGTGCGAAACAGGTTGGCCGAAGCCAGATCGCCTCAGTCTCTCAGGCTGATTTGGCAAGCTGCTTGAAGAATCCCTGTTGGGCGGCGGCCTGGCGCAAGGCAGCGTAACCATCGAGGTGAGGCGTTAGCCAGCGCTGCAGCCCTTCGGCGTCGAGTATTGAGCGATGAACCGGGTTGTCGTAGTTCATGGCCAAGAGCGCTTTAGCAAACCGGTGCTCCTGTTCGAGGCTGAGGTCAGGCCTCGCGGTGAACATGCAATGATTGTAGGCCGGAGAGGACCATATCTCACGAAGGCTGCCTTCGGGCACCAGGCGCTCGTTCTGCACAGTGTTCCAGAAGGGGCTGCCGATAGCGCCGGCGTCGGCCCGGCCGTCGAGGACGGCGCGCACCACTTCCACTTCGCTGGTCCCGGTATCGCCATGTTTGCCTACATCGCTGTCGAAGCGCAGCGTTCGGTAGTCCGTTCCCTCGCGGAGGCCTTGCTGCTCCAAGAAATGAATGGGAAGAATCGCTGCGTGTCCGCTGTCCCGGCTGCCAAGCGCGAGAGTACGGTTTCTTATATCCGCGAGCGTAGAAATGGGGGCTCCGGTGACGGCGACGATCTTGGTCATCCAGCCGAGATCGGTGTCGCGCATGGCGATCGCACGACAGGCATGGCCGCTCCACTCATCCGCCTGGAGGTAGGCAAGGTTTGTGTTCCAGGCGATATCGACGCGCGGTGCGGGCTCGCCCGGTTGGGCGAGGAGCGCAAAGACCTGCGCCTCGTAGCTCTGAAATAGTACGACCTCTACGGGAAGATGCGCTTCCTCGTGAAAATAGCGCCGCATCCCCTCCCAAATCGTAACCACTTTCGGATTGTATGCAACAGCTCCCACCCAGATTGTTTGATTCATGGCTTCCCCGCTTCCTGTCGGCGGCATTTCACAAAAACCCTCTCCGTTTTCGTAGACGCTTGGTCCCCAGCCGCCTGATCCGCAGTCGCCTATCTTAGAAGAGCGGCATTCCCAACAGCGATTTCGCGATGAACTCGCGCAGAACATCGCCGGTTGGCGCCATGACAGCGCCGGCGTGGGCGTCGCGGAACAGGCGTTCGATGCTCAAATGCTTTGAGAACGCCGCACCGCCGCAAACGCGCATTGCTGCCGAGGTAACGCTGATAGCGACTTCGCCCGCAGCGGCCTTGGTCTCAAGCACGCGCAGCATCGTCGTCTCGCGCGGCTTCTCAAGATGCTCAACGAGATCGTCGATGCGCGCCGACAGCCCGTCGGTATCAATCTGCATCGCCGCGAGTTGCGCGCGTAG
>WNFY01002053.1_pt1 | contig 19918 bp, 14 predicted proteins | sample 5400091 | NCBI WGS metagenome assembly WNFY01 (sample SAMN13153364, study PRJNA577476) | soil metagenome | isolation source: 60 cm soil or saprolite under grassland replicate 1 | place: USA:California | collected 2016-06-15
TCGGCGTTGAGCAGGGGCACCTTGCCGATCTGCTTGAGGTAGTCCTTGACCGGGTCCGCGGTGGCGCCGGCCACCGCGACCTGGGCGGCCGGAAGATCATCATCGTCGTCGCCGAAGACGAAGATCTCCTCGTCCTCGCTGGTGCCGTCCGCGGCGATCTTGACGACGGTGGCGCTCGCCGCGACGGCGGCATCGGCTCCGGCCGCCGGCGCGGACGCCTGGTCCGCCCCGGGCTCATCCGGGACATCCTGGCCGTCCGGGCTGTCGTCGTCCGCGGCCGGATCGCCAGCCAGATCGTCGGCTGGCTCGGCGACGTCGTCGCCGAGAGCGGCCTCGTCTAGATCCTCGTCGGCGAGCGCGGCCTGCAGCTCCGCGTCGTCGGTCAGGTCAGCGTCGGCGACGTCGATATCGTCGAAGTTGTCCAGACCCGCGTCGGAGTCGAGATCCGCCTCGTCGAGATCCACCGCGGCCAGGCCGTTGGACGATCCTGGGTTTGGGTCCGCGTTGGCGCGCAGCTCGGAACCGTGCTCATCCGAGTCGGGACCACCAGGCCGCGGAGCCGCCTGAACCGCCTGATCCTCGACGGCCCGGGGTCCCTGGTCCGAGGTCCTGGTGCGCTTCCGCGCTGCGGAATTGGCAGCGCTCACGACCACGGTCACCCCTTCCTTCGCTGGGTAGATGCCACTCCGGACTGATTCAACCCGCCTGCCTCCCACTCATCACCATAGGCTGCGGCCGGGAGTGACTTGTACGCCTCCGCCCAGGACCCCACCCCTAAAACACCCCCGAATTCATCGCGGACCGGCCGCCGGCACGTGCATGACGAACACGGTGACGTCGTCGTCTTGCTCGTGACCAGCGAGCATACGTTCCACGAGGTACTCGAGGAACCGTTCGGGGCGGGCCACCAACTCCTCGTCCGCCCGGGCGGCCACCGCCGCCAGCTCTTCGAGACCAGCGTCCAGACCACGATTCCTGTTCTCTACCAGACCGTCAGAATAAAAGACCGCAGTGCTTCCGGGGCGCAGGTTGAACGCGTGCTGCTTCCTCGGGCTGGCCCAGCCCAGCGGCGTGCCCGCCTCCACCTGATCGAACCGCGGCGCGCAACCTGCCTCAAGAACAAGGGCCGGCAGGTGGCCCGCATTCCCGAGCACGCCGGTGCCGGTCTCCGGGTCGATGACCAGATAGGCCACGGTGGTGACCTGTTCTTCTTCCTCCGTGGCGCTAAACAGGCGGTCCAGGCCGCCGAGCACCGCCGCCGGGCGCGGGTCGGTCAGCGCCAGCGCGCGCAGCGCGTTGCGGACCCGGCCCATCCCGGCCGCGGCGGTCAGCCCCTTGCCCATCACGTCACCGACCGCCACCGCCAGCCGCTGGTCGGCCAGCCGGAACGCGTCGTACCAGTCGCCGCCGATCTCCATGTTCTTGGCCACCGGCCGGTACATGGCCCGCAGCACCAGGCCGGGCACGCTGGGCAGCTGATCGGGGAGCAGGCTGCGCTGCAGCGTCTCCGCCGTGGTGTGCTCCCGCTCGTACAGGCCGGCCCGCTCGACCGCCAGCGAGCACTGGCCGGCCAGCGCCTCCAGGAAGACCCGCTCCTCCTCGATGATCTTCCGCGGCCGGCCGAACGAGAACCGCAGCGCGCCCAGCGGCGCGCCCGCCGCCAGCAGCGGCAGGCCGACCCAGGAGCGCTCGTCCGAGGCAGCCACCCGCTCCGGGTCGATCTCCAGCTCGCCGTCGAACTGCCTGCGCAGATCGTCCGGGTCCTCGACTAGCACCGGATGCCGGGTCGCGATCGCCTTGGTCATCACGCTCGGCGCCTGCAGGGTGAGCTCCCCGCCGGCGGAATCCGGCGCGTTACGAAGGTCGTCGTTGACCACCTTGAGCCGCACGCCGTCTAGCAGCGCCACCGCGGAGTGCAGCGCGCCGATCGCGGTCCGGCCCACCTCGGTGATGACCTCGACCACCTGCTCCACCGTCAGCGCCTCGGCCAGCATCGAGGTGGCCTGCTGCAGCCGCGCGGTGCGCAGCGCCGCGGCGGACAGCTGCTCGGTCAGCCGGCCGCGCATCTCCTCGGCCTCGCGCTGGCTGGTCACGTCGCTGCTGGCGCCGACCCACTCGACGATCTTGCCGTCCCGCTCGATCGGGACCGCGCGCACGTCGTAGTGCCGGTACGAGCCGCCCTTGGTGCGGATCCGGTACCGGTCGTCGAAGATCTTGCCGGTCCGGACGCACTCGCGCCAGTCCCGCTCGACCCGCTCCCGGTCCTCCGGGTGGATCGACCCCAGCCAGCCGAACCCGGTGTACTCCTGCTCGGACTGCCCGGTGATCCAGCGCCACTCCGGCGAGTCTTCCTTCATCGCGCCGTCCGGCGCCGCCACCCAGACCACCTGGGCGCCGCCCTGGACGAGCGAGCGGTACCGCTCCTCGCTGCGCTTGATCTCGGCCGCGGCCGCCTCGGCGGCCTCGGTGCTGAGCCCGGCCACGTTGAGCATGATCAGCCCGGCGGCGAACACCTTCCCGGCCGCGTCGTGCACCGGGAACCAGGAGGCGCAGCCGCACACGTCCTCGGCCGGGGCGGAGGACGGGGCGGAGGCCGAGGCGGCGGCGGAGGCCGACGAGGCGGGGCCGCCCGCGGGCGGGGACATCACCGGATAGCCGCGCTCGGCCAGCGGCATGCCCTCGTCCAGGACCTTGCGCAGCGCGGTCTCGGCGCGGGTGGCGACGTGCTCGGGCCAGACCGCGGAGGGCCGCAGGCCGGTCCAGGCCGACGGATCGGGGTGGGGATCTGACGGTGCGGAAGGATCCGCCCCGGCGCGCTCGGACAGGCGCGTCAGGGCAGCATTCACCCAGCGGAAACGCAGGTCGGACCCGAACAGGGCCAGACCGACCGGCGCCTCCAGCATCAGCATGTCCACCAGGGCGGCATCCGAGGCGTCCTGCTGTCCTGGCACAGAGGTATCCATGCTCACGACGAACGCCTGCCTGCCACGCCGGGGGCTGCCATGGGCGGCTCCTTCCCCGGGATCATCGTTCCCGCTGCCAACCAATTAAGCGTGCCACAGTCCAGCAGTTGGTGCGGCCAGGTGTAAGGATTCGCGGACAGCGAACGCTGTTACAGGTGCACGTCGCGCCCGCCGGAACCGCGCCGGCGTGGCGCACGCGGTCTAAGGGGCGGAATTACAGCGGGCGTGACAACGTAGCATAGCGTCCGCATGTCCAGATCTGAGAGGCTGTCAGGGTGAGCCCGCCGAGCCGACGAAGCCAGCCAGGAGGTCAGCCCCCCGGCGGATCAGGGAGCGGCCGGCGGCGGGGCGCAGCTCCGCCGCCCAACGCGCTCTTCGCCGAACTGCTCCGCGCGGCGCGCGAGCTGCTGGCCGTGCGCAGCCCGCTCGACGCGGAGCTCATGGTTAGCGAGCTGCTCGGCACCTGGTGGGGGCAGCGCGGCGGGGGCCGCCGCGCGGCCACGGTGGAGCAGCTGGTGGGCGAGGGCCTAGTGGACTACGCGGGCGAGCAGCGCAGCCCGGCGGCGCTGGCGCTGCTGTCCGGTATCGCCTGCCTGGGCACGTCCCGGCAGGCGGCCAAGGCCGAACGGGCGGCGCTGGAGCTGATCGAGGCCGGTGTGCCGCGGCCCGGCTGGGCCCAGCACCTGGGCGCGGTGACCCCGGCCGAGTGTTACGTCAACCCGGACGAGCTCGGTGACACCGACGAGGTCATCTGCGTGTTCAGCTACGCCGGGGAGGAGCCGCACGCGCTGGTCAGCGTGGTGGACTACAACGCCGACGGGATGATCAAAGACGGCTGGGTGACCTCCCGGGTCAGCAAGCTGCTTGACCACTGCCGGGAAATAAGCAGCCAGCGCGGAGTCAAAGGGTCCGAAGCCAGGCACGCGTTCCGTCAGGTGGACGCGGGCCAGGCGCGGCACATGCTGGAGACGGCGCTGACCGTGACCGACTCGGTGGCCGACCCGTCGGTCAGCGATTCGTTCGCGTCCTACCACGCGTTCATCCGGGCCAGGATCAGGGCGCTGCCGCCGTACCGCGGCCGTTCGCTGTCGGCCACCGGAGAGCGGCGGCACGCCTGGAGCCGGGACCGCCGGGCCATGCTCGCCGCCGAGTTCCTCGCCTCCGACGAGGCCGAGGACCTGTCCGACCGCGGTTCGGCCAGCCACTGCGCCGACCGGATCATCGACTACGGGTGCGACAAGGACTTCGGGCGGCCGCTGCGGATGAGCCCCACCAAGGTGGAGACGTTCCTGCTCGGCTGGCTGCCGCGCAAGGTCATGCTGTCGTTCGCCGAGCAGGACGCGATGCCGCACGTGCTGGCCGCCTGGGTGCGCTGGGCGGGCCGGCGCCGCGGCCTGTCCGAGGCGGCGGTCACCGAATCGCTCGAGGCGGTGTTCAACTCGATGGGCGCCTTCGCCCAGGCGTACCGGGACCCGGCCGAGTTCGGCCTGGACTACGCGCTGGTCCGGCGGCTGCTGCCGGACGGCGACCTGGAGGCGCTGCCCAGGCGAGCGTTCGCGTTCCCGGTCCTGGAGGGCTGGCACTCCGGCAGTGACCTGTCCATCCTCGACCCGGCGGACCCGAACGACCGGCGTGCGCTGCTCGCCGCCGACCACGCCACCCCCGCCCCCGGCGGGGTGGGCCGGCACATCGAGCGGCACATGGGGCTGGCCGACCGGCTCTGGCGCGGCGACCCGCCCGAGCTATGGGAGGCCGCGCAGCGGCTGCTCGACGCGGGCCAGGACCGGCACCTGGTGCTGCACGCGCTGATGGCCGTGCTCGACCACACCAGCGGCGACGAGGCGGCGCTGATCGCGGTACTGCGCGAGCTGGAGGCGGACGAGCCCTAGGCTGGAGCGGAAAACCTAGCCCGTTCGGCCGTATCCTCCGCCGCCGGGGGTCTCGATGACGAACACGTCGCCGGCCTGGACGGGTACCGAGTCGCAGCCGTCCATCGGGGTCACCCGGCCGTCCGGGTGCTCGATCCAGTGCCGGCCCAGGCGCCCAGGCTCGCCGCCGGCCAGGCCGAAGGCGGGGACGCGGCGGTGGCCGGTCAGCGTGGTGACGGTCATCGGCTCGCCGAAGCGGAGCCTGCGGACGCCGCCGTGGCCGCCGCGCCAGCGGCCGGCCCCGCCACTGCCCGGCCTGATCCGGTACGACTCGAGCAGCACCGGGTAGCGCCACTCGAGCACCTCGGGGTCGGTGAGCCTGGAGTTCGTCATCTTGGTCTGCACCACGTCGGTGCCGTCGAAGCCGTCGCCCGCGCCCGACCCGCTGGCCACCGTCTCGTAGTACTGGTACCTGTCGTTGCCGAACGTCACGTTGTTCATCGTCCCTGACCCCTCGGCCATCACGCCGAGGGCGGCGTAGAGCGCCCCGGTGACGACCTGGGAGGTCTCCACGTTGCCCGCCGCCACCGCAGCCGGGTACCCCGGGGAGAGCATCGTGCCCGGCGGGATGATCACGTGCAGCGGCTGCAGGCAGCCCGAGTTGAGCGGGATGTCGTCGTCGACCAGGGTGCGGAACACGTAGAGCACGGCGGCCATCGCCACGCTGGACGGCGCGTTGAAGTTGCCGGCCAGCTGCGGTGAGGTCCCGGTGAAGTCGATCTCGGCGGTCCGGTCCTCCCGGTTGACCCGGACCGCCACCTGGACCACCGCGCCGTTGTCGAGTTCGTAGCCGAACTCGCCGTCGTGCAGCGCGGTGATCACCCGCCGCACCGACTCGGCCGCGTTCTCCTGCACGTGCCCCATGTAGGCGTGCACCACGTCCAGGCCGAAGTGCTGCACCATCTTGTGCAGCTCGGCGATGCCCTTCTCGTTGGCCGCGATCTGGGCGCGCAGGTCGGCGACGTTGGTGGCCGGATCCCGGGACGGGTACTCGGCCGTCTTCAGCAGCTCGGTGGTCTCGGCTTCCCGCAGCCGCCGGTCCTGTACCAGCAGCCAGTTGTCGATCAGCACCCCCTCCTCCTCGACCTTGGTGCTGGCGGCCGGCATGGACCCCGGTGACACCCCGCCGATCTCGGCGTGATGGCCGCGGCTGGCCACGTAGAACCAGATCTCGTCGTCGCCGGTATCGCTGAAGACGGGCGTGACGACGGTGATGTCGGGCAGGTGGGTGCCGCCGTGGTAGGGGTCGTTGAGGACGTAGACGTCGCCGCGGCGGATCCGGCCGGCGTTGCGCTCGATCACCATCTTGATGGATTCGCCCATGGAGCCGAGGTGCACCGGCATGTGCGGGGCGTTGGCGATCAGGCCGCCGTCGGCGTCGAAGACCGCGCAGGAGAAGTCGAGCCGCTCCTTGATGTTGACCGAGTGCGCGGTGGACTGCAGGCGCACGCCCATCTGTTCGGCTACCGACATGAACAGGTTGTTGAAGATCTCCAGCATCACCGGGTCGGCGGTCGTGTCGACGTCCGCCCGGTCCGGCCGCGCGGCGACGCGGGACAGCAGCAGGTCGCCGCGGCCGGTCACCACGGCCTGCCAGCCCGGCTCGACCACGGTGGTGGCCAGTTCCTCGGTGATGATGGCCGGGCCGTCGATAACGTGCCCGGCCGGCAGCCCGGACCGCTCGTACAGATCCACCTCGGCCCAGGCGCCGCCGGTGAACATTGGGACCCGGTCGGGGTCCTTTTGCGCCGAACGGGCCGGGTCATCCGTGTCATCGAAGCGAGGCTGTATCCCCGTGACCTCGACGGACACGGCCTCCACGACGACCGGCTTGTCGGGCATGAGGAAGGAGAAGCGGCGGGAGTACTCGGCCTCGAACGCGGCGGTCATGTCCGCCAGCGAGCCGACACCGACGATGACCGCGGTGTCGGTGCCCTGGTAGCGCAGGTGCGCCCGGTGCGCGGCGGTGATCCGCTCCGGCGGCACGCCCTCGGCGGTCACCTCGGCGCGGGCGTCCCGCTCGAGGGGATCGACAGTCTCGGCCAGGGTTTCGAGGCCGTCTTCGGTCAGCGGCGCCTCGACGGCCTGCTCGCGCATGGCGATGATGTCGGCCAGCCCGATCCCGTAGGCGGACAGCACGCCGGCCAGCGGGTGGATAAGCACCCGGGTCATGCCCAGCGCGTCGGCCACCGCGCAGGCGTGCTGCCCGCCCGCGCCGCCGAACACGTTCAGCACGTACTCGGTCACGTCGTAGCCGCGCTGCACCGAGATCTTCTTGATCGCGTTGGCCATGTTCGCCACGGCGATCTCGGTGAAGCCGGCCGCGACCTGCTCCGGGCCGCGGGTGTCGCCGGTATCCCGGGTGATCTGCTCGCTGAGTTCGGTAAATTTCGCTTTCGTAATATCCGCGTCCAGGGGCTGGTCGCCCTGCTCGCCGAAGACCCGGGGGAAGTGGTCCGGCTGGATGCGGCCGAGCAGCACGTTGGCGTCGGTGACGGTGAGCGGGCCGCCGCGCCGGTAGCAGGCCGGGCCGGGGTCGGCGCCGGCCGAGTCGGGGCCGGCCCGGTACCGGCTGCCGTCGAAGTGCAGGATGGAGCCGCCGCCCGCGGCCACGGTGTGGATGGCCAGCATCGGGGCGCGCATCCGCACGCCGGCGACCTGCGTCTCGTACTCGCGCTCGAACTCGCCGGCGAAGTGCGACACGTCGGTAGAGGTGCCGCCCATGTCGAAGCCGATGGTCTTGGTGAAGCCCGCGTCCGCGGCCGTGCGGGCCATGCCGACGATCCCGCCGGCCGGGCCGGACACGATGGAGTCCTTGCCGCGGAAGCCCGCCGCGTCGGTCAGCCCGCCGTTGGACTGCATGAACAGCAGCCTGACGCCCTTCAGCTCGGCCGCGACCTCGGTCACGTAGCGCTGCAGGATGGGCGACAGGTAGGCGTCCACCACCGTGGTGTCGCCCCGGGAGACCAGCTTCATCAGCGGGCTGGTCCGGTGCGACTCCGACACCTGGGTGAAGCCGGCCGCGCGGGCGAGGTCGCCGATCCGCGCCTCGTGCTCCGGGTAGCGGTAGCCGTGCATGCAGACCACGGCGGCGGCCCGGTACCCGTCCGCGTGGGCCCGGGCCAGCTCCGCGGCGAGGGCCGGCTCGTCCAGCGGGGTGAGCACCTCGCCGTCGGCGGTTACCCGCTCGTCCGCCTCGATGACGCGGTCGTAGAGGACCTCCGGGAGCAGGATGCGGCGGTCGAAGATCCGCGGCCGGTTCTGGTAGGCGATGCGCAGCGCGTCGCCGAAGCCCCGGGTGATGATCAGGACGGTGGGCTCGCCCTTCCGCTCCAGCAGGGCGTTGGTGGCGACGGTGGTGCCGAGCCGGACCGAGCCGATCTGGCCGGCCGGGATGTGCTGGCCGGGCTTGAGGCCGAGTAGCTGCCTGATGCCGGCCACCGCGGCGTCGGAATAGGCAGCCGGGTTGTCCGAGAGCAGCTTGCGGGCCACCAGGCGCCCGTCCGGGCGGCGGGCCACGATGTCGGTGAACGTGCCGCCCCGGTCGATCCAGAATTCCCAGCGCTCCTGTTCGTCCATGAAGCGGCGAGCCCGGCCCGTTCGGCCTAATTCTGGTCGGGGACGGCGATCGGGTTGCGCGGGCTGCCGTGATCGAGTTCCCGGTACGCGGCCTGCACGTCGGCGGCGGTCAGGATGATCAGGTCGTCCCGCGACGGGTCGGCCAGGTTCTCCACCCGCAGGTCACGGCAGGCGCAGGCGCGCTCGTACAGGGACCTGGCGAACCGGCCGTTGCCGAGCTCGTCGATCCGGCCCTCGGCGCAGGCGTGGGCGAAGATGGCGCGGAGCACCTCGAGGGCGGCCGGGTCGAACCGGTCGTCAGCCCCCTTCGCCAGCCGGCCGGAGATCTCCACCAGCTCGTTGGGGCTGTAGCTGGGGAAGGTGACCCGGGTGCTGAACCGCGACGCCAGGCCGGGGTTGCTGCGCAGGAACCTGTCCATGTCGTCCGGGTAGCCGGCCAGCACGATGACCAGCCGGTCCCGGTCGTCCTCGGCCCGCTTGAGCAGCGTCTGCACCGCCTCGGAGCCGAACGCGTCGCCGCCGTCGTAGCCGGCGTTGTTCAGCGAGTAGGCCTCGTCGATGAACAGCACGCCGCCCATGGCCGAGTCGATCAGCTTGCCGGTCTTGATCGCGGTCGAGCCGAGGTGCTCGCCGACCAGGTCGGCCCGGTGCGCCTCGATCACCTCGGGCCGGACCAGCAGCCCGTGCGCGGCGAAGATGCGGCCGAGGATGCGGGACACCGTGGTCTTGCCGGTGCCCGGCGGGCCGGTGAAGACGAAGTGCCGGGCCGGGGGCTGGCTGCTCAGCCCCTGCCGGCTGCGCATCTTGGCCACCCGCAGCTGCGCGGCGATCGCGCGGACCTGCTGCTTGACCGGGTCCAGGCCGACCAGCCAGTCGAGCTCGGCCAGCGCGCCCTCCACCGTGGGCGTGTCCTCGTAGCCGCGCAGCCGGCTGGTGAGCTCGGCGTAGCCCTGCTCCAGGTCGCCCGCGCGGATGGTGAGCAGGTCTTGCTCGGCGGGGTTCGTCGTGCTGGTGATCACCCGCACGTCGCGGGCCTGGCCGGCCTTCTCGATCAGGCTCCGGACGAACCGGCCGTTGCCCAGGTCGTCGGCGATCCGGCGCCGGCCGACCTCCTCCAACTTGCGGTACAGCACCGGCCGCGCGTCCCCGTCGAGCCGCTCGCCGCGGCGTTCGATCGCGGCCTGGGCCAGCGCCATCATCTCGTTCGGGGAGTAGCTCGGGAACTTCAGCCGGGTCGCGAACCTGGACGCCAGGCCGGGGTTGGAGGCCAGGAAGGACTCCATCTGCTTCTCGTACCCGGCCAGGATGATGATCAGGTTGTCGCGGTTGTCCTCGGCCCGCTTGAGCAGCGCCTGCACGGCCTCCTGGCCGAACCGGTCGGCCTGCCCGTCGCCCTCGTTGACCAGGCTGTAGGCCTCGTCGATGAACAGCACGCCGTTGAGCGCGGAGTCGACGAGCTCGTTGGTCTTGATCGCGGTCGCGCCGAGGTACTCGCCGACCAGGTCGGCCCGGTGCGCCTCGATCACCTCGGGCGTGGCCAGCAGGCCGAACGCGTAGAAGATCTTGGCCAGTACCCGGGCCACGGTCGTCTTGCCGGTGCCGGGCGGGCCGAGGAACACGAAGTGCCGCATCGGCCGCTCGGTGCTGATGCCGGCCACCGTGCGCCGCCGCGCCGCCTCGATGGAGGCGGCGATGGAGCGGACCTGCTCCTTGACCGGGGTCAGCCCGATCATCGCGTCGAGCTCGGCCATCGCGTCCTCGACCGAGATCGGGGGCCGCGGCCGGGGGGTACCGCCCTGGTGGTCGCGGGCGGCATGCTCGGCGTAGGGCAGCGCCGCGGCCTGCGCCCGCCCTGGAGCCTGGGCGGGCGGATGACCGGCGGGCTGACCCGCCGGACGAGGGGGCGCGTTTCCCGCGGGCCGTTCCCAGTTACCCCGGCCGTACATGCGGGTGTCCTGGATGCTCTTGGCCACCCGCCAGCCGAGCACGGCCGCGGCCAGCAGCCACGCGGCGATCGTGCCGACGAAGGGCTGGCCCGATGCCGCCTTCAGGGCGATGACGCCGGCCGGCACCGACCAGGCCAGCACCCAGGCGACCGTGCGGCAGGGGACGAAGCTGCGGGCCAGCGGCTTGGCGTGGGCGGCCAGCACGACCGCGAAGGGCAGCAGGATCACCGAATAGAGCCAGGTCCTGTTGTCCTTGTAGGCGAAGGAGAACACCGTCAGGCCCCAGAGCGCGACCGCGATAGAGGCACCGACGGTGCGCCGTCCCTGGGTCACCGCGACGATGCCGTAGACCAGCGCGGCCAGCAGGATCAGTTCGGCCAGGGGAATGGCGGCGATGACGATGACGACCTTGAGCCACAGCGGATACTGCCGGTACGCATGCAGCAGCCGGGCCCCCAAGCTCGGCTTGTCCGGTGCCGCGGGCTGGGCCCTATCGTTTGGCAGCATCACGCTTCCTCGCCCCTATGTCCCTGCCTCCCTAGAGCCCAGATTTCCGCACCCGGTTGCCGGACAGTCGTACGTCCTGTATAGCGCATGACCCGTACCCACGACAGCACACACGTGGATACTGTCGGTGAAAAATACGGCAGGGTCGTCCTGACCTGGTGCCTCCCTGGAACACGCGACCGATCATCCATCATGGACCGCGCAGGCGGCCGGCCGTCAAGATGAACACGGCATCTGCGACCTTAATCCCGCTGGCGAGGAGGACCTGTATGCATCGCATCGAGGCCGGGCTGCTGATCCCCGGGCACGGCGATCCCGTCAGCGACGGGGTGGTCGTCCTGGACGGGCCCTCGATCAGCTACGCCGGCCCGGCCGGGCCGGCCCCGCCGACCCCCGGGGCCCCGGTGACGCGGGTGAGGGCAGTGATGCCGGGGATGTGGGAGTGCCACGGGCACCTCCTCGGGACCAGGACCTTCGACCTGGGGCAGTTGCCGCTGGAACCCGAGGCGCTGCGCGCCGCCCGCTGCACCAGGGACCTGCGCGCCGCGCTCGACGCCGGGATCACGTCAGTGCGCGACGTGGGCGGCCTCGGGCTTTACCTGGCCCGCGTGGTAGATGAGGGAGTCATCGACGGCCCGGCGATCTACGGCGCGGGGGCCATCCTGAGCACCACCGGCGGGCACGGCGACCTGCACTCCTTCCCGCTCGACTGGATGCGCGATTACTCCGCGCACGGCGGCATGATGCGGCTGGCGGACGGGCCTGACGAGTGCGCCCGGGCGGTCCGCGAGCAGCTCAGGCGGAACGCGAAGGTGATCAAGGTATGCGCGTCCGGCGGGGTGCTCTCCGAGGTCGACGACCCGGTCCACCAGCAGTTCACGGTGCCCGAGTTGCGTGTGATCGTGGAGGTCGCGGGGCGATGGCCAAGCTGGACGCGATCGCCGACCTGCACGCGCAGGCGGTGACACGGGCCTACGAGCACGGCGTCACCATCGCCATGGGCACCGACATCGCGCTGACCGGCCCCGATCTTCCCAACGCGTGGGGCCAGAACGGTTCGGAGCCGTGCTACCTCGTCAAGCTGGGCATGTCGCCGCGCGACGCGATCGAGGCGGCCACCGCGTCCGGGCCGCTCACCCTCGGCCCGCAGGCGCCGCGCAGCGGGCGGCTCGCCGAGGGCTACGACGCCGACCTGATCACCCTGGACGCCGATCCGCTGGCGGATATCGGCGTGCTCGGCGACCCGGACAGGATCACCGCGGTGTGGACCCGGGGGCGGCAGGTGAAGGGCGCTGTTGCTAGTGGCTAGACCCGCTGTCGCCGCTTGGACGCGCTAGACGTGCTAGACGCGCAGCGTGAGGTCGATCTCGTCGTGTAGCGGGATGCCGTAGTCGCCGACGCGCGGGATCTGCGGCTTCTCCTGCCGGGAGCGGTCGACCGCGCCCGGCCTCAGTTCGGCCAGCCGGAACCCGCGGCGCTGGTAGAACCGGAGCGCGTCGATGTTGTCGTTGGTGGTGGTGAGCCGGACCTCGTGGCAGCGGAAGCGCCGCGCCGCGCCCGCCGCGGCCTCGATGAGCATGGTCCCGATGCCCACCCGGCGCTCGATGGCGTTGAGCGTGACGATCTCGAGCACGTCCCCGAGCACCTGGTAGGTGAGCAGGCCGACGACCCGCCGGGACCGTTCGGCGATGAACCCGGGCAGCTCGGCGGGCCGCAGCACGCTGCCGTGCACGGCGACGAGTTCGGAGCCCCACAGCTCGGCGACGAGCCAGGAGAGCATCGGGCGGTCGCCCTCGGCGACCGGTCTGATCCTGACCTCCGGCTCGTTCACTCCGCCAATTATGAGGCCATGATCCAAAGCCGGCCGCCTCGCGGTGCCAGCAAGTTGAGCGGCATTGACCTCTAGCTGCATGGCTGAGGCATCCACGGACCTCGGCCCGGAGCGGCCGTCGGGCAGCGGAGCAGACGTCGGGCAGCGGAGCGGACTTCCATCACTCTGGCACCATTCGTACCAGCCCGTAGGGCGTGGATGCCGCGATGGTTCATGCTGCCGGAGGACAATGCCGCTAATGGGCCGCGACCGAGCGGCAGCTTCCCGGAAACTGGACTCAGGTCGCACCGGCACCGTCAGCATCACGGTCCGGGTGCGCCGGGCCCAGTGGAACGCCATGAAACCCGGGATCCAGTGCGTTCTGACGCAGTGAAAGTCCGGTTCCAGGGCGCCCGGCAGCGGTCAGGGGCGCAGCAGCGTCTTGGCCACGGCGAGCCTGGACTCCAGCGCGGCGTGCGCCTCGGCCGCGCTGGCCAGCGGGTACTCCTGCCCGACGACCGGGCAGAGCCGCCCGGCGGCCGCCTCGGCCAGCGCGGCGGCGGCACGCTGCCGGAACACCTCGGGCTCGTAGGCCCCGATCCCGTTCACGGTCACGCGGCGGTGGCGTGCCTCGGCCTGGTCCAGCGGCGCGAACCCGCCGCCGGACATGCCGTGCGCGGAGAACCGGCCGCCAGGGGCGATGATCTCGAAGGCGGACCGGCCCAGCGGGCCGCCCGCGCCGTCGAACACCACGTCGGGCCCGTGGCCCGCGGTGAGCTCGCGAACCTGGGCGGCCCAGCCGGGCTCGGAGTAGTCGACGACCGCGTCGGCGCCGGCGTCCCTGACCACGGCCAGCTTGCGGCGGCCGCGGGCGGCGCCGATGACCCGCCCGCCGGCCGCCCGGGCCAGCTGGACCAGGAGCACGCCCATCCCGCCCGCAGCCGCGGTGACCAGCACCTGCTCGCCGGGCTTGACGCCGGTCTCAAGGAGCAGGCCCATCGCCGTGGACCCGTCGTGCAGCAGCGCGGCGGCCGCGGGCAGGCCGAGCTCATCCGGCACCGGGATCAGCTCGCCGGCGGCCACGGCCACCTGCTCGGCATATCCGCCTGACCCGCCGCTCCCCCCGGTGTGCGCGACGACCGGCCGGCCGGCCCAGCCGGGGTCCACCCCGTCGCCCAGCGAGATCACCTGTCCGGCGACCCCGTTACCCGGAACGTAAGGCGGCCGGATCGGGAAGAAGTCCACGGCGCGGCCGGCCCGGATGAACGTGTCGACGAACAGCACGTCAGCAGCTGACGTGCGCACCACGACCCGGCCCGGCCCGGCGACCGGATCGGGTACCTGGCGCGCGGTCAGCACCTGCGGCCCGCCGAACCGTTCGGCCTCCATGACCAGCATGACCACCACCTCCTCGGGTTGATCTCACCGGTACGGTAGGCAGGCGCGGCGGCCGCCGGCATCGGCCGGCGGGCCGGTCCGGCGTCGGGCGATGGGCCTAGGACCCCGGCCGGCTGCGCTGCTCGACGCGGACCTTTAGGCTCATTTCCGGGGAAAAGAATCGTTCCGTGGAGGAGGCCTGGCGTGCGCGCGGTGGTGATACGGGAGTTCGGCCCGCCGGAGGTGCTCGAGCCTGCCGAGGTGGCCGAGGTGCAAGCCGGGCCGGACGAGGTGGTCATCGAGGTCGAGTTCGCCAACGTCACGTTCGTCGAGACGCAGGTCCGGGCGGGCCGGCCGCCGCATCCGTCGATGCTGCCGGCGCTGCCGGCCATCCTGGGCAACGGCGTCGGCGGGACGGTGGGCGAGGCGAGCCCGTGGGCCGGCCGCCGGGTGGTGGCCAGCCTGAACGGCACCGGCGGGTATGCCGAACGGGCGGTCTCCGCGGTGGGCCGACTGATCGGCATCCCGGACGGGCTGGCCACACGGGACGCCGTCGCGCTGCTGGCCGACGGCCGGACGGCGCTCGCCCTGGCGGGCCGGGCGGACCTGCGCGCGGGCGAGATCGTCCTGGTCGAGGCGGCGGGGGGCGGGGTGGGGACGCTGCTGGTGCAGATCGCCCGGCGGGCCGGGACCCGGGTCATCGCGCTGGCCGGCCATCCGCGCAAGCTCGCCCTAGCCCGGGACCTCGGCGCGGACGTGACCGTCGACTACAGCCACGACGGCTGGGAAAGGCAGGTCCGCGACCTGGCCGGCGAGGTGGACGTGGTGTTCGACGGCGTGGGCGGGGACACCGGGCTGGCGGCGTTCGGCCTGCTCCGTGCGGGCGGCCGGTTCTGCCCGTTCGGCATGGCCAGCGGCAGCTTCGCCCCGGTCACCCCGGACCTCGCCCAGGACCGCCAGGTCAGCGTGCGGGCCGGCGCGGGCGGCAGCCCGGAGGAACTGGCCGAGCTGGCCAGGACGGCGCTAGCCGAGGCGGCGGCGGGGCGGCTGCGGCCGGTCGTCGGCCAGGAGTTCGAGCTGGCCGACGCGGCCCGGGCGCACGCGGCCATCGAGGCCAGGGATACGGTCGGCAAGACGCTGCTGACCGTGCCGCGTTAACCGGCCTCCCGCTGGGCGGCGGCACGGAGGTAGCCAAGCAGGTCGTCGGCGAGTTCGGCGATGGCCGCGGCCCGCGTACGTTCACACGCGGACGACGACTATTCGCTGCGCCTTCGGCCGCCCGGGCTCTTCGACCAGCCTGTTCAGGTCATCCGGGTCACTGGTCAGCAGCACGACCGGTCGTTCCGCATCGAGTGCATTGGCGGCCACGACAGCATCGATGGCACACCGATGTCCCGAGAGGCCAGTCGCCCCGAGCAACTCACCGGCCCGGCGTGCGATCCCCTCGGTCACCGAAATGACGGTGATCCTGGACAGCACGCGGTGTACGGCAGCATCACGCGGGCCGCCTCGCAGTGCCTCGGTCAACGTGATCGCACTCACCGCTACCCGGGCACCTCGATTACGCGCGCTATCCAGATAACCCCGTGTGCGTGCGTCGCCCGCCGCTAGCTTGGAGAGCCCTTCAGTGTCGAGGAGCAGGGTGCCTGCCGTGGCTATTCGCTGTCCGGCTATTGGCTGTCCGGCCATGCGGCACGCGCCTCCGCCAGATACTCCTCCGGAACCGGCCCGTGCTCGGCGGCAAGCAACTCTGACAGTTCAGCCAGCAAGTCCAGTTCGAGCTGGCGGGCGACGGCCTCCGTCACATATTGGCTGAACTTCCCGCGACCCACGCGCTGCTGAACAGCGGCTGTCAGGTCCTCCGGCATCGACACGCTGACCTTGCGGGCAGGCCCGGCGTATTTGATCTCCGCAACGATCCGGCCGGTGACGGTATCCGGCGGACGTGTTCCCGAGTGCCCCTGAGGGGCAAGCAGCGGAGCCAGTCCGGCTGCTACCTCTGGCGTGCTGACCATCTGGAGGGCGGCGACGGCCCTGATCATGCTCCTGACGTGCTGCGAGAGCCCGGGCGCTGCAAACAGCTTGGCTAGCTCGGCTGGCGGATACGCATCGAGGGCACGGACATGCCCCGTCATTTCCCGCAGATCGCGGTCCTCTCCTTCAGTGAGGGCTGGGTCGGCAGTCATGAAAGTATGCTACCAGCGGTAGCAACCGCCTGAATGCTTGCGGCCGTGCCCGTATCGGGCCGGCTAGCCGAGCTGGGCGGCGGCCCAGCAGGCGGCGGCGCCATGGCAGTTCTCCAGGGCGCTGAGCGCCTGACGGAGGACCGCGGGCACGCCCTTACCCGCTAGGTTGTCCAGTTCGTCCGGGTCGGTCGCGGTGTCGTAGTACTCCTGCGCCCCGCCTGCGTACCGCACGTAGAGCGCGGTGGGGGTCCGAACGGCCTCGTAGCTGGGCGGATCCCCCGCCTTGAAGGTCTGCCGGTCGGGGTCGTCCGGTGAGAAGTTCGGGCCGTGATGCTCGATGAGGATGGCGAGCCGCCAGCCGACCGGATCCTGCCCGTGCCACAGCCCGGCCAGGCTGTGGCCGTCGACCCCGGCCGGGACGGGCAGGCCCGCGAGGGTATCGAACGTCGGCGCCAGGTCGATGCTGGACGTCAGCTGGCTGGCGTCCCGGCCAGCCGGGACGCCCGGGCCGCTGACGATCAGCGGCACGCGGATATCGGTCTCGAAGGCGGTCTGCTTACCCGAGGAGAGCCGGTGCTCGCCGAGGTGGAAGCCGTTGTCCGAGCTGAACACGAAGTACGTGTTCCGGTCCAGGCCCTTGGCCCGGAGTTCGTTCTCTAGCCCGCCGATCATGTCGTCGACGGAGAGATCGTCCTGCACCCGCTTGCGGAAGGTGTTGGTGATGGTGGCCTGATCGGTGGCCGATAGCGGCGGGTGGCCCTTCAGCCACGGCGGCGGGTTGGCGGGCAGCCGGTTGTAGGCCGGGGTCTTCGGGGCGGCCAGCTGCTGGGCGGCGTGCGCGTAGCGGGGCGCGGGCGTGTACGGCGCGTGCGGGGCGAACGTGGCCACCTCGAGCATGAACGGCCGGCCCGAGGCGGCCGATGAGTCGATGAACGAGCGGGCCTTGCCGGCCAGCACGTCGGTCAGGTAGTCCTGGGGGGCGCTGCCGTAGTGCTGCTGGCGGCCGTTCTGGTTGAGGTTGTAGCCGAACTCGCCGTAGGCGTTCCCGGCGGCGTCCCACTCGTCCCAGCCAGGCGGCTCCGGGTATGGGGGCTGGTACTGGTTCAGGTACTTGCCCATCAGCGCGGTGCGGTAGCCGGCCTTGTGCAGCGCCAAGGCGAACGACTTCTGCTGGTCGCCGTGCTGGTTGAAGGCGAAGTACCCGCCGTCGTCGCCGGCGTTGGTGAAGACCCCGTCGTCGTGCGGGTACTGGCCGGTGAAGATGGCCGAACGGGACGGGCAGCACAGCGAGTCCACCACGTAGTAGCGCGACATCGTCGTTCCGGCTTGCTGCAGGGCCACCAGGTTCGGCATGTGGCTGACCAGGTTCCAGGACAGGTCGTCGGTGAGCACGAAGACGAAGTTCGGCCGGTCGTCGACCGCGGGCTTGGGGTGGATGGCGGCCGGGGAGGTACAGCCAGCCACTACGACGAAGACGGCGGCGAGGAGGCCGATCACGGCTCTGCGGAGTTTCCCGGTTTTATGAGCTGAAGGATCGGCACGCACCCAGGAATGTTACTTAGCCCCAAAGGTGGTGCTTACGCCCGCCTGGGTGTCAGCGGCCGGAAGGCTGTCCCAGCTTGCTGACGTGTACGACGGCAACTCCGCGCCGCCCGGCGACCAGCTTGGCCAGGTCCGGCAGATCGGAGGTCACTATCAGCACGGACGCGGACCGGTCAGCTGCTTCCGCCTGCTCCGCAGAGGAATGCTATATAGCGCCTCGTTGCCGAGTTGAGCCTTACTGGATCAGGGCGGCGCGCTGCGCGCCGCTGGCCCGGCGTCAGCGCCGGGCTCTGCCGCCGGGACGGCCCGCCCGGCGCACGCCGGGCCACATGCGCAAAGGCGGCGCAGATCAACGCAGCTCATACGCCTGCGCAAACCCCCGGGGCAGCGCACAGCCGTCTTCCTCATGGCCCGGCAGCGAATGCCCGGTCGTCCGGGCGCCTACGCAGCGTCGTCGCCTGAGTCGATGCCGTGCTCACGCAAAACGGCCCGCAACCTGTCCAGCTCCGTGTTCACCCGGCCGAGTTCCCCGGCCAGCGACGGGCGGCCAGCAGCGGCCTCCGTCCACTCCTTCTCCCTGGCGGCGCGCGCGGCGAGCAGTTGCCTCTCCTTGTCGCGCAGCGCGGCGGCGGCCTCGAAATCCTGCCGGTCGATCGCGGCTTCCTTCTCCGAGCGCACCTGCGCGATCTCCTGGGCAAGGTCGTCCAGGTCGGGTCGCAGGCCCACCCAGCGTTCGATCGCGGCCAGGCGGCGGTCCAGCGCGTCGATCCGTGCGAGAGCATCATCGAGCAGCCGGGCACGCGCTCGCTTCCCACGCCGGGAACCCGCACCGATCACATCCGCGCCCTGGTACCCGTGCAGCAGCTGGATCACCTGCTGGCGGACCCGGTTCAGGTCGGCGCCCAGCTTCACCAGCACCTGGGCGGCCACGCCGTCGCCCTCCCGGATCAGGCCGAGCAGGATGTGCTCGGTGTCGATGTAGTTGTGGCCGAGAGCGCGGGCTTCCCGATCCGCCAGTTCCAGTACCTTCTTGGCCCGCGGCGTGAACGGGATGTGCCCGGACGGCGCCTGCTGGCCCTGGCCGATGATCACCTCGACCTGCTGCCGCACGGCGTCCAGGCTGATGCCCAGCGACTCCAGCGCCTTGGCCGCTACACCTTCGCCCTCATGGATGAGGCCGAGCAGGATGTGCTCGGTGCCGATGTAGTTGTGATTGAGCATCCTGGCTTCTTCTTGCGCCAGGACAACAAGGAGCTGCCCGGCCTGACAATAGCCACCTGGTCCACGACGCAGGCGAGAGGAAGATGCAGAGCCGTGGCAAAGCCCGGATCCGGGGATGGCCCGCTCAGTGTCCGGGGGCGCCCCTCCACCGTCAAGGGCGCTTCACGTTTCCTTCGGAAATGGCCTACGGCCACCCTGGACCGCGGAGCGTGTCTCTACGGACACTCCGGTCAGAAACCAAGGGCTCAGGCGCAGCCTGCCAGGACCGGACGCAGGCCATCCCCTGCAAGCTGCGGGGCCGATTGCTACCGATGGCTTGCGCCGAGTTGACAGCAATAGTGACAGCAACAGCAGCGACCAACGGCAAGCAACGGCGATCGGCGACAACGCATAACGCTCGCCCGATCCGCGCCAACTGGGGATATGTCCGGCCTGAAAAGCAGACGGTCGCGAGCCACGCCGCGATCGAGGATTACTCCGCCTGGGCGGTGTCGGCAGGCGGCCCGGACACGTCGGCTTCGAGCAGCGCGCGGCACACGTCGGTGATGTCCACGATGCCGGCCAGGCCGGCGTCTCCCATGACCGGCAAGTGCCGGAAACGCTTGCCCGTCATGATTTTCGCCGCGTCACGGATGCTGGCCGTGGTGCTGACGACAGTCGGGTTAGCAGTCATCAGCTCATAAATCCGGACGTCGTTCGGGTTCTTCCCGTCCGCGACCGCGCGAGAGATGTCAGCCTCGGTGATGATCCCGGTCGGCTGGCCGGTCCGCATCTTCGTGACGATGAGGGCGGTCGCGCCCGCGCGCTTCATCAGGTAGGCGGCCGCGGCCGCGTGGTCGTTCTGTTCCACCGCAGTCAC
>WNFY01005808.1_pt1 | contig 19915 bp, 18 predicted proteins | sample 5400091 | NCBI WGS metagenome assembly WNFY01 (sample SAMN13153364, study PRJNA577476) | soil metagenome | isolation source: 60 cm soil or saprolite under grassland replicate 1 | place: USA:California | collected 2016-06-15
TCGAGCTGCGCATCGACCTGGGCCTGATCGGCGGCCGCACGTTCGTCAACAACGCGTCCTTCGGCGCTTATGCCCAGGTCGTGCAAAGCCCCGCCTACCGCGAGGAGAAGACCGGAACCGCGCTGGCGATGCTCCCGGACCTGCTGACCGGCCACCAGGGCGCGCACCTGGTGGTCCGGGCCGACGGACGCGTGATACTCGACGGACCGCAAGCGGTGCTGGTCAGCAACAACCCGTATGAGACCGGCGACATCGCCGGCCTGGGCCGGCGCGCACGACTCGATCAGGGCCTGCTCGGCGTCGTCGGCGTCAAGATCGAGAACGCCGCCCAGGCCGCCGGGCTGCTGCGAACGGCGCAACGCTCCCGCGAACTCACCGCGCTCACCGCCCGTGAGGTCATCATCGACGCCGACCAGCCGCAGATCCCCGTCGGCATCGACGGCGAATCAGTCCTCATGCCCACCCCGGTACGCTGCACCATCCGCCCGCTCGCACTGCGGGTACAAGTCCCCCGCCACCGGCCCGGCGTCCCCGCGCCCCGGCCGCCTCTGGACTGGGCACGGGTACGCCACCAGGCCCTCACCTTCACCCGGACCGCAGGCGGCAGCTAGCAACCGGGCCAGGGCGGCACTGACGCGTGCTGGCAATGCAGCCTGCGCCGCTCGCTACGGCTGGCTGGAGGAGTACGCGTGGTCCTTGACTTGATGATCATCGGGCTCGCGATCACGCTGGAGCCGCTCACGATCGTGGCGTTAATCCTCATCCTCGCCGCCGAGAAAGGCACCAGGAAAGGGCTCGCGTTCATACCGGGCTGGCTGGCCTGCCTGGTGGTAGTGATCGCCGCCGTGGCGCCGACCGAGCTCGACGAATCAGGATTCGGATTCGTGCTGGTAGATGCCCTTGCCGCCACGTGGGGGTGCGGCAGAAGGCGACGGGCAAGGCCGTATGGGCGGAACTGGACAGCCCGCAACCCGGCGAGGCGGGAGACCGGGATTGCCTTGGGGCCGAGGGTCCCTGAGCCAGGTGGATGCTGGCTGCTGAACCGGGGACGGGACGCTGGCCTGCCGCTGGCGGGCTTGGTTCGCCGCGCCTGCCATCGCCGGTCCTGGCCAGCGGATTCAGCCTTCTCGGCAAGTGATGGGCCGGCTTCCCCTTTCACCCTGCTGGGAGGATGCCACGCCGGGCCGCGCGCGGTGGAATCGCGAGGGCGTAGGTGAGCAAGGGGACTGGGTCAAGGTTCCGGCGATGCCGGCAGAGGAGGCCACGGTGAGGTCGGCAATAACCGGCCCCGGCTGGCTAACGGAGGTGCATGCATGCAGGGGCAGTGCACGGAGCAGGCCGCTGGCTGGCGGCAGGAGCATGTGACAATGGCGGCTGCACAGTCTGAGAGCCCGGTTATCGAAGGAGTCCGCAGCCTTGAGGTGCGCTGGATCTTTCCTGGCCAGCTGGAAGCCGCGGTGGCCGGATGGTTCGGGCGGTTCCCGGCACGAGTGGAGTCACGCGAGGATTGTTATCTCCTGGATCCGCAATTGCGCGGGCTGTCGGTGAAGGTCCGCGGGGGCGGGGCACTGGAGGTGAAGGTGTACCGCGGGAGCCCGGGAATCCTCGAGGTGCCGGGCCGTGCCCGCGGACGTCTGGAGTCCTGGCAGAAGTGGTCCTTTCCGTGTGGCCCGCTCAGCCTGGACAGCGTTGACCCGGCCGGCTGGAGGCCGGTCACCAAGAGGCGGCGGATCAGCCAGTTCTCGCGGGCCAGCGGGCGGATCGTGGCGCGGGCCACTGGGCTGCGCGGGGAGCCGGGGTGCGAGGTGGAACTCACCGCAGTACGTACGCGTGGCCAGGACTGGTGGACCCTGGGATTCGAGGCGACCGGCCCCGCCGAGCTGCTCCGCACCGAACTCGAGGCCACCGCCGCGCTCGTGTTCGCCCAGGTCCTGCCCGGTGGCGTGGCACCTGGCCCGGATGACTCCAGGTCCTATGCGGGGTGGCTGGGCCGGCCGCCGGGAGCCGAGAGTGACGCTGACGCCTGAAGGCTGTCCCGCTGCCGGGCTGTTAGTGGCTCGCGGGGTGGCAGCGCCGTTACAGCTGGTGGGCATGCAGCCAGTTCAGCGCAGTGTCGGCGACTTCACGCCATCCGCTGTCGATGGTGAGCGAGTGACCGCGCCCGGCCAGCCGCCTCAGGTCGGTCACCGCCGTCGAACGGCGGTACTGGCTGAATGTTGAGTGAGTGACAGAGTCCGGGACCGTGTGATCCTTCTGCCCCGAGATCAGCAGCAGCGGCCCGCGCGCGGAATTCCTCGTGTTCACCTTCGCCGGGGAATGCGGCGTGAGGTTGGCGAACGCTGCCTCGAACAGCGGGCGGCCGGGCGCCGGAATGGTCCATGTGTCATAGAGCTGTTTCGATTCCGCCTCAGAAAGCGCGTTGCCGAACGCATAGCGGAACTGCGCTGCGGTCAGGGACACCGACCGTTTCCTGTTCGCCGGATTGCCGAGGACAGGGAAAGCGGCGCGCAGCTGCGCCGGCGGCAGCACCAGGACGCCCTTGATCGGCGCAGGATCGATAGCGACGGCGGCAGCAGCCAGATCCTGGCCGAGCAGACTCTGCGCGATCAGCCCGCCGAACGAGTGCCCGATGACGATGGGCTTCGAGCCTGCGGAGCCGACGATCCGGGCGTAGTGCCCGACAACGTCGGCGAGGCCCTTGCCTGCCTGAAGTTCAGGATGCTCCCGGGCCTCCGCGACGGTATCGGGCACGCCCGGCCAACCCGGCGCGTCCGCTTTGTAGCCCGCCTCCTCGAACAAGCTGATCCACGGCTGCCAGCTAGTGGCGTGCAGCCACAGGCCGTGAACGAACACAACCGGGGTTTTCGGTGTGGTCATGGTGAACCCCTCAGAGATCCTCGATCGGCGTGACGTGGCCACCATGATCCGCCAAGATCGCCGCTGACGCCAGAGTCCCCGGACCAAGCAGAGCAGCTTGGACCGGCTGCGCCCGACCCGGTAGACGATCGGTCTCGGGTGCCTTCTGGAGGATAAGATCGCCCGGGCAGTTCCCGGGCTGCCTTGATCGGTGGATGTCGGTCAAAGCTGGTCAGCCCAGTCATAGGGTGACCCCATGACGACACAGGCCTCGGCGGCGTATGCCCTGGATGCGGGCGGCTCGCATACCCTCGTGCGTATCCGCCGGGCCGATGGCAGTGAACGGACATGGGAAGAGCCGTCCTGCGCAATAGCCACCGTTGGCCAGCGCCGAGCCGTCCAGCACCTACGCCGCATCCTGGGAGGAGTGCGAGCCGAGCTGCCGGATGCCAGGGCAATGCGGGGATGCATTGCGTCGTCGTCATACCCGGTAGCCGCGGAGGCGCCACCGCCTGAGCCGCTTGTGCGGGCGATTGCCGCATCCGGATGCACCGGGAGGGTGATCCTCGTCAATGATGTGGTGCCGCTGCTATGGTCCGATCTTCTTGAGGGCTGCGGAGTGATCGTCAACAGCGGCACAGGCAGCGCAGTGATCGGCCGCAACAGTATCGGGAAGCTACTCAAGCTCGGCGGGCACGAACACATCCTCAGCGATCAGGGAAGCGCCTACAGCCTGGCCCGGGAGGGCTTGCGTGCTGCGACGAGAGCGATCGACGGCCTGGGCCCGGCGACCACCCTGCTGGCCAGGGCCGAGGTGTTCTATGGGCGATCGGCGCCGGCCCTTGGCCGCTGGCTGGCTGAGCTACCGCGAGCACGGTTCGAGGTGGCGAGATTCGCGGCGGAGATCTTGGCTGCCGATGCGGAAGGGGACACCGTAGCCAGCGCGGTCGTGGTGGCGGAGTCCGAGGCTCTGTGCCAGGCGGCACTGCTCGCGGTGTCTCGGCTAGGGCTTGGCGACTCCCCCGCTGTGGGACTGTCCGGCGGGGTGATGGCCGGAAGCCCGAGGTTCCGGACGCTGGTCGTGGACGGCCTGGCCCGCGGTGGGCTGCGCCCGCGTACTGCGGTGCTCAACAGCACGGACGCGGCGCTGGCGTTCGTCGATCGCGTCGGCGAGCACGGAACAGGACTGATGGCCGAGGTGGGTGGTCTCGAACTCACCGTCGACTAACTCGGGCGGCAGGCATCTCGGGCACTGCGCCGGGCCGCACCTATCGCCGTGGCTGGACCTGGATCTTGCGCCCCTGACCGGCACGGAACATGTCAAGTGCGGCGGCATACTGCTCAAGTGGCAGGCGGTGGCTGATGAAGACATCCGGGTCGAGGATGCCAGCGGAAAACATCTCGGCCGCCCGCTCGAAGCTGTGCAGCACCGCCATGGACCCGGTGATCGTGATCTCCTTGTTGTAAATCCGGTACGGCTCTATGGTCACGCGCGCCGAGTACGACGAGACGCCAAACTGAAGAAACGTCCCGGCCGGCCGCACCCGGCCGATGCCGTCCTGTATAGCGGCCTCATTACCGGTCGCGTCGATGACGAGCTCCCAGCCATGTGGGCGGTCGAACTCGTCCGCGCTAGCGGCGGTCGCCGTGCAACCGAGGAGCTTGGCGGTAGCAAGCCGCTCGGGGTTGAGGTCGACGACGTCCACGGATGCCGCGCCGGTGCGCTTGGCGAGCTGGAGCATCATCAGGCCCATGGTCCCGGACCCGTAGATGAGAACATGTGATCCCAGCTGGGAGGTCAGCACGTCGTAGCCGCGGACCGCGCACGCCAGGGGCTCGACAAGAGCGGCGTCCTCCAGCCGGACATGCTCGGGCAGCGGCACGCAGTTGGCAACCGGGGCAACGGCGTATTCGGCCGCCCCGCCCGCGGTGGTCACGCCGATCGCCGCCCATCGCTCACAGAGGTTGTTGTGGCCAATCCGGCAGTAATGGCATTCGTTGCAGTACAGCGACGGGTCGACAGCGACGCGCGTGCCGACTGCGAGCTCGCCGACAGCCGAGCCGACCGCCACGACCACGCCGGCGAACTCGTGCCCGGGCACGACAGGCAAAGAGGGCGCGAACTCGCCCTCCAGGATGTGCAGGTCCGTTCCGCACAGGCCACACGCCGCCACCGCGACGACAGCCTCACGTGGCCCGGGCGCCGGGTCGGCGACGGTCGAAATCTCGACCACCCCGGGCGAGCTGATCACGACCGCTCTCACGTTGGCCGCCCCTCCTGCCCGGCTGCCCGCCCGGGAGCCGCGGTCCCGGCTCGCCTCACTTGACTGCCCCCATCGTCAGTCCGCGCACCAACTGGTCCTGCGCTAGCCAGCCGGCGATGAGCACAGGCAGGCAGGCCAGCGTGGCGCCGGCGCACAGGTGTGCCCAGAACTGGCCCTCACCCGTCTGGAAGCTCACAAGGTAGACCGGGACGGTCGCGGCGTTGCTCGTGGTCAAGTTCACCGCGAGGAAAAACTCGTTCCAGGCGAAGATGAAGCAGATCAGCGCGGTCGCGGCCATCCCAGGAGTGATCAGCGGCATGATTACCGAACGCAGCTGCCTGAGGAACGACGCGCCGTCCACGCGGGCGGCCTCGAGAATACCCATCGGAACTTCGAGCAGGAATGACCGGAGCATCCACACCGCGATCGGCAGGTTCAGCGACGCGTACAAGATGATCAGCACGATGAGCGTGTCCAGCAGGTGCAGTTCCCTCGCGATGACGTAGATCGGGATGATCGCGCCCGCGACGGGCAGCATTTTCGTCGAGATGAAGAAGAACAGCACGTCCCGCCACTTGCGTACCGGCGCCACGGACAGCGCATAGGCCGCGGGCAGTGCCAGCGCGAGTACCACGAGCGTAGCGACCAGCGTGATAATGACCGAGTGGGTCAGAAACGGGCCGGCCTTGCTGAGCGCAGAGCTGTACTGCGTAAGGGTCGGGCGGAAGATGAAATGCGGCGGAGTGGTGGCGGCGTCTGACTCCTGCTTGAAGCCGGTGAGCGCCATCCACAGCACCGGGAAAAAGAACAGCAGCACGACGACCCACGTGAGCAGGCCGAGCGCGGCACTCCGCAGGCTCCCGAGCCTCATCCGGCTGCGAGCGGTCCTGGTGCCTGTACCGGCCGCCCGGGGCGTGCGCATCAACGTGGGGGCGCTCACAGCCTGCCCTCCATCCCCTCGTCGCTGAACAGTCCGGAGATCGTGCGCAAGGCGAATGTCGCGACGACGATAGTAATCACCACGACCACCACCCCCATCGCTGATGCGCGCCCGATATCGAAGCTGCGGAATGCCACTTCGTAGAGGTAGTAAGGGGCATTCGTGGTCTGCTGGCCGGGTCCGCCCGACGTGATCATGAATATCGCGTCGAATGCCTGAACGAGGTAGATGGCACCGAGGACGATGCCGAGCTCCATGTACTGGCGAAGGTGCGGCAGGGTCATTCTCCGGAAGATCTGCCATCCCCCCGCGCCGTCGACCCTTGCCGCCTCCAGCACATCGGCGGGCTGGCTCTGCAGCCCGGCCAGCAGGATGAGCACCATGAACGGCGTCCACTGCCAGGTGAGCACCGTGATGATTGTCCCTTTCGAATAGTTGTTGATCCAGTCGGTGTGGTGCACGCCGAACAGGCTGAGCACATAGTTGAGCATCCCGAACTCGGTGTCGAGCAGGGTGAACTTCCAGACGAGGGCCGCCGCGGCCGGCATGACGAGAAATGGGCTGATGATCAGCGTGCGCAGCACGCCGCGGCCGAAGACCTTGCGGTCGAGCAGCAGCGCGATGCCGAGACCGAGCAGCAGCGAAAGCAGCACCGGAACCAGCGTCAGAATCACGGTGTTGACAAGCGCGGTGCGGAAGATCGCGTCCGTGAAGAGGAGGGTGTAGTTGTGCAGCCCGGCGAAATGGCGGGTCAACGGATGGTACAGGTTGTAGGACTGCAGGCTGTACCAGATGGTCAGCACGAACGGGATCTGCGTGACGACGATGGTGAACAGCAGCGCGGGCAGCAGCGGTATCCGGCGGCGCCTGTTGCGCCGGCGGTCCCGTGCCCGCGCCCATTCCGCGGCAGTGTCACCGCGGCGGTTGGCGAGAACTGCCATAACTGCCCCTTAACGGCTGCGCATGCGACGCATGTCCTGCTTGCTGGCGCTCAGGCCGGCTGATCGCTGCGGGGTGGCATCAGCGGCTGCCGCCGGTGCCACCCCGCCGCTCATCGCCTGCCTGCGCTCCTCACTTGTAGGTCTGCCCGACCGGCGCGGCGTAGCCCTGTGCTTTGCTCAGCGCTTGAGCCACGGTCTCCTGGCCGGCGATCGCCGCCGTGATCTCCTGAGAGACCCTGGTGCCGAGATCCTCGAACTCGGGGATGCCGACGTACTGCACGCCCACATACGGCTGCGGGTTCACGCCCGGATGGCTGACGTTGACGCCGTTGATCTGGTCAAGCGTGGCCTTGGCGAAGTCGCCGGCGGCCTTCTGGTAGCTGGGGTTGGAGTAGGTCGAGTAACGGCTGCCCGGTGGCACGCTCGCCCAGCCCAGTTGCTGGCCCGCATACTGGATGTACTGCTTCGACGTCGCCCAGCTGATGTATGTCCAGGCTGCAGCCTTGTGCTTGGACGATGACTCCATGGCCAGCGCCCAGGACCACAGCCACCCGGAGTTCTTCGTCAGGTCGACCGGTGCGGGCGCGAAGCCGAGCTTGCCCGCGATCGGGCTCGACTTGGGGTCGTCGATCACTGAAGCGCCCACGGTCGCGTCGTACCACATGGCGGCCTTCTGCTGCTCCATCGCGTTGGCGCACTCGTTGAAGCTGAAGTTCCCGGCGCCCTTCTCCCCGGCGGCCTTGATGAGGTTCACGTAGAAGTTCGTGGCATTCTCGAACGCGGGGCTGGTCAGATGCGCGTTCCAGCCCATGTCGTACCACTGGCCGCCGAAGGTGTTGACCACCGTGTCCAGCGGTGCGAGGTTCTCGCCCCACCCGGTCTTACCGCGCAGGCAGATGCCGGCGATTCCCTTGGCCGGGTCATTGAGCTTCTTAGCGATGGCTGCGACCTGGACCCAGGTCGGCTGGGCCGGCATCGTCAGGTGTGCCTTGGCCAGCAGGTCCTTGCGGTACATGAGGAATGACGACTCGCCGTAGAACGGGGACGCGTAAAGCTTGCCGCCGACGCTGAGACTGTTCCTGATCGGCTTGATGAGATCATTCACGTCGTACGCTGCGTCTTTCGATGCGAACGGCGTGAGATCGTCAATCCATTTGTTCTGCGCCCAGGTCGGGACCTCGTACGGTCCGATCATCACGACGTCGAACTGGCCGCCGCCGGCCGCGACATCCTTCGTGACCTGGTCGCGCAACGTATTTTCGTCCAGTGTCACGTACTTCACCTTGATGTTCGGGTGCGAGGCCGTGAATCCCTTGGGCGTCAGCTTCTGGATGTCGACCATCTGGGGGTTATCCACGACAGCGACCGTGATGGTCTGCGGGCCGGTCGCCTGGCCTGAAGCGCCGCCGCTCGACGAGGAGCACGCGGCCAGGCCGGCCACTATCACGGCGGCCGTCGTCGCGGCCATCAGCCATCTTCCTTGCCTGACACTTTGGCCGTGCACGGTGACCTCCTCTTGATCGCTCAAATGAGCAGTGTTATGCTCGGACGAGCAAAAATAGTGGACCGCATGCTACCCTGCGGCGTCAAGGGTGCACGTTGGACTTTTTCCGATTTGATACCTATCCGCGGACTCGTGACCGGAGAGGCGGAGACGATGGGCCAGGAGCCTCGCCCGGCGTTCGCGGGGCTGGGGCCTGCCGAGCTGGTCCGGGCGGCCAGCATCGCCCGCCGTTTCTTCATCGACGGCCGTTCCAAGAGCGAGATCGCCGAGGAGTTCGGCGTGAGCCGGTTTAAGGTGGCACGGATCCTCGAGGACGCGCGAGCGGCCGGCATCGTACGTATTGAGATCCGGCTGCCGGCCAGGCTCGACGCATCGTTGGCGCACCGACTGCGCGACGCGTTCAGGCTGCGGCACGCGATAGTGGTGGATACCCCCGAGGAGCCGGAGGCGCAAATGCGCCAGCAGCTGGCGCATGCGGCAGCGGCTCTGCTCAGGGAGACCGTCACCGTGGATGACGTAGTGGGTGTCGGCTACGGGCGGACGCTCACGCTGATGGCCGAGGAGATTGACGGTCTCGCCGCATGCCCGGTCGTGCAGCTCACCGGCGCTCTGCTGGGCGTCAACACCAGCGAGAACAGCGTCGAACTTGTCCGGCGGATTACAGCGCGTTCAGGCGGCCCGTGCTATTCCATATACGCTCCGCAGGTGCTGCCGGACGCCAAAGCCGCGGCATCCCTGCGCCAGCAGCCCGAGGTCAGCGAGGCATATCGGCGCTTCGGCACCGTCACCAAGGCAGTGGTCGCCATTGGCTCCTGGGATCCGCCGCGATCGCAGCTCTATGACTCCTTGCCGGAGCGCCAGCGGACAGCCCTTCGGCGGAAAGGGGTGCTGGCAGAGGTAGGTGCCGTCCTGCTGGACGCCGACGGCACTGAGGTGGCCACCGATTTCACTGAGCGCTGCATCTCGATCAGCGGCCGCCAGCTGCGCGCGATCGACGAGGTAGTCGGCGTGGCCGGCGGGACGGCCAAAGCCGACGCGGTTCGGGCCGTGATTGCCGGGGGCTACGCGAAGAGCCTAGTCGCCGACAGCTCGCTCGCTACGGCACTGCTAGCGCAGGTGGGCTCGTGACACACCGATGGCAATATGACGTGAGCGCCGCTCGTCGCGAAAGTTATGCAGCGGTCGACTCGGGCAGCCCGGTCCCGCAGGACCGGGCTCGCGGAAACGGAGTGATGTGATGGCCCAGATCATGCTGGATCAGGTCGACAAGATCTACGCCGGCGGCGTGAAGGCCGTAAGCGCGCTGAACCTGGAGATCCGGGACGGCGAGTTCATGGTCTTGGTCGGCCCTTCCGGCTGCGGCAAGTCAACAGCGCTGCGGATGATCGCCGGGCTGGAGGAGGTCAGCGACGGGACCATCCAGATCGGGGAGCGGATAGTGAACCAGCTGCCGCCCAAGGACCGCGACATCGCGATGGTCTTCCAGAATTACGCGCTGTACCCGCACATGACCGTGGAGCAGAACCTCGCATTCGGGCTGCGGATGCGCAAGATGCCCAAGGACGAGATCACCCGCCGGGTGCGGGAGGCCGCCAGGATGCTCGGTCTCGATCAGTATCTGTCCCGTAAGCCCGCCGCGCTGTCCGGCGGGCAGCGGCAACGTGTCGCGATGGGCCGGGCGATCGTCCGCGAGCCGCAGGCGTTCTTGATGGATGAGCCGCTTTCCAACCTCGACGCCAAGCTGCGCGTCAGCATGCGGGCGTCGCTCGCCCAGCTGCACGAGCGGCTGAACGTGACCACGGTGTATGTCACCCACGACCAGATCGAGGCGATGACGCTGGGAGACCGGGTATGCGTACTGCGGGACGGTTTGCTGCAGCAGGTTGACACGCCGCAGAACCTGTTTGACCGCCCGGTCAATCTGTTCGTCGCCGGGTTCATCGGCTCGCCGGCCATGAACCTCGTCACCGCGCGCCTGAACGGTGGCGCGGAACATGCCACGGCGTCGTTTGCCGGGCACACCCTGCCCATCCCGGCCGAGGTGGTGAGCGCCAAGACAGCCATCGGTCGCTACTTCGGCCGCGATGTGATCCTTGGCATCCGGCCGTCCGATTTCGAGGACGCCAGCCTGGCAGATCCGGGCTGGGCGCGGATGACCGCGGTCGCCGACGTCACCGAGCCACTCGGCACCGAGATCCACGTGATCTTCGCGATCGGTGCGCCCCCAGTCCAGCACAAAGACACTGCGGCTTTCACCGGCGGCGCGGAGGCGGACGACTCGGCGATCGCGCTCGCCGAAGGAAAGTCCCTGTGGACCGCACGGGTCAGCGCGCGCAGCAGGATCACGGCCGGAAGCCCGATCGAGCTCAGCGTGGACACTGCCAACCTGCACTTCTTTGACACCGACAGTGGCCTGGCCATCGGCCACCCGCATGGCGCACCAGCAGGCACCTGACTATCCGGCGCAGGATTCGATTCGGTGCAGGATTCGCTGGGATGCGGTGCGTAGCTGTCGCAGCTCGGCGGGGGTGAGGGCGTCGATCACCAGCTCGCGGACCTTGGCGACGTGGGCGGGTGCGCCGGGACGTGTCCTGCTGGAGGCGCTGGCCCGATGAGCGCTCGTTCCGCTGAGCCGGGCAAGGACTGGGGCTGGTGCTACCTCGAAACGTAGCGTTTGTGGTGACGGGATTATGACACTGCCGGAGCTGCGCCTGGCCGACTGGCGCGCCACCAAGGACACGTTGCATCTGTACTGCCAGATTGTCGGCAAGATCCGGCTGGCGACCACCACTCCCCGCAATCACTGGTGGAACGTCCCGCTGTACGTTGACGTCCGCGGCCTTACCACACGCCGCCTGCATCACCTCGGCACCACATTCGAGATCACGATCGATTTCGCCGATCACGCCCTGGTCGTACGGACCGCTGATGGCCGCACCAGGTCATTCGGGCTTGGCAGCGGGCTGCCGGTCGCGGACTTCGACGCCCGCATCCACGCGATCCTCCGTCAGCTGGGCATCGACATCGACATCAAGGAGGAACCGTTCGGCGTCCCGATGAAAACGCCCTTTGCCCAGGACCTGCAGCATGCGTCCTGGGATCGCGAGGCCATCGAGCGCTTCGGCAAGATCCTGGACTGGTCGGATGCGGTGTTCGAGGAGTTCAGCGGATGGTTCAACGGCAAGACCAGCCCGGTGCACCTGTTCTGGCACTCCCTCGACCTCGCGGTAACCCGGTTCTCCGGCCGCCCGGCGCCGCCGATTGCCGCCGATGCCGTCACCCGGGAGGCCTACACGCACGAGGTCATCTCGTTCGGGTTCTGGCCGGGCGACGACAACCTCGGCGACGCCGCCTACTACTCCTACACCGCCCCCGAGCCCGCGGGGCTGCGCGACCAGCCGCTGTCCGCGGGTGCGTGGACCGAGTCAGGCTCCGGCTCGCTGGCGGTCCTCCCCTACCAGGCCGTGCGCGCCGCGCGTGACCCTAGAACGACACTGCTCGCGTTCTGCCAGAGCGCCTATGAGGCCGGCGCCCGTCAGGCCCGCTGGGATACCACTAGCTTCACCTCGACCTGGTGCCCCACCCCGGACCAGCTCCGACAGCTCCACACCAGCGCTACCGCCGATTTCGGCCGGACCAAAGAAGGAAGGGGGTCCTAGATGCACCCTCTACCCCGATGCCCCGCAACCCTTCACCTTCGATGTCTGGGCCGCCAGCAGCTGCGGCAGCTTGTCTGCCAGGCACCTCCGGGTTAGTACGTCCGCTTCCGGGCGCGGTGATCAGGTGAGCGCGGCGCGGACCGCCAGGCAGCGGCGGGCGGCCCGCTGGGCGAGGGTGAGCCGGATCAGGCTGGCGGTTGCGGCCGCGGCGATGGGTGCGGGGCGAGCGTTCCTGGCGCGGTGAGCAGCTGGCTGGCGAGCAAGGCAAAGATGGTCACGTCGGCGGCCCTGGCGCCGAATCCGGCGGTGGCTGCGGCGGCGGGAGCCAGGCGCGGGCGGCCAGGGAGCCAGCGTGCCAGGCGCCCGGTAGTGGCTACGGTGAACAGCGCGGTCCAGACGGTTATGGCGATGGCGGCGGCGGCCACCGGAGCGATCACGAACTGGGTGCCGCACCCGCCCCGGCGGCGAACCGTACGGTGAGGTCATGACCGGCACCGTGGTCGACGTGCTCGTAGCCGGCGCCGGGCCGACCGGGCTGACCCTCGCCGCGCAACTGGCCGCCTCCAGCGCCCGGGTCCGCCTCATCGACCGCGGCCTGGACCGGGTCCACGAGTCCCGCGCACTGGCGATCCAGCCGCGCACCCTGGAGGTGCTCGCCGACCTCGGTGTCACCGGCAAGCTGATCGCCTGCGGAAACCCGGCCGTGCAGCTACGCATGCACGCCCGCGGCCGGGAGCTGGCGGTGCCGATGTTTGATCTCGGCCTGGATGACACCGCCTACCCATACCTGCTGTTCCTGTCCCAGGCCGAGACCGAACGCATCCTCAGCGAGCACCTGACGGCGGCCGGCGTCCAGGTGGAACGCGGCGTTGAACTGACCGGCCTGAGCAACACCGCGGGCTCCGCCACGGCCACCTTGCGGCACCGCGACGGCCGCGAGGAGACCGTGTCCGCCCGCTACGTCGCCGGCTGTGATGGCGCGCACAGCACCGTACGCCGCCTGGCCGGGATCAGATTCGAGGGCAGCTCATACCCGCAGACCTTCGTCCTCGCCGACGTCGATGCCGACGGCATCGAACCCGGTGCCGCGCACGTCTTCCTCTCCGATCAGGGGATGCTGTTCTTCTTCCCGCTCGGCAATCCGGCCCCGTGGCGGCTGCTGGCCATGCGGCCACCCGCCGACCGGACACCAGCCGAGGCTCCGGTTGTCCTCGACGAGGTCCAGGCCATCGCCAGCACCTACGCCGGGGGCGCCGTGCGGATACACGATCCGGCGTGGATGACCAACTTCCGGCTCCACCACCGCGCGGCCGCCCGCTATCGCGCGGGCCGCGTCTTTCTCGCCGGCGACGCCGCCCACATCCACAGCCCCGCCGGCGCCCAGGGCATGAACACCGGCATCCAGGACGCGGTCAACCTTGGCTGGAAACTCGCCGACACCCTGCGCGGCGGCACCGACCCGGCGCTGCTGGACACCTACGAAGCCGAACGGGCACCCATCGGCAAGATGGTGCTGCGCTTCACCGACCGAGCCTTCACCATCGCCACCTCAACCAACCCGGTCGTGCGGTTCGCCCGGACCCGGCTCCCCACCGCGGTGATCCCCCTCGCGCTGAAAGCCACGACCGCGCGGGCCTATGCCTTCCGGACCGTCGCGCAACTCGACATCCGCTACCGGAGCAGCCGCCTGTCCCTCGACGGCCCGAATCCACCGCGCAAGGGCCCCAGGGCCGGTGACCGGCTACCCGACGCGAGCATCATCGCCAACGGGCAGCCGAGCAGGCTCCATCGGGTCCTAGCCGCCACCGGATGGCACCTGCTGCTCTGCGGGCCTCCCGATGCGTGGACCGCGCAGTCAATGACGCAACTCACCGAGCGCCGCACCAGCCTCGTCACCGTGCACCATCTCACCGGGCAGAACGCACCGGGCGCGCTGCACGACCCGGACGGTCAGGCACTGCACCGCCTCGGCCTCACCGCCCAGCACACCGCCCAGTACCTGGTACGCCCCGACGGCCACATCGGCTACCGCGCCGGCGGCACCGACATCACCGGGCTGGCACGCTACCTCAGCCGCTGGCTACCCTTGCCGTTCCCAAAAGTCCCGAGCAGTCCCTTTCAAACGGCCGGGTTTGCACTGCCGGGAGAGACCGCAGGGTCCGGAGCGCGACCGCGATGGGGCCCGCAGCGGCGGTGTGATGACGGTAGGCGACGGTGACGCCTACTGACCATTGGGGAAGTCCTGTCAGTACCGCTGGCCGGTGCGGTACTAACTGAGGCAGCAAGCTGGACAATGCTCAGTGGAGGCGTTGGGCTGATCTACTCCACCGCCGCTGACCACCCCATCTAATGCCTGTCGATCACGATGCGCCGGCGACTCAGCCTCGCGTGTTGCTAGGGGCCGGCCCGCCGGGTGCCGCTCTGCCCGGCGTGGCGCGTCGCCTTGCCGCGAGACTCCTGCCCAGCCGGCCCGGCCTGCCCGGTCGCCTTGCCGCGGGACTCCTGCCCGGCCTGCCCGGTCGCCTTGCCGCCGGACTCCTGCCCCGCCTGCCCTCTCGCCTTGCCGCGGGGCTTCTGCCCGGCGGTCTTGGCGTTGCCGGGCTGCGGCTTGGGGTTGCCAGCCGAGCGCGCGGCCGGGCCGAGGCCGGGCCGCCCGGCCGCCGCGCACCAGGCCCCGATCTTGCTCGCGCCCCCAGCCGCCATGGCCAGCTTCTGGGACGCATCGGCCGACGCGCTGGCCGGGCCCTGCGCCAGGGCGCGCTCGTACTCCCCGCACAGCAGGTACGCGGCCGCCCGGCCGGCCGGAGCACGGCCGGCCGGCGGGGCGCCGATCATCTGATGGGCCAGATCCTGGACCGGGCCGGGCAGCGCGCCCGCGAACGCCGCGGCGGCACCGCCCAGGCCGAGCACCGCCGCGGCCGCCCCGGCCGCCAGCCGGGCACGAACCCCAGCCGCCGCCCCGCGGCCGGCCCAGGCGGCGGCGCGGGCATAAGCCGCCCGCGCCGCCGCCTGCCCGGCCAGCTCACCCGGGACCGCCGGGCCGGCCAGGCAGGCCAGCATCTCCGCGACCAGATACGCCTGCTCCGGGACATCCGGGGGGAGCGGCTGCCCGTCCAGCAGCACATCCAGCACCAGCTCATCCAGCCCGCCGCCACACCGGCCGGGAAAAAGGAACCCGTCCATCTCACCGGACGAAGCGCCAGCCCCGCTCACCGCGTTACACCCGCCCGGTCCACCGCCTCGGCCAGCCGCCGAAGACCACGATGCGCAGCCACCCGCACCGCCCCCGGGCTCTTACCGACAATCCGCGCCACCACCTGCGCATCCAGCCCCGCCACCACCCGTAGCACGATGATCTCCGCCTGATCCCGGGGCAGCGCCCCCACCAGCGCCAGCACCGCCTGCGTCGACATCCGCTCCAGCGCGACATCAGCCGCGTCCGGCGCCGCCAGCCGCTCCGCCACGCCGCTTTGGGCCAGCGGGACCGTACGCCGACGAGCCCGAGAACGCCCCCAGTCAACCGCCCGGTGACGCGCAATCGTGAACAACCACCCCCGGAACGCCTCCTCACCCCCGCGGAAACCAGCCAGCCCAGTCACCACCTGCAACCAGATCTCCCCCGCCACATCCTCCGCCGCCTCCGGCGCGATCACCCGCAAATACCGCAACAACGCCGGCTGCACATCCCGGAACAAGCACGCGAAAGCCACCTCATCACCCCGCTGGGCCTCAGCCAGCCTGGCCCCGAACGCAGCGCCAATCACCCGCCCAGTATCAGCCCGCCCACCACCCACCGCACAGGAACACAGGAACCACCTTTCCGGCACATTCCGTGCTGGCCGCGACACAGGCGCCTGTAACGCCCAGGCGCGCCCCGGCGCTCTGCACAACAGTGACCCGTGCCACCGGGCATCACGAGGAAGAACCCAGACGCGGACAACTCGGCGGATGCCGGGCAAGCCTCAGCGGAGGTCGGCGTCACGTCTGAACCGGGACATCTGGAGCCGTATCAGGAGGTAGTACGTGAGGACAAGGTCAATGATGATCGGTGCCGCCGCGTCGGCCGCGCTCTTCGCGGCCGGCATCTGCGGCGCCACGGCCGCTGCGGCTGGCAGCGGGCCGAACGTGCGGGTGACCGTGGACCAGGGCAGCTCGTATGTCAGCGCCGACCAGCTTGCCGGGGGTACCTATACCGACGGCGTCCTGTCTCGCTGCGGCATGGACCGACGAATGCAGAACGAGCCAACGTTGGCCATCGACCCGCGCGACCACAGCATCTGGACGGCCGGTTCCAACGACTACTGCACCGTGCCGACGGCCGGCGACGCGTGGGCCGGGTTCTACCGCAGCGCCACCGGGGGTGAGAGCTGGACGGACAGCCTGCTGCCCGGCTACAAAGGCGACACCTCGGCGCAGGGGACAAGTTCCCCGCTGGCGGCGCTGGTAGCCGGCGGCGCGATCGCGGCCGGCGACCCGATGATGTCCTGGGACGCCCAGGGCGACCTTTTCTATATGGGCAACAACTTCAACCGCGGCCTGGAGAACGGGGCCTCGGGCCGGACCAGGGACAATACCGGCACGATCTGGGTCGCAACGTACGGGCCGTCTAACCCGGCCGATACGTCGACCGACGGCTCGAAGTACCTGCGGACCGTCACCCTGACCAAGAACACGTTCGGTAATGGGCAGTTCAACGACAAGACCGACCTCAATGTGGACCCGTCGACCGGGATCGTGTATGCCTCCTGGTCAGATTTCCACGGCTCCGGCTGCAACAACATCTTCATCAGCCGCTCGACCGACCACGGCGCCACGTTCAGCGCCCCGCTGAAGATCTCGTCCGGAATCTGCAGCAACCAGGGCCCGTCGATCACCTTCGGCAAGTCCGGGCAGGTGTACGTCGGCTGGCAGGGCGGGACCGGCGGCGCATTCTCCCAGGCACCGGGCTCGGTCAACGGCGCCGCGTTCGTCGCGTCCACCGACAACGGCCGGACGTTCAGCAAGGCCCGGCTGGTCGTCACGTACCCGGCGTTCATCTCCAGCCAGTTCTCCGGCAACGGCGCACGGGAATGCGGCGACAGCCCCTTCAACTGCCCGACCGGGCAGACGTTCCCGCGCTTTGACCTGGCCGGACCGTACCTGACGGCAGACAACACGAACGGGACGCTGGTCATGGCGTTCCAGGCCGAGCAGCCGTCTGGCCAGGGCCAGATCGAGTACGTGTTCTCCACGGACGCCGGCGCTTCCTGGTCCGTGCCGAAGCTGCTCGCGTCCGCAGCCACGGGGCACCAGTTCTTCCCGTGGCTGGCCGCTTCTAACGGGCGGGTCAGCGCGATCTGGTACGACTCGCAGGGCGACCCTGACTACGCAACAACCCGCGCCCCGTGCAACAGCGCGACCGGGCAGACATCTGCGTGCCTCAACGTGCGGTACGCCTCGTCCGCCGACGGCGGCAAGACGTTCGGGCCGAGCATCCAGGTAACGGACACTGCGACCAACCCGAACTACGAGCAGTTCGGCGGCAGGCTTGTCCCGTTCTTCGGTGACTACATCACCGTGGCCGCGCAGGGCGACACGATCGGCGCCGTCTGGACCGACCAGCGGAACACCGTCGGCGCTGCCGACACCACTGGCGACAACGACGGCGCGGATGTGGCCGGAGACCCCGAAACCGGCGGCACCTGCACGTCATCGCTGGACGCCTGCTTCGACGGCACCGGCGGGCTCGACCAGAACATCTACTCGGCAGCCATCACCCCGTAGGCCTGAAGCAGCGGGCGGGCCGGCCGGAGCCAGCCGGCCTGCCCGCTGCTTCAGGGCGAGTTGATGATTACCAGCACTCCGAGGCGCCAGGGCCTGGCGCGGACGCGAGCCGATCACGCGCAAGGCACCGGGCGGTCCACGCTGACCGCCTGGCCGGCTAGTCGACGACCAGCGAGGCTGCGGCGTGCGCCGGCCTAACGACCGCGATGGCCGGGCCGGCGGCCCCTACGGTAGCAATCATGGTTCTCCCGCCCTCGTGTTCAGTAGCTAAAAGTGGTCGCGGGCTCATCGCCGATTCATTCCCACATCGGCACGGTGCCGCCGAGTGCCGCGTCGCCCGGGTTGGCAGAGAGGGCTCCTGCGAGCAGCGCCGCGACCCTCACAGCTTCTGAGGATGGCGTACGGCGGGTGATCAGCGCATGGGGCAGCTGCCCCATCTTTCAGCTCTGCCGCAAGGCGCTCGGCGGTGGGTCCGGTGCGGCCGGTCGTGGCAGCCTGCGGCTCGCGTCCAGCGCCGATGGCAGGATCGGGAACATGGAATTCTCCGAAGTCGTCCGCCGCCGTCGCATGATCCGGCACTACTCCAGCCGGGCCTTGGCTCCCGAGGTCATCGAGCGGGTCCTGGCCAGTGCGCTGCGTGCACCGTCCGCGGGCTTCTCCCAGGGCTGGGCTTTCCTCGCGCTCACCGATCCCGCCGACCGTGCCCGATTCTGGCCTTTCGTGCCGACGCGGGTCGAGCAGACGCCGACCATGCAGGACGCGCCGCTGGTGGTCGTGCCGCTGGCGCACAAGGCCGCCTATCTGGAGCGCTATGCCGAGCCCGACAAGGGCTGGGAAGATCGCGCCGAGGCACGCTGGCCCGCGCCGTACTGGTACATCGACACCGGGATGGCGGCGCTGCTGATGCTGCTGACCGCCGTCGATGAAGGACTTGGCGCCTGTTTCTTCGGGATCATGCCGGAGAACCTGGCACCGTTCCGTGCTGAGTTCGGGATCCCTGGCGAGTATGACCCGATCGGGGGGATCACGGTCGGCTACCGGGCCGGCGACCTGCCGCCGCAGGGCCCGGGCATCAGGGAACGCCGACGCGACGTCGCTGCTGTCGTGCATCGCGGGCAGTGGGGCCGGCACCGCTGACCCCGATGAGCTGCGTGCGATGGTAGAGGTCGCGGGCGCGGCCGTGGCTGGTCGTGATGATCGCCACCAGGCCATCCGCTGCCGGGGCGCCTGGCTAACCGCAGTGCGGATCACAGTCGTGTGGCCGGCTGTTCGCCTAGGACACAGTAGAGCCGGTCATCCTCGCGGGCCTGTTCGTGGGTGAATTCGTGGAACAGGCGGATATTGCGGTAGCCGGCCCCGCGAAACAGTTCGGCCGCCTGTGCCTGGGTGTACCAGCGCCCTTCTGGTGATCGGCGGTGATGCTGCGACTCGACGACCTTGCCTCCGACCTCGATCTCGAAGCGCTGTTCGGTGTGCCAGACCTGACTGGCCGGCTCGCGCCATTCCCTGTTCCAGGCCCGGACGATGGCCCCCTCCTCAGGGCCGGGCTTTTCGAACAGCAGCTCCCAGCCGGTGTCGAGCGGGTCGCCGGGCCGCCACTCAAACGCAAAGGACGACACGAACGCGCCACCTGGCTGCAGGTGATCACGGAAGCGGCGCAGCGCGCCCGCCGCGGTGCTCGCGTCGGTTATGAGCTGCAACACGCTCGAGGGGCCCAGGATCGTTCGGTAGCTGCGGGGGAGCTTAAGTTGCTCCATCCGTTGCTGGTAAAGGGCGGGGGCGGGCAGGCCCTGCCGCTGTGCCTTGGTGCGGCAGATCGCCAGCATCTCGCCCGAGTTATCGACGCCGTCAATGTCTATGCCCTGTGCGAGGTAGTCCAGGAGAAGGCGGCCAGTGCCGCAGCCGATGTCCAGCACCGGCTCTCCGTACTGGCCGATGATGTCCAGGAAGAAAAACCGGTCGCTCCAGCGCGCAGTGTCATCACGCCA
>WNFY01010612.1_pt1 | contig 19909 bp, 17 predicted proteins | sample 5400091 | NCBI WGS metagenome assembly WNFY01 (sample SAMN13153364, study PRJNA577476) | soil metagenome | isolation source: 60 cm soil or saprolite under grassland replicate 1 | place: USA:California | collected 2016-06-15
CGAGGACGCCTCCGGTTTGCCGGCGCCCGGCGCCTTCGGGCGCTCGCGGCCGGGAACCGGTTGCTGCCTCGATCCCGCGAGCGCCGGCGGGGTCGCGGCGGTACTGGCAGCGGCGCCGCCTTGCGGTGCCGTCGTCTGGCTGCCGGGCGCAACGCTCCGGAATGCCCCGGCTTCGGGCGCCGTAGGATCGACGGAAACCGCCGGTGTCACCCCCGCGGCAGCCGCCGCGCCGGGGGTCGCAACCGGATCGGCCGGCTCGGCAGCAAGCTCGGACGGGTTCGGGGCATTTGCGGGCAGCGGAGCGGGGATGGCAACGGCGGGCTTCCGCGACAAGACCGAAACCGGCGGATGATAGTACGACCAGAGCAAAACCCCGGCCAGGATCGGCGCCAGGATGACGCCGAGACGGATCAGCAGACTGTACGGTCGTTCCTCAGCCATCCAAGCGCCCACCGCGCGAGCAAGAAACCGTCGGCGAAATGCGCTGCCCGGTTCGCAAGTCTGCCGGACATGCTTGTTCGCCGTTCCCTCAATAACAACTATTTCACGGAAAAGCCTGGAAGGAAATGCGAAGTGTGTGCTGCTGGGTCGAGGCCGCCTACCTATCCTCGAAACAGCACGATATCGAACATCGCCAGCTTGGAGTCGGGTTCCAGCTCCGGAGGCGGCGGCAGCAGCCTGACGACGAGCAGTTCCTTTCGCTCGGCGCTGTTGAGGAGACGGTCTGTGTCGTTGTAGGGCTCGTTTTCAAAATACATCTGCGTCACCAATCTGTCCTCTCGACCCGTCACCTGGAAATGGATGTGAGGCGGCCGCACCGTGTTTGGTCCGGCAGGATACGCGCCGGGCTTGATCGTCGTGAAACCATAGCGGCCTTCCGCGTCGGTGCCGAGCACGGCGGCCCCGTCGAAGTTCGGATCGAGCGGCGCCGGATTGCTGTCGCTCGGGTGCCGGTAGCGTCCATGGCTGTTGGCTTGCCAGACCTCGATCTGCGCGTTCCGGACCGGCTCGCCGGAAAGGCTCAGCACCCGCCCGGTCACATGGAGCACCTGTCCGCTCGCCCGGCCCGATGCATCCCGCGGTCTCGTCAGATCGGCGGTTTTGGCCCAGACTTTCATGACCGGGTAAAACGGCCCGAGGATCTGGGCCGGGGTACGGCGCAACAGCGCCTCCGCCGCAGCGAGCTTGGCCGAGAAGAGCATGCCGGCGCCGCCGAGCACGGCGGCCATTCTCAGGATTTCACGGCGGCTGAGATCGCCAATGCAATAGCTCGCCATCCTGCGTCTCCTCGACGAACCGACCGCATGCACCGCCCGGCGTTGCCGGGTCAACCGATATTATTCCGCCGACGAGGTGCGGGCCAGTGCAGCCGACCCCTGTCGTCTTTCGAGGATTGCCGTAATATCGTCGGCGGGCGGTCGGCACCGGCCTGGCCTGCGTGCAGGCGTGCCGCCGCGCGGCTCGAGAAGCGCCGGATGCTCGACGACAACGACGATTGGCCGGTCGGCTGCCCGCGCTGCGGACAGCGAACGCTGAAGCGGATCGCATGGCTCAAGGCCAACACGCAGCTCAGCTGCGACGGCTGTCGCGCCACCCTGTGGTACCACCAGGACACGTTCCTCCGCGAACTCGATCAGGCGCAACGCGCGATCAAGGATTTCTCGCGGACCGTGAGGCTGAAAAAGCAGGAGCTCTGACTTTGAGCGGGCCCGGCGCGCCGGCTGCTCGGCGGTGTCGTCGGCGGCAACCAGGCCGGGCTGCCGGAGCGTGAAATGTCCGGTGTGGTCATCGAGGCGACGAATAGTCTCGACGGCGAGACTTACTACGCTTCGATCGTCCCGAAACGACAAGTGATCGAGTATTGGTTGGCCCCGACATTGTCTCCGGGCGGCAAGGAGCCGCAAAGCGCGCTCGTGACCCTCAAGGCAACCGCGACGTCGCGCAAATCCGTATTCGCGATGAGCAATCCGCCGCTCCTGGTCGTTTGCTACGGGATTGGCCGGCTGGAATTCGATGGGTTCTGCGCACTGGTTCTGCAGATTCTCTCGACCTGCGACCTGTCGGCATCGACGAGCGTTGCCAACAGCCAGGCGATCAACGAGATCTGCGCCCGTTATGGGGTGATCGCGGATCAAGGCGAATTTCGTGCCTCGCGGCTCTCCCGGCCGGTACCGTTTCTGATGCTGTTCGACCGCGACTCCACTGCAAGGGGTTATTAGGCGCGCTTGCGTCGGAACTCCGTCTGGCCGCATCCGGCCGTTCGCGATGCGGCACAAAGCGTCGGCAGCTGACGGGAAAAGATCCGGCCGGCGGCATCCGCCCGGAATCGCCGGCATTGCGCGATCAGCGGATCACTTCCATCCGCACCGGGGCGACGCCCGCCCCCTTCATGCCGATGACGCCGGCGGCGCCGTCGGACAAATCGATCGACCGGTTGTGCACGAAGGGACCGCGGTCGTTGATCCGCACCGTAACCGATTGGCCGTTCTTGAGATTGGTGACCCGCACCTTGGTCCCGAACGGCAGCGTCCGGTGCGCGGCGGTGAGCGCATTCGAGCCGACCCGCTCACCGGTTGCCGAGCGGCCGGAATAGAAGCTCGCCATTCCGCGCGATCCGCCTTCGAGGCTGGCAACGTGTTCGCGCGCCGAGGCGGCGGGTCTCGCGGTCTCATAACTGCGGTGATGGTGTGCGTAGCTGCCCGAAGACCGGGTCGTGGGCGCACTGCACCCCGAAAGCCCGAGCACGAGCAGAACCGCAATCGCGCGCGTCAGCGTCCCCACCGCCGAATCCCCCGTTTCGCACGTGCCATCCTGCGCACGGTTGTGTCCAAAATGGGACGGCAACCCGAAGCCTATCGAAGCCTATCACGCTCCGGGTGCAAAGCTTCGGCCAACCCGCACAACCAACAGGAATTTTGCTGCACAACGGCCGCGGCCGGGGCGCTTGGTCAACGCCCCTTGGGCTCGAACTCCGGCGGGGGCGGCAGCATCTGCTGGAGCCGCCGCTGGAGCTCTTGGTCGCTCATCGGGGTGGCGGGGGTGCGGCTCGCTTCCCCGGCGGTCTCGCCGACGTGGACGAGCTGGGGGAACAGCAGCACCGCGGCGAGCACCGTCCATTGCGCGATCAGGAACGGCAGCAGCGCGCGGAGGATGTCGCGGAACTCCAGGGTCTGGCGCAACGTGCCGCGCGCCATCATCAAAGCATAGCCGAACGGTGGCAGCAGGAAGCTGGTCTGCAAGGTCAGCAGCACGAGCACGGAGACCCAGCGGGCATCGGCGACGCGGATCAGCAGCGGCGGCACCGCGATCTGGACGATGACGAAGATGATCTCGAACGCGTCGAGCACGAAGGCGGTGAGCCCGATCGCGCCGAGCACGATCGCGACCACTGCGAACTCGCCGGCGGGAATGGCGGTGATCCAGTCGCTTACCAGGCGGTCGGTGCCCAGCAGCCGCAACACCAGCGTCAAAGTCGTGGCAGCGATGAGCAGCGCGAACAAGGCACCGGTGATGGCGAGGGCATCATGGAGAACGCCCCGCAGCACCGCGCCGCGCAAGGCTCCGGTGATGAAGCCGGCGCTGAGCAGAACAAATGCGCCCATCGCCGCCGCCTCCACCGCGTAGAAATAGCCGGTCGCGACGCCGCCCAAGAGTGTGAGCAGCGCGACCAGCGTGATCGCCGCCAGAATGGCCTGCTTGCCGCTCAATTTGACCGGCGGGCCGGCAGCGCTTGCCGGAATGCGGCGCCCGGCTCGCCACGACAGCGCGAGGCAGAGCACGAGAAAAATCGCGGCCGGGACCAGCGCGCCGTGGAAAACGTCCTGGGTGTTGATCACGCGGTCGGCGCGGCCGGTGGAAGTGACCGCGATGGTATGCGCGGAGAGCATGGCATCGCCGAGCAGGATCAGCACCAGCGAGGGCGGGATCACCACGCCCAGCGTGCTCGCCACCGCGACCGCGGCGAATTGCGTCGGTTTGGGCACGCCGCTCTCGGCGAGCCGCGGCGCAACCACGCGCGAGAGTGCCAGCACGCTGGCGCCGACCGAACCGTTCATCGGGCCGAGCAGGGCGCCCAGCGCCATGCCGGAGACGAGCGGGGCGGAAGGCCGCCGGGGCAGCACCGAAAGCCCGGCGCGGTAGAGCGCGTCGGCGACCGGCAGGCGGTCGAGCAGCAGCCCCATCATCACGTAGAGCGGCAGCGCCTGCAGCAGGTCGTTCTCGAGCAGGTTGATCAGTCGCGAGGTGAGTGCGGTGAGCAACGAAAGCGGCACGGTATCGGTCAGCACGCCCAGCGCCGCGCCGATCGTCGCCGCCGCGATGAGGATCACGAACGCCGGCAGCCCGGTGAACACGATCCCGAGCGCGACGAGGATGAGAAGACCCAGGCCCGCAGCCGGTATCATTGGTTTCGGCGCGGCTGCGCGAGGTCGATCGCGGCCTGCGCGAGCATCAGGCCGGCCAAGATCCACAACGCGGTTTTGATCAGGAAATAACCGGGATTATTGGTGTCCGGAAACGTTTCGAGACCGCGGATCGAGTTGAGCACGATGTCCTTGCCGCCGATGAGAGCGAACAGCGCCCACGGTACCAACAGGGCGGCCCCGACCCGCACCAGCACGCGGCGCAGCCTTGCCGGATAGAAGCGGGCTACGGCATCGGTGCCGAGATGGGTGCCGGCGCGGGTCGCGCAGGTGACGCTGGCCGCGACATAGATCGCGAAGATCCATTGGCCCAGATCGTTGGCCTCGCGCGAGTAGAGGCGAAAAATGTCACGCAGCGGCCATTGCAGGAACAGGAGCACGACGATCGGCAGCACCAGCCAGCCGGCCAGTCGCAGCAGCTCTGCGATCAGCCGATCGGCAATGGACAGCGCGCGAGCAAGCTTCATGGGGCCGGCCCCGGAGGGTGCGCAGGCCCAATATACAGGTTTCTCCGGGCCCTTGGCCCGACTCGATCAACCGACCGTGAGCGGGACGCGATTATCTCCTGGGCCGTCCCTTTCCCGGAGCCGCTCGTTTGCGCCCGGGCATTCAGTGGAACAGCCAGTTCACGCCGGCCCTGACGGTGTGGATCTGCTCATCGGCTGGGCTTTTTTTGGTTCGTGCCGGCCAGGAAATTCTTGTCCGGAAAGTCCAGGAAGAGGTATTCGACTTTGAACGTCAGGTTCGACGTTGCTGCCACTTCGATCCCGCCGCCGGCGGCAAGACCGGTCATCAGCCGACGGTCGTCGAAAGCCCCCGGTGTGCAGTTATTATTATCACCATCGGAGCACGAGGTAACGACGATATGCGGCTTGGCATGGGCCCAGGCAACCCCGGCCGTTTGGTATATCAGCACACGATCCCACGCGTAGCCGACGCGTTCGCGGAAGCTGCCGAAGGCATCGATTGTGACGGCGACCGTTCCTTTGGTGCCGCACTCGTTGGGATTCCCGCAGGATAGTCCGGTGCTGCCTTTGATATTCCCGAATGACGCATCATGCTCGATTCCAAGCACCCAATGATCCCAGAACTGGTAATTCACTCCCGCTTGAATGCCGCCGAAGCCGCCATGCTGGTCGATATGCAGGTCGGGCCCGGTCGCGCGCGCCCACGCAAATCCGCCGTGCGCGCCTATGTAAAACCCGGTCCAGCTGAAGCCGGCCGGCGCCGCCATCGGCATCGCCTTGTAGACCGGTGCCATCGACGCTGCGGCGTAACCGGACGTCGGTTTCGTCGCGGATGATCCCGAAGCGGATGGGGCGGTCAGCGCAGCAGACGCCGTCTGCTTTCCGGATTCGATATGCCGCACGCGGTCGCGCAACGCGGCATTTTCTTTTTTCAAATCCGTGTTGCTCTTCTCCAGCGCCTCGAGCCGCTGCAATATGTCGCTATTCGATTGTGCCGATGCCGCACCGCAAACCGCCATGGCGGCGACCGCGGCCGCCGCCGCAAACAAACGCTTCATGATGCCCCCCGATATTTTCCGATCGAACCTGTAAGGCTCGAAAGCGATCGTAACACCCGCAGTGCGGCCAGCATGTACCCATTGCGCAACACCCGGCAGGAATTTCTTCGCTGTTGATGGCCCTAACCCGCGCGCTTCGAGTTTGCTCATGCTAGTGTCGTCTGGGGACCCGCAGCCTCCCCGTCAGATGGCACGCCATCCAAGCGCTGCTCGCTTCGATGGAGCGAGCCATGGATGGTGTTGCCGCGTCCGAGCTTTCGATTTTCCTCCTGGCGACGTTTGCGGCCGCACTCGTTGCCGGTCTCGCCGGGTTTGCTTTTGGGCTCGTTGCGGCTGCGGCCTGGCTGCATGTGATCTCGCCCAGCGACACCGCCGCTTTGATTGTCGGCTTCGGTCTCATCGTGCAGGGCGTCGCGGTCTTCAAGCTGCGGCGGGCGCTCGACTGGCGCCGGCTGTGGCCATTTCTCGCTGGGGGCGCGCTCGGCGTTCCGCTCGGAGTTGCGGTGCTCGAATGGGCGCGGCCCGGCCAGCTGCGTGCAGCAGTGGGTGTGCTGCTGGTGACGTACAGCCTCTACGCCCTCCTTCGACCCGGGTTGAGGCTTTTCACGAACGCTCCCGCGCTCGCCGATTCCGGGGTAGGTTTTCTGAGCGGCGTGTTGGGCGGCAGCACCGGGCTTGGCGGAATCCTGCCGACGATCTGGTGCGCTACCAGCCGGTTGCGGTCGCGATCTTCGTCATGACCGCGCTCTGGCTCGGCGCCCAGGGCAGCATTTCGGCGGTGACCATCGAGCTTTTCCTGTTGGGGCTGCCGGTGCTGCTGGCCGGCACCTGGCTCGGCCTGCGGCTTTACGGAAGCCTCGATCCGGCGGGATTCCGCAAGGTCGTGCTGGCATTGCTGCTCGCATCCGGCCTCGCGCTCATCCTGGAAAAGCTGGCCGGCCTTTGGTCGTAACCCACTTGACGGCGCCCCGGATGAATTCGAGACATCTGCGGGGCTACCAGCACGCATCGGCCCGTGAGCGCGGAATAAAGCTTTGCCGAAACCGGCCTCCAAAACTTCGGCGCCTGCGTCGCGCGCGTTGCGGCAGCTTCTTGTTGGCGCGCCGCAGCTGGGCTCGCCCGGCGAAGCCGGCGAGCGGGTGGACCGCTGGCTGCAGCACATCGGGCGCACCGGCGCCGGAAAATCCCTCAGGCAGATGCTGGCGAAAGCCGCTGCGGTCAGGCGGCTCGTCGAAAGCGTTTCGGAGGGGTCGCCGTTTCTTTGGCAACTCGCGACCGAAGATCCGGCGCGGCTGTTGCGCATTCTCGATTCCGATCCCGAAACGCATTTTGCCGCGCTGCTCGCCGAGGCGGCAGCCGGCGTTGCGGCGGCAGAAGACGAAGCGCAGGCCATGCAGCGACTGCGGCGGCTCAAGGCGAAAGCCGCCTTGCTGATCGCGCTCGCCGACATCGGCGGGGTGTGGCCCGTCCCGCGCGTCACCCGGGCATTGACCGAGCTCGCCGACGCGGCGATCGGCGCCGCGGTGCGTTTCCTGCTGCGCGTCGCGACAGCCGACGGCCGGGTGGCGCCGCCGGATCCGGCGCGGCCGGAACAGGGTTCCGGTTATTTCGTGTTGGCGATGGGCAAGATGGGCGCGTTCGAGCTCAATTACTCGAGCGACGTGGATCTTATCGTGCTGTTCGATCCTGCGGCACCCGCGCTCCATGAGGCGATCGAGCCGGCGCCGTTTTATGTACGCCTGACCCGCGGCTTGGTGAAGCTGCTGCAGGAGCGCACTGCCGACGGCTACGTGTTCCGGGTCGACCTGCGCTTGCGCCCGGATCCCGCCTCGACCCAGATCGCGATCTCGACGCTCGCGGCGCTGAGCTATTACGAGAGCACGGGACAGAACTGGGAGCGCGCCGCGCTCATCAAGGCGCGCGCTTGCGCCGGCGACATCGCGGCCGGCGAGGCTTTTCTCGCCGATCTCTCGCCGTTCATCTGGCGCAAATATCTCGATTACGCGGCGATCGCCGACATCCACGCCATGAAGCGGCAGGTTCACGCCTACCGCGGTCACGACGATATCGCCGTCGAAGGCCACAATCTCAAGCTCGGCCGCGGCGGCATTCGCGAGATCGAGTTCTTCGTCCAGACCCAGCAGCTCATCGCCGGAGGCCGGCATCCCGATCTGCGCGGTCGCTCGACGCTTGAGATGCTCGACCGGCTGGCACAGGGCGGATGGATCGACGCCGCGGCGGCCCGCGATCTTCGTGCCGCCTATTGCTTCCTGCGCACGGTCGAGCACCGCCTGCAGATGGTAGCGGACGAGCAGACCCAGACGCTGCCCACGGATCCGGAGGCGCTGGCGCGATTTGTCCGCTTTCTCGGCTTTGCCGATCGCGATGCATTCGCGGACGCGCTGGTCGGCCACCTTCGCGCCGTGCAGCGCCGCTACGCCCGGCTGTTCGAAGCGGCGCCCGCGGGGCTCCAGCGCGCGCTTGCCTTCCCGATCGATACCAACGATGCGGCGACCCTCGACCGGCTCACCGAGATGGGCTTTCGCCAGCCGCTGGCGGCGTCGGCAACGGTGCGCCACTGGTTTTCCGGCGCCTATCCGTCGCTCAAGGGTGAGTTCGCCCGCAGCCGGCTTGCCGAGCTGGCGCCGGACTTGCTGCTACAATTGTCGCGCGCCGACGACCCCGATCGTACGCTCGTGAGCTTCGACCGCTTCCTCGCTGGGCTGCAAGGCGGCGCACGGCTGATCTCGCTGTTGGGGCGCAATCCGGATCTTCTGGCGCTGTTGATGCTCACGCTGGGCACCGCGCCGCGGCTCGCCGACCTCATCGCGCAATATCCGCAGGCCATGGACGGCCTGATCGATCCGGCATTCTTCGGTGCTCTGCCGGATGGGGAACAGCTCGCCGCACAGCTCGGCCGCAGCCTCGCGCAATCCGGCTCCTATGAGGATTTCCTCGACCGCGCCCGCATGTTCGGACAGGAGCAGATGGTGCTGATCGGCGCCCGCATCCTGTCCGGCACGGTTTCCGCCGAGCAGGCGGGGGAGGGGTTCGCGCGCTTGGCCGATGTGCTGATCGCGGCGCTGCACCGCGCGGTCGCGGACAACTTTGCGGCGGCGCACGGCCGGCTCGAGGGGCAGCAGACCGCGGCGCTGGCGATGGGCAAGCTCGGCGGCCGGGAGATGACAGCCGGATCCGACCTCGACCTGATCCTGGTCTACGATTTCGACGAGGCTCGTCCTGAATCCGGTGGGTCACGGCCGCTCGCAGGCATGCAGTATTTCGCCCGGCTAACCCAACGCCTCATCAGCGCGCTCACCGCGCAGACCAATTACGGCGCGCTCTATCAGGTCGACATGCGGCTTCGGCCGTCGGGACGCTCCGGCCCGGTGGCGACGAAGATCGAGCGCTTTCGCGATTACCACGAGAACGAGGCCTGGACCTGGGAGCACATGGCATTGACCCGCGCGCGCGTAGTCTCGGCCGCGCCGGAATTTGCCGCGCGCATCGAGCGCGTGATCGCCGACGTGCTCGGCCGCCCGCGGGACCGGGCGTCCGTCACTGCGGATATTCTGGAGATGCGCGCCGCCATTGCGGCCGAGAAGGGCGAGGGCGAGCGCTGGGATTTGCGCTACGCGAGCGGCGGGCTGGTCGATGTGGAATTCATCGCGCAATATTTGCAGCTCGTCCACGCCGCCGCGCATCCCGACATTCTCGACGTTTCGACCGCGAAGGCGCTCGAGAAAGCCGCGCGCCGCGGCGTGCTCGCGCCCGAGGATGCGGAAATCCTGCGCCCGGCGGTGCGGCTTTATCAGAACCTCACGCAAATCCTGCGGCTTTGCCTCACCCAAAAATTCGAGCCGGCGAAGGCCGGACCGGGGCTCTTGGGCCTGCTCGCCCGCGCCGCGGACCTCCCGGATTTCGCGACGCTCGATGCGCATCTGACCGAGACGCAGCAGCAGGTCCGCGCCTGCTTCTTGCGGATTCTCGGCGCGAGGCGGTGATCTTGGGACGGCGCGTTTGAGCTGGTTCAGTGCAGCGCCGCCGCCGGGCCGGCGGGCTCCTCGCTTGTCGGCGCGCTCTCCGAGCGACCCGCGCCGGTTTTCTCCTTGCCGCCGATCGGCAGGCGCACCAGCACGATGGTGCCGACCCCCTGGGTCGAGCGGATGCGGATGGCGCCGCCGTGGAGCTCGACCAGCGATTTGGCGATCGCGAGGCCCAGCCCCGAGCCCTTGTGGCGCTTGGTGAGCTGGCTCTCGACCTGCTCGAACGGCCTGCCGAGGTTTCTCAGCGCCTCCTTGGGGATGCCGATGCCGTTGTCCTCGATCGCGATGGTCGCCGTGCCGGCGTTGGTGCGGCCGCGCACCGTCACCCGGCCGCCTTCCGGCGTGAACTTCACGGCGTTGGCCAGCAGATTGAGCACGATCTGCTTGAGCGCGCGCCGGTCGGCTCTCAGCCGGATCTCGGCACCGACCTCGACCTTGAGCAGCAGGCGCTTGGCTTCGGCTCGCGTCGATATCACGCGGATGGTCTCGGCGAGGATCGCCGCGAGGTCGACTTCCTCCAGATCGAGCCGCGTCCGGCCGGCCTCGATCTTGGACATGTCGAGGATGTCGTTGATCACTTCCAGCAGGTAATTGCCGCTGTCGCGGATGTCCCGGCAATATTCGTGATATTTCCCGGCGCCGAGCGGGCCGAACATGCCGGATTCCATGATTTCCGAAAACCCGATGATGGCGTTGAGCGGCGTGCGCAGCTCGTGGCTCATGTTGGCGAGGAATTCCGATTTCGCCTGGCTGGCGTCCTCGGCGCGTCGCTTCTGCTCGGCGTGCTGCTCGGCCAGAAACGCCAATTGCTGCGCCTGGCGCTCGAGCGTGAGCTGCGAGTTGCGCAGATCGGCCACGGTGGCCATCAGCCGCCGCTCGCTTTCGAGCAGCCGTTCCTCGTGGCGCTTGAGCGCGGTGATGTCGGTGCCGACCGAGACGAAGCCGCCGTCCTTGGTGCGCCGCTCGCTGATGTGCAGCCAGCGGCCATCCTCGAGCCGGGCTTCGAAGGTGCGGGCGCTCTCGTTGCGGCGCGCATCGGACATTTGCGTGCGCACCACCGGCTGGCTGCCGGCACCCACCACGACGTCGAAGGGCGTGCCCGGCACCACCGCGTGATCCGGCAAGCCGTGCAGGCTCTGGAATTTCGAGTTGCACAGCACCAGCCGGTTGTCGGCATCCCAGACCACGAAGGCCTCCGAGATCGACTCGATGGCGTCGCGCAGCCTCAGGTTGGCCGTCGCCGTGGTCTCGGCGAGAAGCTTCTGCTCGGTGATGTCGACCGCGATGCCGATGAGGTGCGCATCCGCTTCGCCCGCCTGCTGCACGAGCTCGCAGCGCGCCCGCAGCCAGATCCACTCGCCGCGGGCGTGGCGCATGCGAAAAGCGCGGTCGATCGCGCTGGTCCGCGCCTCGGCGAGCTCCCCGGCAAGCTCGTAGAGCTTGATGTCGTCGGGGTGCACCAGCGCGCTGACCTCGCCGAAGCTGAGGAGATCGTCGCGCGGCTCGAGTCCCAGAATGTCGAACATCGAGTAGGACCAGAAGATGCGGCCGCGCGCGAGGTCCCAGTCCCACAGGCCGCAGCGCCCGCGGTTGAGCGCGGTATCGATCCGGCTCCGCACGGTGTCGAAGATGAGGTCGGCTTCGCGGGCGCGCATCGATTGCCAGTGAAACGCAAAGCCGAGGATCAGCAGCACGAAGCCCGTGGTGGCGAACAAGGTCACCGTGAGCACGGTATCGGACCGCCACGACGCCAGCGCGGCCGCGCGCGGCTGGACGACGAGGAGCTGCCCAAGCGGAGATTTGAGCGAACGCGTCGTGAGCAGCACCGCGGTCGCGTCCGGCAACGTGATTTCCGCGGCGCCGGTGCGGATCCGTGGCGGCGGCGGCGAACGCCCCTCGCGCAGCATCTCCGGGATGCCCTGGGCGAGGTCGCGGCTGAGCGGGGGTACCGCCGCCACCAGATTGCCGGCGGCATCGCTCAGCACGACATAACGTTCGGTCCCGTTGGCCTTCGCGGGGATCGCACGAGCGAGCTCGCTCAACGCGCGCTCGGCGAATTCACCGCGTCGGTCTGAGCGCTCGAGCTGATCCAGGGCGACATCGGCGATCGCGTCGATATCCTCGAGCGCCGCGAGAACGGCCTGGCGATGACGATCGTTGACTTGAATGATCGCGCCGATCCCCACCGTCACCAGGAAGGCGACGATGAGAGAAGGGACCGCCCGCCGCAGCGCCGGCTCGGCGGTGAGCAGCCGCCGATACGCCGGCTTGGCGATCGATTGGGCCAGTCCCTTGATGGAATCCGAACGTACCGACGCGTGCGCTGCTTCGGCGCGCGCCATTCCGGCCTCCCCATGTCCCCGTCAGCCGTGATCGGATGGATGTGCCGCATCTCTCCGAATCACTTCATTGGAATCGAAACGTCGCGATTTGTCGAGAGTCCACGTATCGGCTTTTCACCGCGCCGCAACATCGCGGCGCAGCTGACAGAGGACCGGGCCCCGAACCGCGGATGGTCAGGCTTGTTGCGTCCTTCGTCCGGCATCCTCCGTCATCCGGGTGACGATGTCCTTGACGTCGCGCGACAGGGTTTCGAGCGCCGCAACCCTTCGCAACGCCGATGCCGCCTTGCCGCGACGCCCGGGCTCCAGCGCCCGCCAGCTCTTGAACGCCGCCAGCAGCCTGGCGGCGACTTGCGGATTCTTGGCATCGAGATTGATCACCGTTTCGACCACGAAGTCGTAGCCCGCCCCGTCGGCCCGGTTGAACTGGGTCTGATTGCTCTGCGCAAAGGCGCCGATCAGCGCGCGGACGCGGTTGGGATTGGCGAAGGAGAACGCGGGATGGGCCGTGAGCGCCTGCACGCGAGCGAGCGTTCCGGGCTCCGGGATGGAAGCCTGCAGCCCGAACCATTTGTCGACCACGAGCGGGTCCGACTCGTATCTGCGATAGAAATCTTCCAGGCATCGGGCCCGTGCGGGAACGTCGTGGAGCGCCAGCGCGGCGAGCGCGCCCATGCGGTCGGTCATGTTGTCCGCGCTCTCGTATTGTCGCTCGGCCATGCCGATCGCCTCGGACTTGCCGGACATGGCGAGCAGATCGAGGCAGGCATTCTTCAGCGAACGGCGCCCGGCGCTTGCGGCATCCGGACTGTAAGGGCCGCGGTCGCTCATGCGCGCATGGCGTTGTTCGAGCAGCGGGCCCAGTTCCGCCCCGATGCTCCGTCGCAGCTCGCTTCGCGCCCGAAAAATCGCATCCGGGTCGACGTCCTCACCGATCTCGCGGGCGATATCGGCTTCCGCCGGCATGCTCAGCGCCTGCGCGACGAACGCGGGCTCGAGACCTCGATCCGACAGCGTCGCCTCGAGCGCGCCGATCAGCGCCGGGTCGGCGCGCAACCGCCCGCCGCAACGCAGGTCGGCAACGCCTTCTACCAGCAGCGAAGTCGCGAGCACCTGCAGCGCTTCCCATCGATTGAACGGATCGCAATCCCGGGCGGCGAGGCATTGCAGATCCTCGACTGAAGCTTCGGTGGAAACCTGGACCGCCGCGGAGAAGCCCCGGTTGAGCGACAGCACCGGACGCTCCGGAACGTCGGCGAACACCCACGTCTCCGCCGGCCGCGATACGACGACCATCCCGCGCTCGATGCGCCGACCGTCGGGCGTCTTGAGCGGCAAATCGCGGCCATCCTTGCCGATCAAGCCCAGCACGAGCGGAATGACCATGGGCTCGCCGACCGGATGACCCGGGCGCGGTGGCAGGGCTTGGGCGACGTCGAGACGGAAGCTGCGCGCGGTCGCGTCGAAGCTGCCCGTCACCTTGAGCTCCGGGGTGCCAGGCTGCGCGTACCAGCGCATGAACTGCGAAAGATCGGTCGCGGTCGCCTCGGCAAAGCACGCGATGAAATCCTCGACGGTTGCAGCATGGCCGTCATGCCGGCTGAAATAAAGGTCCATCCCCTTGCGAAAACCGTCGTCTCCGAGCAACACCTTGAGCATGCGCACGATCTCGGCGCCCTTCTCGTAAACGGTCGCCGTATAGAAATTGTTGATCTCGTGATAGAGCGACGGGCGCACCGGATGCGCCAAAGGTCCGGCGTCCTCGACGAATTGATGCGCGCGCAGGACCCGCACGTCGCCGATCCGCTCGACCGCGCGCGATCTTTGCTCGGCCGAGAACTCCTGGTCGCGGAATACGGTCAGCCCTTCCTTCAGGCAGAGCTGGAACCAGTCGCGGCAAGTGATGCGGTTTCCGGTCCAATTGTGGAAATATTCGTGGGCGATCACCGCCTCGATGTGGGCGAAATCGGCGTCGGTCGCATCGAGATCGTACTCGCGGCCGTAGCGCACCTCGTCCCAGCGCATGGCGCGCTTGAGGCTGTCCATGGCGTAGGCGCAGCGGGATTCCTTGCCGGGCTCGACGAAGATTTTCAGCGCAACCGTGCGGCCCGACGCGGTGCGGAAGCTATCCTGCACGCAGGCGAGCTTGCCGCCGACGAGCGCGAACAGATAGCAGGGTTTCGGATAGGGATCGTGCCAGACCGCGAAATGGCGATCGGTCCCGGCAACCTCTCCGCTCGAGATCGGATTGCCGTTGGCGAGCAGGATCGGCGCCTCGCTCGTCCGCGCCTCGATCCGCGTCGTATAGACCGCCATCACGTCCGGCCGGTCGAGAAAATAGGTGATGCGCCGGAAGCCCTCGGCCTCGCATTGCGTGCAATAGCTCGCACCCGACCGATAAAGCCCCATCAGCTGGGTGTTGGCAGAGGGATTGACGAGGGTCTCGATGCCGAGCCGGAACGGCCGCTGCGGTGGCTCGGCAATCGTGAGGCAGGAGGCGGTGGCGGCGTAATGCTCGGGGCCAAGCGGCGCATTGTCGAGGGAGAGCGAGACGAGCGAAAGCTCCTCGCCGTCGAGCACCAGCGGCGCGTTCCTGCGGCCGTTCGGGTTGGGCTTGAGCGCGAGCATCGCGCGAACCCGCGTGGCGGTGGGATTCAGCGCCACGTCGAGATCCACGGTTTCGACGAGCCAGTCGGGCGGACGATAGTCTTCGAGGCGAACGGGTTTGGCAGTCTCGGTGCGCATGGAATCCTGCGGGCTTCGGGGAACGGTAAAGGGATGTAAGCTGTCGGTTCGGCGAGGGAAAGTAGATTAACGGGCGCTCATGCCTCGCATGCATGCCATGGTCCTCGACCGGCCGCGAACGCTCCTGGTCATGCGGGAACGGCCAGTGCCTCGACCCGGCCCGGGGGAAGTGCTCGTCGAGGTGAAGGCTTGCGGCGTGTGCCGCACCGATCTCCACGTAGTCGACGGCGAGCTGCCGGACCCCAAGCTGCCGATCGTTCCGGGACACGAGATCGTCGGCCGCATTGCGGCGATCGGCGAGGGTGTGTCGGCGCTTGCCGTCGGGGCGCGCGTCGGCATTCCCTGGCTCGGGTGGACCTGCGGGGCATGTTCGTACTGCCGCAGCGGGCGCGAGAACCTGTGCGACCGGCCGCTGTTCACCGGCTACACCCGGGACGGCGGCTTTGCCACTCATGCGCTCGCCGATGCGCGCTACTGCTTCGCGTTGCCGCACGCCGCCGACGATGCGGGAGTTGCGCCCTGGCTGTGCGCCGGTTTGATCGGCTGGCGCAGCTACCGGATGGCGGGCGAAGGCGAAAGACTGGGGATCTATGGCTTCGGCGCTGCCGCGCATCTCCTCGTCCAGGTCGCGGTGTGGCAGGGCCGCAAGATCTATGCGTTCACTCGTCCGGGCGATATGGCGGCGCAGCGCTTCGCCCGAAATCTCGGCGCGAATTGGGCCGGCGGTTCGGACGAGGCGCCCCCGGAGCCGCTCGACGCCGCAATCATTTTCGCGCCCATCGGTGCGCTGGTGCCCGCCGCGCTCAAGGCCGTGAAGAAGGGCGGCCGGGTGGTGTGCGGCGGCATCCACATGTCGGACATCCCGCAATTCCCCTACCGCATCCTCTGGGAGGAGCGACAAATCGTCTCCGTCGCCAATCTGACGCGGGAGGACGCGCGGGAGTTTTTGGATGTCGCGCCGCGCGCGCGGCTCAGAAGCGAGATCACCCGCTATCCGCTGGCGAAAGCCAATGAGGCGCTCTCGGACCTGCGCGGCGGCCGCCTGCAAGGCGCCGCCGTGCTAGTGCCGTAAATCCCTGCCCGGAGGGAGGGTCGCCGCCGAAAGCGCGGGCTGGGGCCTTGATTTCATGAGTTCGTCGTCGGGGCCCGAGCGGAGCGAGGGGACCCGGGACCCATGAACACGGGAGTGTCATCGATTTTTCAGAGCGAAAGCCGAGGATCACGGACATGTCAGATGATCCAGTGACAGCAGCCGTCGAGACTCCTCCGAAAGCTTGTCGAACCGCTGAGATTTGTACGACCAGTTGAAGAGTTGATTGTTGCCGGTCAGCAGTAGCGCGTGAAAATCCCATTGGCAGCAGAGGCCTGATCCACCTGCGCCACGCCCAGTAAACATCTTGAATCCGCTGAGGCTCCAGTCATCCGGTGCTTTTTGATAGGATCCGCCGGAGAACAATTTGCCGTCTGAAAGAAGTATGCAGTAGCTCTCGCCCCGCGCTACCGACGCCGCTTTGGCTTTCACCAGCCAGATATTGGCGAAGGACCAAGCGGTAAATCCCAGCGGAAGCGAAACCAACCCGATAAGCGCGAGCACAATCGCTCGATCCCCGGTGGCTTTGGATGACCATTCCCACCAAATTTGAGGGAGCGCCGTTACGCCGGCAATAAACAGCGTTTGATGGAAATATGGTATCCCCCCTATACCTTCGAATGTCACGCTGCCGAGCAGTATCAGCGCCACGGTGAACAAGAGACCGTAGGGGCCTCGCGGCACATAATGGACCGCAAGCTGGACCGTGGTGCACGCAAGCCAAACCTCTAGCGGGGCAATGAATATGTGACTCCCTGGATCGCCTATAAGGAGGATCACTGCGAGGTAAAAGCACGCAATCAGCTCGAGGATGACGATCGCGATGATCACAGTCTCTCACTCCAGAAGGGGGGTCATGACCTCCCTCCGCGTCAGGCGAGGATCGGCGGCGAGGTAGGGCCTCATCGTCGACCCCATCCGATCGCGCTTGCGCGCGATCGACCTCCCCAAGGCGAGGTCAACTATCGTCGCGGCTCGGCGTGGCCGATGACGCGCTTGATCGACGGAAAGCGGCCCTTGAGCCCGCGCTCGACCTCGTCGACCTTCTCGTGCACCTCGTCGACGCTGAGCGCCGCATCGACCAGGCAGTGGAAATTGACGATCTCGCCCGCGGGTGTCTCGCGCACGCGGACGTCGTGAATATCGCGGACCGGGCCGAGCTTGCGCGCGACATCGGCGAGCGCCGCGCGCACCGCCGCCACGCGCTCGCCCGGAGCCTCGCGGCCGTCCCGTCCGTGGGCCTGCAGCGGCTCGATGTGGGTCTCGACCTCGACTTCTGCGCCGAGCTCCTCGGCAATGGCCGCTTCGAGCGCAGTGGCAACATCGTGGGCGGCGCCGAGCGAAAGCTGGCCGTCGACCTCGAGGTCGAGCGCGATCAACAGCTTGCCGGAGATCTCGTGCACCATGATGTGATGGACGGCGAGCCCGCGATTCCTGGCGATCACCATGACGCGATCGAGCACCGTCTCGTCGTCGAGCGCGCGCGGATGTGTGGTGACGGTGAGCTCCGCCCGCGGGATTTCGTCGTGGACCGCCCGGGTGACCTCGTCCTTGAGCGCGGCGACGCGATCGAGCGGCAAGGTGCGGCTGACCGCGACGGCCAGCTCGACGAACAAGGTGGCGCCGGCCGGCCGCGTGCGTACCTGCTCCACCGCGACAATGCCGCGGACTTTTCGCGAGATCGTGACGATGCGCTCGGCGACGCCTTGCGGCGCGGTGTCGGTGAGCGTGTCGATGGTGCGCTTGCCGAGCCGCCAGCCCGCGAGAGACACGAACACCGCCACGACGATCGCGGCGATGGAATCCGCCTGGGGAAAGCCGAGCGCGACCGCGCACAGGCCCACGAGCACCGCGAGCGAGGACCACATGTCCGAGGAAAAATGCAGCGCGTCGGCTTCGAGCGCCTGGCTCGAGGTCTCGGCCGCGGTCCGCGACAGCGCGCGGGCGCGAAAGAAATCGACCACGATCGAGACCGCGATCACCGCGAAGCTCGCGAGCGTCGCCTCCACCGCGGTGCCATGGGCGCCCAGCAATCGCTGCGCGGCTTCCCAGGTCACCCCGGCGGAGAGCAGGAACAGCAGCGCGGTCTCGGCGAGCGCCGCGACGCTCTCGACCTTGCCGTGCCCGTATTGATGCTCGCGGTCGGCCGGCTTCCCGGAGATGCGCACCGCGAAATAGGTGAGCACGGTGGCGGCGAAATCGAGCAGGGAATGCGCGGCTTCCGAGAGAATGGCGAGCGAGCCCGACAAAAGTCCGACCGCGGCTTTGGCCGCGGTGAGCCCCGCCGAGGCCGCGATCGAGCCGAGCGCCACGCGTTCCTTGTCGGTTGCCATCGCGGTCTCCCGCGCGACCGGTATCGCCGCGGGCAGGGGCCGTCAATCGGAAGAGTCAGGATTGTTCGAGCTGGGAACCTGACCCTCATCCAAGTGTGCCAATTATCAGGCGGCACGCTGCGCCTTGATGCGTTTCATATCCTCGGGCTTCAGATTTCGCCGAGCCATTTTGAGATCATAGCGAGTTTGAAGGTTGATCCAGAACTCCGGGCTGTTGCCGAAGTACAAGCCCAACCGGAGCGCGGTATCGGCCGTGATGCGCCGTCGATTATTGACGATCTCCGCGATACGATTCGGCGAGATGCCAATCGCCTTTGCGAGCTGATTCTGCGAGAGCCCATATTCGGCCAAAAATTCGTCCTTGAGCATTTCCCCGGGAGTGACCGGCGCAAACTCTTTCTCTGCCATTTTCGCCTCCTGTTAGTGGTAATCGACGATCCGAACTTCACGGGGCTCGCCATCCACCCATCTGAAGATCACGCGCCATTGATCGTTGATCCGGATCGAGTAGAAGCTTTGCAGGTCGCCTTTCAGCTTTTCCAACCGATTTGCCGGCGGCATCCTCAAGTCTTCAAGCCGGCTAGCCGCGTTGACCGCCTCCAATTTGCGCTTGGCAGAACGTGCGATGCCCCGGAATTCGCGCACGACCTCGTCTCGGAATAATGCCTCCGTTCGTTTGTCTCCAAAGGATCGGATCATTGACCTAATATACCGTATACCGGTACGCGCTCAAGAGCCATTCGCTGAGCGATGATGGGCTCTTGCCGAGTCCCCGGTTCTGCGCCATCTCAATATCATGATCCGCAGTACCCACGGCCCCGTGCCGCTGTCGCGCCGGTTCGCGATCGCGCCGATGATGGAGTGGACCGACCGGCACTGCCGGTACTTCCATCGCCTGCTCACGCGCCGGGCGCTGCTCTATACCGAGATGCTCTCGACCGGCGCCGTGCTGTTCGGCGACCGGGAACGGCTGCTCGGCTTCGATCCGGCCGAGCATCCGCTGGCGGTGCAGCTCGGCGGCTCGGACCCCAAAGCGCTTTCCGAGGCGGCACGGATCTGCGCCGATCTCGGCTACGACGAGATCAACCTCAACGTCGGCTGCCCGTCGAGCCGCGTCGAACGCGGGCGCTTCGGCGCCTGCCTGCTGGCCGAGCCCGAGCTCGTGGCGGAGTGCATCGCGGCCATGAAGGCGAGCGTGCCCATCCCCGTCACGGTCAAATGCCGCCTCGGGATCGACGATCAGGACCCGGAGGTGGCGCTCGATGCTTTTGTGGCGGCGGTTCAGCCTGCGGGCGTCGACGCGCTGATCGTGCACGCGCGCAAAGCCTGGCTCGACGGGCAGCCGACGTTGAGGTTGATCTCGTCGTAGCCGAGATCGGCGCAGATCCGTGCCGCCTCGGAAAGCGC
>WNFY01003034.1_pt1 | contig 19901 bp, 18 predicted proteins | sample 5400091 | NCBI WGS metagenome assembly WNFY01 (sample SAMN13153364, study PRJNA577476) | soil metagenome | isolation source: 60 cm soil or saprolite under grassland replicate 1 | place: USA:California | collected 2016-06-15
GGTCGAACGCGTGCCATCGACGAAGCCCAGGACCTCGATCTTGTCGAGGATGCCATTGCTGCGGGCCCAGTCCGTGATGGCGCGGACCGCCACTCCTTCACCCTGAGAGACGCCGGCCGAGCCGACCTCGATGGCGTCGACCCCGGCCTTGATGAGCGCCTCGGCGATGACCAGCTTCTCCTCAGGCGTGTAGCTGATGCCGGGCGTCTGCTCTCCATCCCGGAGTGTCGTGTCCATAACCTCAAAGTTTTGCACTCTGCTCCCCCACACCTAACCGCCCCAACAAGCCAACTGTGGCTCGCTGAGCCCAAATCCTGAGCCCAAATCCAAGGCTTCTCTTTATTATGCAACAACACTCCCCAGATCGGACAGCTTGCACGGGAAACGGGGAAAATCGCGGATTTCGATGGAACTCGCGCAGACTGGCGCCGGGAAAGATCAGGGCCGTAAGCCTACAGAGAGCTGCGGCCGGCGGTGGGCAAATTTGTCTAAGGCTGAGGCGCGGAGCAGTACTCCCTGTCCGCGCCTCTGGACTTCGTCTTCGGAATCTTCGGATTAAGCGTCTTCAGGATTAAGCCGCAGCGGCCCTGGCCGGTACCACGTGGACGACCTCGGCCCAGAGCTCGGGCGTGGCGCCCATCGCAACGTCAAAGGCCTCTGCCAGCGCCTCGCGCTCTTCCCTGCTCACCAGCCGCGGTCGAGGTGTCGGCCCCGGATGTTCGGTGCACTTGGCTTTCTGCTCTCCTACCGGCTCACTGATACATTGCTGCATTCCGAAGACAAAAGAGAAGTATTGCTGCGTCAGCTCCAACTGGAACATGTAGAACGGCCGCACGAGGTCATAGCATTCCTTGCAGAACACGTTCCAGCATCCCCAATTGCGCGCCCACTGCTCGTGCATGACAATGGTTGCGTCAGTGGTCGTGTCCGACACCAGGTCGAAATCCTCCGGGCGGAACGGGACGCCATAGATAGCTGCGTAAGTGTTTGGAGAGCCACGTTCGTCGACGCGGCCCTTCGAATCCGTCGCGTGAATGTGCAGGTTCTTCGACATCGCATCCTCACTTGTGCGCTGCCTGCGAAGCAGACAACCTAAATTTCCTTCAGGGTGCCGTTAGAGATAGCATTCATCCGGGGCACGCGCAAGTCGCAACGCGAAAAAAAACGATGAATTGATTCTATGGTTTTCATCAAGATGTCTTATGCCTCCGCAAACCCGCAGAAGCAAACGACCAGGCTTTTTTTGTACTGGCTTTTGTAAAAGAATAGTAAATATTCCCCTCAGATTTCGCGGGCAAAACGCACTTCCGCCTCGGTTGCCGGTCTGACCTGATGCTGTGCTTAAGCAAGATTTGAATTGTGTCTGCAGACGCGTGGCTACCCACCCTCCCTATTTCTTTGCCCTCGGCCTCTCAGCCTCATCCGTCCCTGCTGTATTGGAGATTTCTTAAAGAACACTTCCCCGCTGATTAAGGAACTCTTTAGCCACTTTCTATGCGTGGTTTAGGCGGCCCGTCGTCCAATGGATTGAGTCAAGTGGGAGTCATAACAGAACTCGACTTGTGACCGGAGGGACCATGACGGTGCTGTTCCTCATGACCGTAATCTCTGCAGCCGCGGTGACGTTTTTCGTTTGCTTCTATTCCGCAATTCGCCATGAGGTGCCCAGCGCGCCTGCTGTTGGCTGCCTGGGGCCAAATGACCCCGCCGCACACACATGCCGGGTGGTACGCATCTCGTCGTCGTCTCCCATCCAGCGGACCGGTGAAGTCAGTCCTCTCCGCGCCACCTCCACGATGCTGTTACACAGGACTTCGGCCGTTCTCAGATCTCCTACCTCCTGATGGCCCTGGCTCCTCCGCGCTCGCGGCCATCCTGGCCTACGCCGCGCAGCACCCAAAGATCGAAGTCCGAAGTAATCTGTGACTCCAACCAGAGCTGCTGTACAATCGCGGCCATGAAGATTAAGGTGCTTGCTCTCATGGTCGCGGGCTTGTCTTTGTTTGCTCTCGCGCAGAATGCACAACCCGGTCGCGCGAATGCTCCCTCGTCCCGGGTGGTGACCCTCGACAACGGAACTCCGGGCGCCGATCCTCAACTGCATCGGGAGGTGCTGCAGCTGATTGAGTTGAGCGGCGCGCGCCAGGAGTTGGAGGGGCGCAAGGCAGAGATGGTCGAAGAGGGTCGCAAGAAGATGGTGGAAACCTGTCCGAAGTGCGCTCCCGAGTTCTCCACCGTCTGGGCCAAGCGGATGCTGGAGCGAATGAACATCGAAGACTTCATCAATGTTTATGCCAGGGCCTACGAAAAATATCTGAACCGCGACGATGTGGAAGAGTTCATCGAGCTCAGGAAGAAGGCCAACGCGCACCAGCCGGCCCAGCCCTCGCCCAGGCTCCGCGAGACGAGTACGTCAAGAACGTGCCGAGGTAATCGCCCTCCCTACTCTCCTGCAGCCGGGGTCCCCACCCGATCACACCAGGAACTGGCGTGCGGGGGCCCAGTGTTCTTGATATCCTCTCTGCTTATGCTTGACCTCGCCTTCGTTCGTGAGCACCTGCCCCTGGTGGAAGAGAAGCTGCGCAATCGCGGTGCCGAGCCCGAGCAGGTCCTCGGCGGCTTCCGCGAGATTGAACAGCGGCGGCGCCATCTCACGCGCCTGCTGGAGACCGCGCTGGCCCGGCGCAACGAGCTGAGTAAGAAGATCGGCCCGCTGATGGGCGCGGAAAAGAAGGGCACGATCACCGCCGGGCAGAAGGCCGAGCTGGAGTCGCTCAGCGAAGAGGTGCGGCAGCTCAAGGACGGCATTCCCGACTTCGAGCAGCAGACCCGCGCCGCCGACAAAGAGCTCTACGACGTACTGGCCGTCATCCCCAACCTGCCGCACGACTCGGTCCCCATCGGCAGCAGCGAAGAGGCCAACGTCGAAGTCAAACGCTGGGGCACGCCGCCCGAGTTCGACTTCAAGCCCAAGCCGCATTGGGAGCTGGGCGAGCAGCTTGGCATCCTCGACCTCGAGCGCGCCACCAAACTCACCGGCGCGCGTTTCGCGCTCTACTGGGACCTGGGCGCCAAACTCGAGCGCGCCCTGATGAACTTCATGCTCGACTTGCACACCCGCGAGCACGGCTACACGGAGGTCCTGCCGCCCTACCTGGTCAACTCCGATTCCATGTACGGAACGGGACAGCTGCCCAAGTTCGAGCAGGACCTGTTCAAGGTGCCGCACGGCGAGCGCGACCTGTGGCTCATCCCGACCGCCGAGGTGCCGGTCACCAACATCTACCGCGACGAGACGCTCGACGCCGCGCGCCTGCCCATCTCGCTGACGGCCTTCACCCCGTGCTGGCGCAGCGAGGCCGGCTCCTATGGCAAGGACGTGCGCGGCATCATACGCCAGCACCAGTTCCAGAAGGTGGAACTGGTCAAGTTCACCCGTCCGGAGGAGAGCTACGAGGAGCACGAGAAGCTGACCAGCGCCGCCGAGGCGGTGCTCGAACGGCTCGGGCTGCACTATCGCCGCGTGCTGCTCTGCACCGGAGACATGGGCTTCAGCTCGGCGAAGACCTACGACCTCGAGGTCTGGCTGCCCGGACAGGGACTCTTCCGCGAGATCTCGTCCTGCTCGAACTTCGAGAGCTTCCAGGCACGGCGGGCCAACATTCGTTACCGCCCGGAGGGCCGCAAGGGCAGCGAGTTCGTGCACACCCTCAACGGCAGCGGCCTCGCCATCGGACGCACCTGGGTCGCGATCCTCGAGAACTATCAGCAGAAGGACGGCAGCGTGCTCATCCCCGAGGCCCTGCGCCCATACATGTGCGCAGAAAAGATTGAGCCGCGCAAGATGTAAGGGAGCCTTTATGCACTGCCGAGCGTCTCGCCTGACAGCCGTTCCTCTGACACTGATTGTCCCGATCGCTCTCTTTCTGCTTGTGTCACTCAGCGGAGTTTTTGCTTTCGCGGCTGGAGGAGGCATCACGGGCACTTACACCAACTTGCACTTCAATTCCGAAGGAGGTGACCTCCTTGGGGTTGAATTGCGAATCGCGGTGACACGGAATGGATATCAGGGTGTTTTGCAAATCGCAGAAGGTGAGCCGGGACAGCTCATTCTCGTCAACGTGCAGGTCGACGGGAATCGAATTAACTTCGTGATCCCAAAGGACAATCCCGATGCCGGAAGCTTCTCCGGTGCGATCGCAAACAGAGTACTGACCGGGCACTTCCGCTTCAAATCGGGCGGCGAAGAAGACGTCGTGTTGAAAAAGGGCAAGAGCTACTGGGACTGAAGGATGCGCCAACCCATCTCACTCCCGCACACTGGGATATCACCTGCCTCGGCCATATGAATTAAACTGGAAGTGCATGAAAAAGATCTGGGAGACACTCAAGGGCTACTTCTGGTGGACGCACCCGCGCGGGTCGTTCCACTACGACGTGATGGTCACCCTTATTCTGCTGTTCATCTTCGTCTCCCCACACTTCATCGACTATCAGGACAAGCCCGCCGAGCACCTGCCGCGTCCGCACAGCGTGCTCGTCATGCCCGATGGAGACAAGGGGCTCATCTTCCATGTCGACGCCCGCGACATCAAGCCCGATACGCCGGAGGCGACGCTGGATTCGCTGCGGCACGTCATCGAACCCATCTCCCCCGGAATCGTCATCGACCGCTGGGAGCACGAGCAGGACGCCCGGGGCAACCTGGTCGGATATCATGTCTGGGCCCATCGGTAGACGCTTTGTGCTCCGCTCAAGCTTCTTTTGCTTGAGTGGGGTAGTTTGCCTGCGCTGCCGAAAAGCCCCTAAAGGAACGTTGAATGGGGCACCACCCGGCAAGACCTTCTTCGGTTTGCCGGGTTGATACTTGCCAATGAGAGATCGCATGAAAAAAATCATATTGCTGGCCGCTGCGGCTGCGCTGTTCTCCGCTTCGGCAGTTGCCCAAAACCTGGAACAGGTCCTCGCCCTGCTGGACAGCAAGAGCGCGACCTTCAAGGCCGTGCAGGCCAACTTCGAGTGGGACCAGTACCAGAAGGTGGTGGACGAGCACGACCTGCAGAAGGGCACCATGTACTTCAAGCGCAACGGCCCCAGTGTGGACGTCGCGGCCGACATCACCACCCCGATCACCAAAAAGCTGGTGCTGCAGGGCGGTCAGTTGGACATGTACACGCCGAAGACCGGCGAGCTGATTCACAAGGAAGTCGGCAAAAACCGCAAGAGCTTTGAGAGCTTCCTCGCCCTTGGCTTCGGCGGAAGCGGCCGCGATCTGGCAAAGAATTTCGACGTGCGCTATTCCGGCGCCGAGCCGGTGAACGGCAAGCCGACCTACAAGCTGGAGCTGGTTCCCAAGACCGCCGAGGCCCGGAACATGTTTCCTCTCATTACCCTGTGGATCAACCAGCAGACCGGTATGAGCGAGCAACAGAAGCTCGACCAGGGTGGGGGCGACTATCGCCTGGCGCATTACACCAACATCACCGTCAACCCTCCCAAACTGCCAGACGACGCCTTTCGCCTGAAGGCGTCAAAGTAGTACCGCGCTCTCTAGGCCTAAAAAATGCAACCGGTGTGCTATGATTCGCGTCTGACTTTCTAGTGGGGAATTATGCGCCGTCCTAAAGTTATGACCATCTGCGCAATGCCGGATCCGGGCAATCGCGAGCGCCAGCATCGCACCGACGACCCTCGCTATCTGGAAGGCCAGCGCATCCTGGTCGATGCCATGATGTACCTGGTGCAGGCCGACCGCGAAGGCAATCGCGAGGCCATTGAGCTGCTCAGCGAGCATGTGCGCACCAAGTTCCGCATGACCGACGCCCCCCTGAGCAAAGCCGAGAACTCCTAAATTCTCCGGACAGACCACAGATCGGGTGCCCCATCCCGCCCCCTGTTTTGGCTACGGCGGGGTAGCTGATTTTGATGTTGGGATGGCTGAACTCCTGTGTTCCCACCAGCTCAGAAATCCCGCCGCCAGGACGAACAGGAACGGAAAGCACTCCAGCGTGTAGCGGTCTTCGGCCGCCCCTGTCGTGGCCAGAAACAGGGTACGCACGACGGGGTAGGTCAGCAGCAAGCCTAGCGCAAGTCCCGGGATTCGCCTCCGCAGCACCCCCGGCAAGCCCTCTTTTGGCTTGCTGGGGCGCAGCACCCACGCTCCGGCAACGGCCGCAGCCACGTAAAACAGGTTCAGGGCGGCCAACGCCAGGGCGCACAGCGAGTCGTGCGGGTCCTCGGCGAACCGCCAGAAGTGGGTGTCCAGCGGCATCATCTCGCTGCGCGGCCGCAGCCACATGTCCACGGTGCGCTCAACCGGCAGCAGCAGGTAGTAGCGCAGGGGATGCAGCCGGATGCTCTCCTCCGCCAGGGCCGCAAACTGCCGGTCGAGCTCCGGCGTCATCTGGAAGCCGCCGGTGTTGTACTGACCGATGAGCCTGCACACCTGCTCCCCCTGTGACTCGGAGTTGTAGGCGCGGGCGGGAATGTCATTCGGGTCCAGGACTGCGCCCTCGACCTGAAAGCCCACATCCTCCATGCTGGCGTAATCGATGAGCCATGTCTTCATCCAGCGCTCCCAGCCGAGCGGCACGAAGGCCCCGGGGTCGCTGGCAGGGGTATTCACCAGCGGCTGGAAGACGTGGAAGACCCGCCAGTTGCGAATGGTCCAGGGCACCAGCGGCGAGAGCGCAACGGCGAAGAGGACCAGGGTCGCCGTCCAGAGCTCGCGGCGCCGTGCTGCTTCGCGCCAGCCCAACGCCGCCACCGGCAACCCAATGCCCACCAGAATCAGGCCGCCGTCGGGGCGCAGCAGAGTGGCTCCCGCGGCGAAGATGCCGCACAGAACCCACCAGCTCCATCCCGGCCCGCCAAAAGAGGGCGCGCCGGGGACCCCGCGCAGGCCGTCGTTCCCGCTTCTGCCAACCGAAGGCAGAAGTGGGGCACCACGGATTGAAATTTCCTGCATGCGCCCGAGCGCGATCAGCGCGCAGTCCAGGGCGGCGGCGATAAAGAAGAGCTCCAGGCACTCGGTCAGCGGGGTGGCTACGTAGTTCATCAGGAAGGGGCAGAAGGCCGCCAGCAGAAAGGCCCAGCGCGCGGCGCGATCGCCCCAGGCCTTATCTCCCGAGGGGTTGTTTCCCCAGGGGTTATGTCCAAAGACCCGCCGCGCCACGTCGGCAACGATCAGGCAGGTGAGAAGATCAAAGCCGAGCTGGAATAGCATCGCGAGACGAAAGTTGTCTTCCCCGCCCAGCAGGAACATGACGGCGAGAAAGGCGGGGTAGCCGGGCAGGCGGCTCAGCGTCGGGGTCCATCCTTCGGCCTGGGTGGTGCCGTATCGGTGATATTCCAGCAGGCACTTGGCGATGTCGCTGTAGTACACCGCGTCGTCGGTGACGATGGCGAAGCGCCAGATGAAGAAAAGACGCAGCAGCACCGCCGCGAGGCCAACCACGGCAAACCACAATGCATGCCTGCGGACTAAGGTGAGCACGAGCCGAATATAGCACCTGCCGGCGTCCACTTAGAGAGCATCTCGCGCATGCGGCTTTTGCCCGGAGTGCAGCTCCGGGCTTTTTTCCCAGCCAGATTTGCCGAACTTCGTTTTGAAGAACCTGAGATTCGCCGGGCAGCCCTGCTCTCGTTGACGGCGAGGTAGGGGCAACATACGATGGAACTGCGACCTAAAAAGAATGTCCAAGCCAATTTTTTTTGATCCTGACCGGCGCCGCTGGAAGCGCATCCGCAAGTCGATCGACGTTGCCGTTATCGTATTCAGCCTGCTGTTTGTCTTTTTTGTCATCACGGTAGTCCGCAAGACCAGCATCACTACCCTTCCGCTCACCAGCCAGAAGAGGAACTACCGCGCGCTCAAGCTGAAAGAGCCCAAGCGGCCCCAGAAGCACACCACGCACCGCAAGACCCCGGTTGCGCCGACCGATGTGGTGCTGAACTCCGGCGAAGGCATTCGCGGTGCCTTCTACGTCACCTGGGACGCGGCCAGCTTCAGCTCACTTCGCGAGTACATCCACCAGATCGACTTCCTGTACCCCGAGTGGCTCCACGTGCTGGGACCCGATGGCCACCTGCAGGCAGTGGACGAGAAAAATACGCTGTACAGCGTCATGAACGGCGGGCGCGTCGCCTCCATCGACTCGCGGCTGATGCCGTTGATCCGGAGCTCCAACGCCGAGGTCGACGTGCTGCCGATGGTCAACAACTTCGACCCGGTAGCAAATGAATGGCGCGGGGACGTTGGAGGCATGCTCAATTCGCCGGCGGCCCGGGACCGCTTCCGTCAGGAGATCGTCACCTTTCTGCTGAGCGACAACTACAAGGGGCTTACGCTGGACATCGAGAGCTTTCCGCAGGAGGCGCAGCCCGGCTACCGCGCGCTGGTGGCCGAGTTGGCCGCCGACCTGCATCAGCGCAGCAAGAAGCTCTACCTCAGCGTTCCGTCGGCCAATTCCGATTTCGACTACGCGTACATCGCCAGGCTCTCCGACGGCCTGATCTTGATGAACTACGACCAGCACTATCCCGGAGGCGAGCCCGGCCCGGTCGCCGGCCAGGATTGGTTTGTCCAGAACCTCACCCAGGCGCTGAAGGTCGTTCCGCGCGAGAAGATCATCTGCGCCATCGGCAACTACGGCTACGACTGGAGCACCGCCCCCAAGGGCAGTCCGGGGATGGCGGGAGTGCACAACGTCAGCGTGCAGGAGGCCTGGCTTGAGGCGCGCGACTCCGAGTCCGAGATCACCTTCGACTCCGACTGGCTCAACCCGCACTTCAACTATCTCGACGAGAAAAACCTGCGCCACGACGTCTGGTATCTGGACGGCGTCACCGCCCTCAACCAGATGCGGGCGGCACGCGCGATGGGCATCTCCACCTTTGCCCTCTGGCGGCTGGGTGCGGAGGACCGCTCGCTGTGGAAGGTCTGGGACGCCCCCCGCGAGCAGGATGCGCCCCAGAAGTTGGAGCTCGTCGACCCCGGACAGGACGTGGATATTGAGGGCGACGGGGAGATCCTTCGCATCGCCGGCAGGCCGTCCTCGGGCAAACGGGAGATCACGCTGGACGACGAGGGCGTGATTGCGAACGAGGTCTTTCGCCAACTGCCCAGTCCATACCGCGTTGACGCCTACGGCGCGCCCGGCAGGCGAGTGGTGCTCAGCTTCGACGACGGCCCCGACCCGCAGTGGACGCCCAAAATCCTCGACGTGCTCCGGCAATACAACGTCAAGGCGATCTTCTTCACCATCGGCCTGGAAGCGGAAAAGTACCCCGGCCTGCTCAAGCGCATCTATCGCGAAGGCCATGAGCTCGGCAACCACACCTTCAGCCATCCCGACATCAGCAACATCAACGAGGAGATGGTCCGGGTCGAGCTCAACCTGACCGAGCGCCTGATGGAGGCCAAGCTGGGAATTAAGCCGGCGCTCTTCCGGCCGCCCTACTCGGTGGACCAGGAGCCGGACACCGCCGACCAGGTGCGCCCGCTCGAGCTGACCCAGAGCATGGGCTACACCACGGTGGGCGACAAGATCGACCCCGATGATTGGCACGAGAACCCGCGCCCCACCCCCGAGCAGATCACGCAGTCGGTGATGGATCAGCTCCCGCGCGGCTCCATCATCCTGCTGCACGATGGCGGCGGAGACCGCTCCAACACCCTGAGGGCGCTCCCGATGATCATCCAGGGGCTGCGCGCGCGGGGCTACCAGATCGTCTCCGTACACGAGCTGTTGGGCGAGCGCTATGCCGATGTGATGGCCCCGATCTCGCGCAATGAGCGCTTCTGGGCCATCGTCGATTCGGCAGGCTTCCTTCTCTTCGGGGCGGTCAGCGGCCTGATCGTCTTCATCTTCTTTGTGGGCGACGTCCTGATGAGCGCGCGCCTGCTGCTGGTCGGCATTGCCGCCATCTATGACCGCTTCCGGCGTGGGGACACGGCGAAGGCCATCGGCAAGGCCCCCTATCAGCCGGCGGTCGCCGTGCTCATCCCGGCCTACAACGAGGAGAAGGTCATCGCGCGCACCATACGCAGCGTGCTCCACTCCTCCTATCCAAAGCTGCGTGTGGTTGTGATCGACGACGGCTCCTCGGACCGCACGGCCGAGGTCGCCCGCGAGCAGTTCGCGCGAGAGATCGCCCGTGGCCGCCTCACCGTGCTCCGCCAGGAGAACGGCGGCAAGGCCTCGGCGCTCAACTACGGCCTGCAGTTCGTCGACGAGGAGATCTTTGTCGGCATCGATGCCGACACCCTCATCGGCACCGATGCCATCGCGTATCTGGTGCCGCACTTCCGAGACCCACTGGTGGCGGCCATTGCCGGGAACGCCAAGGTCGGCAATCGCGTGAACCTCTGGACCCGCTGGCAGGCGCTGGAGTACATCACCAGCCAGAACTTCGAGCGCCGGGCCCTGAACACCTTCAGCGCCGTCAGCGTCGTCCCGGGAGCCATCGGCGCCTGGCGCACCGAAGTCGTGCGCGTCGCCAGGGGTTATAAGACCGACACCGTGGCCGAGGATGCCGACCTCACCATGGCGCTGCTGCAACGCGGCTACAAGGTCGAGTATGAGGACCGCGCCCTGGCCTTTACCGAGGCGCCCACGACAGCCAACGGGCTCATGCGCCAGCGCTTCCGCTGGTCGTTCGGGATCCTGCAGGCGGTCTGGAAGCATCGCCGGGCAATCGGAAGCAAGGGCGCCTTCGGGCTGGTTGCGCTGCCCAACATCATCATCTTCCAGATCCTGCTGCCGCTGGTGTCGCCGTTCATCGACCTCATGTTCGTCTTCGGCGCGCTGAAGTACCTTATTTGGGACAAGCACTTCCATCCCGAGACGGCCGACCCGGCGAGCTTCGATCAGCTCCTGCTCTTCTTCCTGATGTTCCTGGTCATCGACTTCGTGGCCTCGACCATCGCCTTCTCCTTGGAGCGCCGCCACGGACGCGACCAGCGCGATTGGTGGCTGCTGGGCCACGTCTGGCTGCAGCGCTTCGCCTATCGCCAGCTCTTCTCCGTGGTGCTGATCAAGACGCTGCGCCGCGCCATTGACGGCCGCGCCTTCTCCTGGGACAAACTCGAGCGCACCGCCACGGTCACCGAACCCGTGGTCCACGCCGCCCTTGGCAAGCCAGCCGGGGACTAGCCAACACCTGAGGGTGCCCCATCCTGACCTTCTTTGGGTTAGGGTGGGGTAGTTGCAGTTGATCTCGCTTTTGGTTCCCGCGTGGCGGCATACACCACCATCCGCGCCACCGGCTTGCCGCCCTCTTCCTGCTCGGGCGCGTAGACATTGTGCGTCTCCGGATCCACCGCGAGGCTGTGCACCAGGTGCTCAACCGGAATGTCCGGCAGTTTGCGGTAATGGTCCGGACTGTCTTGCTGGAAGACCGAGATCGCCCCATGGCTGCAGGCAACATAAATGCGGTGCAGGCCGGGGTCGAACTTGATCACGTCGGCTCCCGCCGCCATCGGCAGCGAAACCACAGCTTTGTTTGTCTCCAGATTGAAGACCGTCATCTGGTTGTTGTCTTCGCAGGAGAGAAATGCGCGGCGGCCCTGCGCGTCCACCGCCATGCCGTGATTACCGCGGCAGTTGCCGACCGGATATTGACCAATAACTGTGTCGTTCACAGGGTCAATCACCGCGAGCAGGTTCTGGTCCTGCAGGTTGACCAGCACCTTCTTCGCGACCGGATCGTACTGTGGCATCCCGGTCTCGCTGTGGAAGCGGATGGTCTTCACGATCTCGTCGCGCTGTACGTCAATGACGACCTCCGCTTTGGCACGCTCATCGGAGACGTACATCTTGTGGAAGGGCGCGGCGTAGGCGATCCCGTCGGGCTTGTCTTCGACCGGCAGCTTCTTGACTGCGCGCATCTGCTTCAGATCGATGACGCCGATCTTGTGCTCTCCCCAGTTGGAGGTGTACGCCTTGTCCAGCTCCGGGGCGACCTCCACGGCCTCAATGCCGGGCAGTTCCCCAATGGTTTTCAGCACCTTGTTATCTGCGAGATCGATGACGTAAAGCCGTCCGGCGCCCAGGTGCGTGCACAGCAGCATCCGGCGGTCTGGGAGGATCGTCAGGTAATCAAAACGCTTTCCGGGAGGGCCGGGAAGATCAAATGCGGCAATTTTGTATAGCGCGGCTTCGGAGGCGGCTTTGGGCGCGACAGCCTCGACGGTCTGTTGCCCTGTCCAGTGTCCCCCGGTCCTGTGCTCCATGACCTTTCCGGCCAGAAGCGCGAGGATTCCGGCCACAGGCAGCACGAACAACCAGAGCTTTTTCCACTTCATTGCCCACCTCCATCGCATTGATCGCAGGAGCCATTAGAATGAAAACATGAGCACGAATTCAACCAAGCCGGAGTCCGCCCGGCGGCGCGGCCCATTCGAAGTCGACATGCAGGTCACCGTGGCCGGCGTCCACCTGAAAAATCCGATTCTTGCCGCATCGGGGACCTTCGGCTACGGGGTCGAGTTTGAGGACATCGTCGCCCTGGAGAAGCTGGGCGGTTTTGTGGTCAAGGGCCTGTCGCGCGAACCGATGGCGGGCAATCCTCCGCCGCGCCTGTTTGAGACCGCCGCCGGCATGCTCAACTCCATAGGACTCCAGAACATCGGCGCGCGCGTCTTCGTCGAGGAGAAACTCCCGCGGCTGCGCAAGATCAAGGGCGCGGTGGTCCTGGCCAACGTCTACGGCTACAGCCCACAGGACTACATCGAGACCATTCGTATCCTGAACGAAGGCGCCGGCATCGCCGCCTACGAGCTCAACGTTTCCTGCCCCAACGTGCGCCACGGCGGCATCACCTTCGGGCAGGATCCCTCATTGTTGACCGAGCTGGTCTCCGCAGCCAAGGCCGCCGCGCTCCGGCCGCTGATCGTGAAACTTTCGCCCAACGTCACCAGCATCGGACGCATGGCGCGCACCGCCGAGGAGGCCGGAGCCGACGCGGTCTCGCTGGTCAACACCTTCCTGGCGATGGCCATCGATCCGGTCACGCGCCGGCCACGCATTTCAAACGTCACCGCGGGACTCAGCGGCCCGGCGATCAAGCCCATCGCCGTCCGCATGGTGTATGAGGCCTCGCAGGCGGTGAAGATCCCGATCATCGGAATCGGAGGCATCAGTACTGCCGAGGACATCGTGGAGTTCCTGCTCGCCGGGGCAACGGCGGTTGAGGTGGGCACTGCAAACTTCTGGGACCCGCGCGCCTGCGAGCGCCTGGTCGGCGAGCTGGAGCGCTGGTGCCTGGAGCAGCACATCGACAGCGTCGCCTCACTGCGTGGGGGATTGATTCTGGGGGACTGATCCTGGAGCGACCGCGTTTTACTGCTCGCCGGTGATCCTTACCCGCAGCTCCTCGGGCAGGCGCTCGCGCAGGTTGTCGGGCAGTTTGTCGTGGAGTGTGCGGACACCGCTGAGGGCAGCGTCCTTTACGGCGTGCTTTGCGTCCTTGACGACGTCCTTGGCCACCAGCGGCGCCGGGGTGGAGACGGCAATGATCAGCCATACCAGGGCCGAAAATCCAACGCCGCCCAGCGCCCCGATCTCAAACAGGATGCTGTGCGGAGGGCTGAGTCGATAGATGACCGCGAAGGCGAGGACGAAAACGATCGTGGAGACCGTGGCCAGGCCGATGAGGCTCAGGTCGATGGCGCGATGCAGCCGTTGTCGTCCATGGCAGTAGGCGCACTCAGCCAGGTGCTTCTCGTAGTCGACACTCATCTCCGGAGCCAGCCCGCTGATGTCGTAGCGCCAGCTCGCCAGGATCTTGCCGACGAAAGGATCGATGCATGCGCTCATAGTGTCATGGTCGGCAGTGGGTCATCCTGCGAAGCCAGATACAGGCGGTTGCCCCACAACTCCCCCTGGCGAATCCCCAGGGCCCGTTCGGCGGTCACGCGCGCCAGCTCGGGATGGTTGTTCTGCTTCGACAGGTGCGCCAGAACCAGAAATGCCGCTCCCCCATCATAGTCCGTGGTAAGGAATTCGGCGAGAGAATCGTTCGACAGATGCCCAACTCGGGACATCACCCGCTGCTTCACCGCCCAGGGATAGGAGCCGCCGCGCAGCATCTCCAGGTCGTGGTTGGACTCGAGCACCAGGCCGTCGCAGGCGCGGAGCTGGTCGCGGACATTGGGCGGCACGAAGCCCAGATCGGTGGCGATGGCCACCCGCACGCCCTCGGCGAGGAAGCGGAAGCCAACCGGATCGGCCGCATCGTGGGGAATGGTGAAGGGCATCACGTCGATGTCGCCGACGCTGAACCCGCGGCCGGGCTGGAAGGTCTCCAGCCGGGCCGCCTGGACCGGCTTGCCCGCCGAGTCCTTGAAGAGGCGCTGCCATTCGGCCTGAGTCGGCGCCGTCATATAGACCGGCAGGTGGAACTTCTTGGCCATCACGTGCACGCCCGCGACGTGATCGGCGTGCTCGTGAGTGATGAGGATAGCGGAAAGCGATTCGGGCGCAATTCCCTGCCCAGCCAGCCGGCGGCAGGTCTCGCGGCAGGAGAGGCCGCAGTCGATCAGCAGGCGCGTGCGCGAGCTGGCGAGCACCGTGCTGTTGCCGCCGCTGCCCGACGCCAGAACTGTCAACGAGAGCGCCACGCCAGACAGAATAACTGCACGGGCCAGAGTTGGAAAGAACTAGATTTCAAAGTTGAGCCGTTTTCGCGGCGTCTGAGCGGCGAGGCGAAATCCTGAGCGCAGCGAAGGATCGGGTGCCCATCCTAGTCTTCTATTGACTACCGGCGGGGTAGTTGCAGTTGCCGTTGCTTGGTGCCCCATTTCTGCGATCTTTTGGAAGAAGTGGGGTAGTTGTCATGGCTCAATAGGTTGTTCCCATCGACGACAGTCGGCATGAGGCTGTGACTTCCGCGTTGCGCCGACCGGCCGTGCTCCGCCGTACTGTCCCGTGCTGGATCGTACGCCGCTATAATTCGGCGATGAGCTCTCCTATACTTCAGCTCGCCGGGGCCCCCGATGCCGCTGCTGTCGCCATCGCACCAAGGCCGCGCCTGCTCTCGCTCGACGTTTTCCGCGGCTTCAACATCCTCGTGATGATCGTGGTCAACTGCTGCGGCCCGGGCTCATTCACCCAGCTCCAGCACTCGGCCTGGAACGGCTGGACGCTGACCGACCTGGTCTTTCCCTTCTTCCTGTTCATCTCCGGCGTCTCGATTGCGCTCTCTTCGCGTCTGCAGCAGGAGGCCTCCAGCGCCTCCGCACGCCTGCGCCTGGTGCCCTCGATCCTGCGCCGCGCCGCCATCATCTTCGCCATCGGGCTGCTCATCAATGCGTTTCCGTACTACCGCCTCGCAACGTGGCGCATTCCAGGCGTCCTGCAGCGGATTGCCATCTGCTATCTAATCGGCTCGCTGCTGTATCTGTTCACCAGCGCGCGCACCCGCTGGGCGGTGATCGCCGGGCTTGTCGTCGGCTACTGGGTCCTGATGCGCTTTGTGCCCGTGCCCGGTTTCGGCGTGCCCACGGTGGATATCCCGCTGCTCGATCCCGACTGCAACCTCGCCGCTTGGCTGGACCGCAAGCTGATGATGGGCCATCTGTACGAAAAAGTTCGAGACCCGGAGGGCCTGCTCAGCACCCTGCCCGCGCTAGCGAACACGCTTTTCGGCATCGCCGCAGGGGAATGGATCCGCGAGCTTCGTTCCCAAACGCCGTGTCTCGACCGATCCGGTGCGCCGTGTCTTTTGCGCCGCATGCTATGGCTCGGGGCGGCCTGCACCGTCGCCGGACTGCTCTGGGGCCTCGAGTTTCCGATCAACAAGAAGCTTTGGACCAGCTCCTACGTCCTGTTCACCGCCGGGCTCGCCATGATTACGCTTGCCGCCTGCTACTGGCTCCTGGACGTCAAACAGCTTCGCGGCCGATGGACGGTGGTCCCGCTGGTCTTCGGCACCAACTGCATCTTCGCCTATGCCTTGTCGGAGTTCCTCGCCATTACGCTGGTGGTCGCCAAGGTCCACATCGACGGCCACCTTATGACCCTGAAAAACGCCTTCAACTACTACACCTTCGACAACATCCCCTGGCTGCAGTGGTCGTCGCTTGCCTATGCGCTCTTCTACACCGCGCTCTGCTGGGCGATCACGTGGCTGCTCTACCGGCGCAGGATCTTCCTCAAGGTGTAGCCGAGACAAAGCAAATCGACTAACCCACCCTAGCCAAAAGAAGGCCAGGATGGGGCACCCTCAAGTTTTTCTCAGGATTGCGGGGCTGGTGCCCCACTCAACGTTCTTTTCGTTGAGTGGGGCAGTTGGTCTTCTTACTCCGCGCCGGGCGCTGCCATCACCGCTTGCTCCGCCCGCCGGAAGTCGGCCAGCACGAGCTGCAGGCCGCCGCCGAAGTCCGGATGCGTGTTCTGCTCGATACGGAAGAGCACATCGACGGCCTCGCCGCCGGCGAGCGGTTCTGTCTCCAGCCGGTGTGCCATCCTCCATCCCAATGCATCGAGGCCTCGCGCCATGGTCGCCGGGACTTTGTCCTCGCCGTTGCCGTAGCGCCGCAGCTTCAGCTTCAGGTGCTTCTCGCGCATCACCCTGGCCTCGCCCATGGTCCTCACCCCACGCGCCAGAAAGACCGGTTCCGGGTTTCCCGCGCCGAAAGGCTGCATGCTGCTCAGTGCCTCCCACAGCTTCGGGGTCACCTGGTCGAGGCCCAGCTCGGCGTCGTACTCCAGCAACGGTTGCAACTGCTGTGCGCCCAGCTTGCCTCGCGCATGGTCGTTCAGGCGCTGCCGCAACTCCCCTACGAGCTCGGCGCGCATGGCAAAGCCGACGGCATGGGCGTGCCCGCCGAAGCGCAGGAAGAGCTCCGGCGCGGTCTCCAGCGCCTTCAGCAGGTGAAAGCCGGGGATCGAACGCCCCGAGCCGTGCGCCTCCTCGCCGTCGCGCGCGATCACCACCGCCGGCCGGCCGTAGCTCTCGGCCAGCCGCGAAGCGCAGATGCCGATCACCCCGCGATGCCAGCCCTCGCCTTCCACCACCATGCAAAGCGCCGAGCGCAGCTCCGCGGATTCCTCAACCTGCCGCAGCATGGCTTCGGAGATCCGCTTCTCTTCTTGCTGCCGCGCCGCATTGAGCTGATTGAGGCGGCCTGCAAGCTCGCGCGCTCGCGCCGGGTCCTTGACGGTGAACAGCTCCACCACGTCGCGGGCAACATCCATCCGCCCGGCGGCGTTGATGCGCGGCGCAATGCGGAAAGCCACCTCGGTTGCTCCCGGCGCGCGCCCGCCAGTGGATCGGGGGTCGCCGAGCTCGCAGACTTGCAGCAGCGCCTGCAGCCCGGGATTCACCACGCGCTCCAGGCCCTTCAGGCCTAGCGCGACGATGGCGCGGTTCTCGCCCACCAGCGGCACCGAGTCGGCGACGGTTGCAATGGCTACCATTTTCAAGAAGGAGGGGACCAGCCGAGCCCGGCCGGCGCGCTCCAGCAGCGCCTGCGCCAGCTTGAATGCCACGCCCGCGCCGCACAGATACTTGCAGGGATAACCGCAGTCGGCCTGGCTCGGGTTGAGCACGGCCAGCGCCCGCGGAATGCCCTCGCCTGCCACCAGGTGATGGTCGGTGACGATCAGGTCCACGCCCGCGCGCTCGGCGGTCTCGGCGGCGGCAAAGGCGCGAATGCCTGTATCCACGCTGATGATCAGCCGGATGCCATCGGCTGCAGCGCGCTCGATCACCTCGTCGCGCATGCCGTAGCCTTCCAGCAACCGGTGCGGCACGTGGAAGTCGCAGCGGCCGCCCAGAAGCTCCACCGCGGTCTTCAGGATCACCGTGGCCAGCGTGCCGTCCACGTCGTAGTCGCCGTAGATCAGCATGGGCTCCTGCTGGGCGATGGCGCGCTCCAGCCGCTCGACGGCGGCGAGCATGCCGAGCATCTGCATGGGAGAGTGCAGTTGATCGAGCGAAGGATGCAGGAAGCGTTCGGCCTCTTCCAGGGAGGCGATGCCGCGCGAGACCAGCAGGGCGGCGACTACCTCAGGCAGCCGCAGTTCGGCGGCGAGTTGGGTCGCCGGTGGAGCGCACAACCCAGCGGACGCTCAGCGCTCGTCCTCCTCTGATCCGTCGGAGCCGTCGATCATGATGCCGCCGAGGTCGTCGGCCATCTCCTGCAGTGCCTTGTAGCTCTCATACCAGGCGGTCGAGAGCTCGCAGAGAAACATCACGCCCTGGTAAGGGAAGCCGAGCTGGATGAAACCGATCTTCCCCAGGTGCCCGCGCAACTGGCGGGCCGTCTCCAGGTCTTCTTCGCGGCTCAGGTTGGAGCGGCGCAGCTCGCTGAGCAGCAGCTCGACGTCGTCCTCCTCCAGATGAAGCGCGTTCATCGTGACGAACGACGCGCCCGAGGCCTTGGCCAGTTCCAGGAAGTCCTTCCAGCTCTCATGTACGTCCTCGGCGTCCCAGAGCACGCTGGGCATCTCGTCGGGAATGTAGCCGTGGAAGCGCCGCAGCCCAAGCCCCTGGGTGAAGGCCAGCATGTCGTCCTGAATGCCGGTAAGGTCTTCCAATAACATAGCTCTGCTTTCTAACAAATGGAGGGGCCGCGCTTCAACCCCAGGATGCCAAAAGCAGGCGCTGGGGACCCGTTCAACCGGAGCTCCGCTTATCCGTCCCATCATACGCCTTGCGGCCCTCAGCTCTCCACGCTCCGTGGGATGCTGCGGGTGCGAAGTCAGATGCGGGTGCTGGGTGGAGACCGCGTTGGCTCGTCGGGTGAGAGTCGCTGTGTTAAAATTCCTTGTTTCCAACCCGCAAGGTTTTCACTACATTCACATGATCTTCTCCAAGGAATACGTGGGCTATCTCGCCCGGCAGGTTGTCCGCAAGCTGCAGGACAACCACTTCATCCAGAGCGCGGAGCTCGGCAAAGTCACCGAGCAGGTGCAGAATTCCATGGTCGAGGAGCTCAGCCTCGAAGACCGCATCAACGACGAGGTGCGCGTGATTCTGGAGGCCTACTCCGACGAGATGCGCAAGAGCGCCGCCAACTACGCCGAGATGTTCAAGAAGGTCAAGGTCGAGCTGGTGAAGAAGTACAAGGCGGTGCTATGAGACTCTCCAGGGAGAAGCTGAACAAACTGGCGTCCACCACCACCGACCTGCTGGCCGGCATGAAGAATGTCGAGTTCCTCGAGGGCTACGACGATATCCGCCAGGAGATCCGCCGCCTTCTCGAGGAGCTGCTCGCGGGCGAAGAGAAGCTGGACAAAGCCGCGCGCCAGAAGATCGAAAGCCAGCGCCGCATCATCCCGGAAGGCACCCCGGAGTGGAACATCCTCTACCACAAGTACTACAACGAGGAAGTCAAGAAGCTGGGGATTTAGCTGCCGCTTCGCTCCTGTCGAAAGCTGCTCAGCGTAAAGAAAAAGACAACAAGGCTGGCGAGACTAGCTAGAGGGAATGCACGTTCTTCTGCCCAGAAGATGAATTTCATCGGGCGGCCTCCGTGCTGATGTTCCCAGTAACGGATAAAAGCCCAGAGAAACACTCTGTGGCAGGTAAAGAATGTCATCGCAGCCGCGAGTATTGAAAGAATAACCGCTCGTAGCTTTCGCATTGGTTGGATTCTACGCTCCTCACACCGCCTGCCCCGCAGCATACCCTGAAGCCCACGCCCACTGAAAGTTGTAGCCGCCAAGGCGCCCGGTGACGTCTACCACCTCGCCCACAAAGTACAGCCCGGGGACTTTCTTCGACTCCATCGTGCGCGACGACAGCTCGGCGGTGTCCACGCCGCCTGCCGTTACCTCGGCCTTGTTGAAGCCCTCCGTCCCGGCGGGCACGAACTCGAAGCCATGCAGCCGCCACTCGGCCTCCTCCAGCGCCGCATTGGTCCAGCGGGAGATCGGGTTCAGCTCCAGCCA
>WNFY01005254.1_pt1 | contig 19900 bp, 15 predicted proteins | sample 5400091 | NCBI WGS metagenome assembly WNFY01 (sample SAMN13153364, study PRJNA577476) | soil metagenome | isolation source: 60 cm soil or saprolite under grassland replicate 1 | place: USA:California | collected 2016-06-15
AGCAATGGGGTCGACGATGCTGGTTGCCGGATGCCCCACCGAGAGCGCCGCAGCCGCGGTCATCGGGATCCAGTTCGGTTCGGCGTTGGGCCCTGTGCAACCTGCCGGCCCGCAGAACGGGAGACGAGCCGATCCGTTGGGATCGGCTGCTGAAGAACTGGTGCCCGGATCATAGATCAAGGTGGAGGGGTCCCCCGCCAGTCCATTGCCGATGAAGGGCACGTACTGATTCAGCTTACAAAACCCGCTGCCGTCGCCCGCGCCAGCGCACGTAGACAATACTTGGTTGGTCGGGAGGGTTAACTTGTAGCTAGCTCCGCTAGCCTGCCGCGTTCCCTGGTAATCTCCGAAGAAAAACAGCTTGTCCTTGATGATGGGACCACCAATGGTTCCGCCGAACTGGTTCCACCTGTCCTGCGGCAAGATCTTTCCAGTGGCGGGATTTACGTCGAATTGGGCAAATGGATCTTTGGCTTCGGTCGCATCCGTGCGACGAAACCAGAAAGCATTGCCATGCAGAGCATTCGTGCCGGACTTCGTCTGAACTGTCACGAGTCCAGCGACCGCCTTGCCAAATTCGGCGTCATAATCGGCGGTGGTGATCTTTGTTTCCGTAATGGCGTCGATATTGGGATTAACGACGATGATCCCCAGGATTGGATCTTGGTTATCGGTACCGTCGAGTTCGTATCCGGTTCCACTGAAGTGCTGCCCGTTCACCATGATCTGTTGGCTGCCTTGCGGGTTTTCCGTAGCAGCGTGGCCCCAACCCAAATACTGCGCACCCGGGGAAAGCAACTCGATTTGGGTGAAGTTTCGGTTGATAACGGGCAAACCCTGTACGTAGGTCGAGTTAATAGTCGTAGCTACATCAGCGCGATCTGTCTTCAGTTGAGGGGCTTCGGCCGTCACCTCCACGGATTCTGAAGCCGACCCGAGTTGTAGAGCCAAATCAACTCTGGCACCCGTATCCGCCGAAACCGTCACATCCCTCTGCTCGGACGACTTAAATCCTTGTGCTTCAATTTTCACACTGTAGGGGTCGGGAATTAAGTGGGTCACCGTGTAGTTCCCACTGTCGTTCGTCGCGGTCTGCTGCGTTGTTCCCTTGTTTTGGTCGGTAACAGTGACCTTTGCGCCAGCGACAGCTGCGCCTTGCGGATCGGTGACGGTGCCGAGGATGCTGCCATAGACTGCTTGCGCATTTGCGCGCGGAGTCGAGATGCCACAGAGAAGTGCTACAACGAGCAGAGAACTGAAGCCGACTGCCTTCTTCATTGAAGTTCCTCCCACGATAGGAAGTTCCGTTGATTGCCTGACAACTTGTGCGAACCCGAGAGACAAGACCGCCGTTACAAATCATTTAGCAGTTTGAGTTCCGAAACTTTGTTCGATTGGTTGCGTTGAAAACATTCAGACTTCATTCTCGCGATCATTAAAAGCTCTACGGCAAATGGAATTTTCTTGAACCACTTTCTACAGAAAACTAAATGCGACCCGCTACAAGAACGTTCTTGCACAATTTGGGGGAAGGGCTCGTCATAAGAACACAATTGCACGAACCCATCACACACCTGATGAGAGCCCCGGTTCTGCTTCTGGATAAAATAAAAAGTTTGAAATCTGAGAGCGCGCGCACTACCGACGAATTCGCCGACGATTTCATTCGCCGACAAACACAAAAACATCCGCTCGAATTTCGCGAACGAAATTCGGCACCATTTTGAACGCGCTGTAGCATGATGCCGTTCTGCTCAATTTGAAAGTCTCAGTGGGTTTGTTACGGTTACGTGTTCCCAAGTTGCTGTGTTGCATGGGTCAAAAAAACTCTGTTACCCTCTGTTAAGTGGGTGTAACAAGTCATGTAACCGACGCGGAACTCTGCCTCGTCCAGGTCGAGAGGCTGGTGAGCAGCCACACACTCCACGGTTCCGAGTCGCTTTGCAAGCTCCTGCGGTATTTGGCAGATCACGCTGTCAAGCACCCCGGAGTTCCGCTGAAGGAATATCAGATTGCGACCGAGGTCTTCGGGCGCCCGGCAGATTTCGATCCGCACCTGGATTCTCTGGTTCGCGTGCAGGCGGGACGGTTACGCACCAAACTTTTTGAGTACTAACAAGAACGATTTTGCACTCTCCCGATGCCGAGCAGAACGCAACCGGTCGTCAAATCCACAAGACGTCGGTATTGACGATTGCTCTGGCGGCCCTTCTTGGAATTGCCATTCTCGTTATTGCGGGATTGTTGCTTATCCGAAGTCCGAACGCAACTGAAGCAGCGAGCGCGGGGGCGCGCGCGCCAGCCGCGTTCCGAGTTTTTTGGCAACCATTCACTACCGGTGCTGAAGAACCCTGGGTAATTTTTAGCAACGGGGCATTCGTGGGACGTGCAGAGACCGGGTTGCGCTATTTCAATCCCGCAAAGGATTCGAAGCAAGCGATAGACGACCATTACACGGGCGTCGGGGAAGTGCTGGCGATCTATGATCTAGATCATGTCTTCCGTCAGTTGCACCGGGAAATTCGGGTAAAGCGCGGCAGTCTATTTACACTGGACGATGCCCAGAACAACAATCTGATCTTTGTGGGTTCGCCAGCTGAGAACCTGACGCTGCTGGATATTCCCAGCACTCATGAGTTCATCTTCCAACGTCTTACTACAGGACCACGAACAGGCGATTTGGCTGTGGTCAACGTTCATCCTCAACCGGGCGAGGAAAAGCAGTTTCTCTCCAGTCCACCCGGCACACCTCTTACAAAGGATTACGCGATTGTTGGCTTGGTTCCGGGGATGGACCCGGCCCGGTCTTTGCTGATCCTCGCAGGGACTACGACCATTGGAACGCAGGCGGCCGCAGAGTACGTCTGCCGACAAGATTCGCTGGAACAGTTACTGCTGCGCCTGAGTATCTCAGAGAGTGGCCAGATAAGGCCGTTTGAGGTTGTGCTCCGCGTGAAGGTCGCTCGCGGAGTTCCGGTTGGAACGGAACTGGTTGCGCTACGCAAAGTCTCGCAATGAACAGCGCGTTATCGCGTGTTCGATCGAAGTAGCTCCGCAGCCTTCTGGAATTCTTGCTCTGCTTCCGCCTTTTGCCCTTTCCGCTGAAGCGCCTCCGCCAAGTGTCGATGGGCGGGAGCGTAATCCGGCAGCAGATCGATGGCGGAGCGGAATTGCGAAATAGCTCCGTCCAGGTCTCCGGCGCCAAGCAGCTTCACCCCTGAGTTGGTGTTAAATGTGGCCGCTTGCAAACTATTCGATTGTTTAAATAGTGTCCTTGCCTGGGCGCTTTCGGCGTCCGCACCGGCAGTATCGCCCTGCTGTCTCAGTATTGCGGCCAAGTTCGTATGCGCCCCCACAAGTCCGGGATCCAGAGCAATCGCCCGGCGCAGCGCTGATGCCGCCTCGTCCAGCTTCCCGTCCTGCTTCAACACAGTTCCCAGCGTGTAGTAGGCCTCGGAGTAGTCCGGCTTAGCTGTCGTCGCGGCGCGCAGTTCATTTTCTGCCTCGGCGAAGGTTCCCATTTGCCACAGCGTGACGCCGAGCGTGTAGTGGACGTCAGGCTGATCGGGGGCAAGTTCCGCCGCTTTGCGAAATTCGGCGACTGAGTCGTCCAGTCGGTCTTTGAGTTTCAAGGCAAGCCCCAAGTCGTAATGGGCAATGGCATCCTGAGGTGCGAGTTTTAATGCAGCGAGAAACTGCGCGATCGCTGAATCAAAATCTGTTTTTTGCAAATAGGCCGTGCCCAAGTTCTCTACATAACTTGCGTCATCAGGCCGGATGCGGATCGCCAATTCGAATTCACGAATGGAATCGGCGGCGTTTCCGGACTGAATCAGGGCGAGCCCACAATTGTTGTGCGCGTCCGCATCCTGCGGGCGAAGCTGGACAACACGGCGGAATGCTGCGACCGCACCTTGGGCATCACCGCTGCGTTGCAGGAGGAAGCCGAGGCGTTGCCACGCCTCAGCAAACTCAGCTTGGAGATCCGTCGCTTTCTTCAGCTCTTCGATTGCCTGTTCGGGTTGCTGCTCGTCTTCGAGAACGCGAGCCAAGTAATAGTGCGCCTGGGCGTTCTCAGGAACCGCTTGCAATGCCTTCGTCAGCAGATCGTGCGCTTGTGACAGCGACTTTTGCTGCCATCGGACTACGCCGAGGTGCAACTGCGCGGCGGAAAAATCTGGATGCAGGCGCAACGCCTCTGAAAACTCATTTGCGGCTTCGTCCAGCCGCGAAGCTTGCGCCAGGAGAGAGCCTAGCTCATCGTGCAACTCTGCACGTTGCGGTTCTAGTGTAACGGCCTCTCGCAGCTCAGCGATTGCATTCTGTAAATCGCCCCGGAAGCTCAGCACCCGTCCCAGTGTGCGGTGCGTCTCGGAATCTTTGGGAGCCATACGGACCGACTCCCGAGCATGGGTCTCAGCTTGCGCAAAATCACGACGCTGGGCGAGCGCATTGGCCAGATTCATGTGCGCCTGCGGAAATTCGGGCTTGAGGCGGATGGCAGAACGGAACTCCGCGACTGCGGCGTCAACTTCGTTTTGAATGAGGAAAACCCATCCGAGCGAATTGTGCGCCTCAGGGCTGCCGGGAGCGATACCTACCAGTTTTTCGAAAGCTACCCGCGCTTCAGCTAAGTTACCTTTTTGTGCTGCTGACATTCCCTCTGCATAAAGAGATTTCGCATGAGCATCCTGCGACGGCGACACTCGACTTTGAGCGTACAGCAGCGCAGTTATGCATAGCATGGCTGCGCAGACGGCCTTGACGAGCGGCATCAGAAGTCGGAGGCTCGGGAGCATAGCTAAGTTCCCACTCACATACTACTATTGCCGAATTTCGCGATAGGCACGACCACGCGCGCAAGCGCCGCAGACCTGTAGTATCTTCCAGGTGGGATGCGATTTTCTCTTCCGAGCCGGTATAAGGTTTTTATCCCTCTATTCATACCTATCATTGTCGGCGGTATCGTATTGCAAGGCAGCGCCGCGCATAATAAAACGAAGCTTGCGGATTTCGAAGATGTTGCAACGAAAGCCGGACTTACCATGATGAACGTGTTCGGCGGTGTGGACACTAAGAAGTACATCATCGAGACCACAGGGACTGGCGTTGCTGTCTTTGATTACGACAACGATGGCTGGCCGGATATCTTCGTAGTCAACGGCACAACTCTTGAAGGATTTCTGTCGAAGGCTCCAACAAACCATCTCTACCGTAATAATCACGATGGCACATTCACCGATGTGACTGTAAAGACCGGGCTTGCCGCCACCGGTTGGGGACAGGGCGTCTGCGTCGGAGACTATGACAACGACGGTTGGGAGGATCTCTACGTCACGTATTACGGCAAGAATCGTCTTTACCACAATGAGCATGGCGCGTTTCGAGAGGTTGGCGATCCAGCTGGTGTTGCGGGCTCCGGGAAAGCGTGGGGCACAGGCTGCACCTTCGTGGACTATGACCGAGACGGACTACTCGATCTTGTTGTCGCCAATTACGTGGATTTCGATCTCTCAACGACGCCGAGGGCCGGTGAGCGGGCCTCGTGCGTGTGGAAGGGTGTGCCGGTGATGTGTGGGCCGCAGGGCTTGCCGGGAGCGAGGAATATTCTTTATCACAATCTCGGTGGCGGAAAGTTCGAGGACGTAAGCACGAAATCGCACATTGACCAAGCCGCTGGGCACTATGCGTTCAGCGTCTCCACCCTTGACTACGACGACGATGGATGGCCGGACATCTATATTGCCTGTGATAGCACACCCAGCATCCTGTATCACAACAATCGTGACGGCACCTTCACCGACGTGGCAGTGGTAGCAGGAACGGCGTTTAACGAAGACGGGCGCGCGCAAGCTGGCATGGGCAGCACCGTCGCCGACTTCAACGGCGATGGCAAGTTGGATATTTTTCGCACTAATTTTTCCGACGACACTTCCACGCTTTATCGCAATAACGGAAACGGCACATTTGATGACGTGACCTTCGCCGCCGGACTAGGCCTACACACGCAATATTTAGGGTGGGGCACGATGTTCTTCGACTTCGATAACGATGGCTGGTCCGACCTTCTGTTGGTAAATGGGCACGTCTATCCCGAAGTGGATAAGCAACATCTGGGAAGCAACTACCAGGAGCCGAAGATCCTTTATCACAACAATGGGAACGGAACTTTCACCGACATTTCCGCAGACGCAGGTTCAGGCATAACTACCGCAACTTCTGCACGCGGACTTGCCGTGGGCGATCTTTGGAATGATGGGAGGCTCTCGGCCGTAATCAGCAATATGAACGCCCATCCCAGCCTCTTGGTGAATCGGATTGAGTCTGGCAATCACTGGATCGCCTTCCGCACCATCGGCACCAAATCGAATCGGGATGGCATCGGAGCACACATCAGTTTGCAAGCCGCCGGACGTCGGCGTGTGGACGAAGCCCGCAGCGGCTCCAGCTACTCCTCAACCAGCGATATGCGCGTGCATTTTGGTCTGGGAGCAACTGACAAAATTGATTTCGTGCAAGTGCGATGGCCGAGCGGACTGGTGGAGCGTTTTGACAACCTTGCGGTCAACGCAATCCACGACTTGAAAGAAGGAACTGGCAATGCGGTGCCGGCAAGAAAACCTTAGATAGAAAAAATCGCTTTGATTCGCACCGTTGTGAAAGTAATATGCTGCATTTGCTGTGTGGTTGCGCTTGGACAATTTTGGTGCTCGTGGAGGTTCGATGAATTGCCTCATGTGCAGGTTGGTGCCGCTGCTGCTCGTTTGGCTGGCAGTCACGCCACTTCGCGCACAGCCAGCAAGCCAAGTCGAGCCCCCACAGCAAGCATCACAACCGTCCGCTGATCCCTGGTGGAAACACGCGGTGATCTATGAAATCTACCCGCGCAGCTTCCAGGACTCGAACAACGACGGCATTGGGGATATCAATGGCATCACTTCACGGCTCGATTACCTGAAAGACCTCGGCGTGGACGCGATCTGGATCACGCCCATGTACCCTTCGCCGCAGGTGGACTTCGGCTACGACGTTTCGAACTATGAGGCCATTGATCCACAGTTTGGCACGATGGCGGACTTTGATCGCCTAGCGAGCGAGGCGAAAAAGCGGGGCATCCGCGTCATTATGGATTTTGTTCCGAACCACACTTCGGACCAACATCCCTGGTTCCTGGAATCGCGCTCCTCGCGTACCAATCCCAAACGCGATTGGTATATCTGGCGTAATGGCAAGGGGGCCGGAAAGCCACCAAATAACTGGGAGTCGTGGTTCGGGCACTCAGCGTGGATGTTCGACGCAAAAACCGGCCAGTGGCGCTACCACTACTTCTACGTTCAGCAGCCAGACCTGAACTGGCGCAATCCCGAACTTCGCAAAGCGATGTATGACGTGTTGCGCTTCTGGCTCGACCGTGGTGTGTCAGGGTTTCGCGTGGATGCAGTTTCGAGGCTATTCGAAGATCCCAATCTGCACGATGACCCGATTCTTCCCGGAAAGAATGCGTATGGCGATCCCAACATTCAACATAAATACACCCAGGAACTACCGGAAGTGCACGACGTTCTGCGTGAAATTCGCGCGGTGGCGGACAGCTACCCGGGCAACCGCGTTCTCATCAGTGAATCGGATGAGCCGACGATCGAGGATCTTGTTAAGGTGTATGGCGTTAACAACGACGAAGTGCAGCTTCCCATGGATTTTCAGGTAGCCGACGTGAATCAGCTCTCGGCGGCCAAGTTCCGTAAGCTGCTGGACGAAGTTGAATTCAATCCGGTGGATGGCCAGCCATATTTCTTTTTCAATAATCACGACCAAGTGCGCACTTGGGATCGCTACGGCGATGGCGTCCACAATGACCAGATCGCAAAACTTTTAGCCACGCTGCTGCTGACCACTCGCGCCACGCCGCAGATGTATTACGGCGAAGAACTGGGAATGCGCACTACCACTCCGACTCGCAAGGAAGATGTCAAGGACCCAGTGGGAAGAACCGGCTGGCCGAAAGACAAAGGCCGCGATGGCGAACGCACCCCGATGCAGTGGGACGGATCTGCCAACGCCGGTTTCAGTACAGCCTCAAAGACGTGGCTTCCCATTCCTACGAGCGCGACCCAATACAACGTGGCAACCGAAGCGCGTGATCCTGATTCGATCTTGAATTTCTATAAACATGTCATCGCGCTGCGCCGCGAACTTCCGGCATTGCGGGAAGGAAGTTATGTTGCAGTAAATCGCAATGATCCGAATGTGTTGAGTTATCTGCGCACGGGCCAAGATGGAGCCAATTCTGTGCTGGTGGCGCTAAACATGAGTGCAGAAACCAAAACGGTAAGCTTTAAGCTGCATGGCTTCGGAATTCAAGCAAGATCAGTGCGCGTGCTCCTGGGTGTACCGCAACCGGCGGATTCGCAGCTTTCGGTTGATCAGGTCAACCTCGCACCTTATGGGGTGCTAATCGCAACAGTGAAGTAGTTTCTGCCAATCCTTGCCACTTCTTATTTCGCAGGATTGGCTGCGAATTTGTCCGAGCGGACTACTCCATGCCCTTCCTTCAGGAACACTAATTGATTCACACCAATATCTTTAATCGAATCTACCTGCCCACTCGGCCAGCGGATCTCTAGCAAGTCCACCTTCTCGGCTTTACCAACACCAAAATGTACCCGCAGATCGCTTTGCGAAAAATAGCTGCCACCGCTTCGGACTTCGTCGATCTGCCGATGCGGCTTACTCTCCCCGGAATTGGTTGTCACACACGTTACACGTGCGCCAATCGCGCTACGATTCGATTTCACGCCAATTGCTTTAATCTTGATCCAGTTGCTACCAGAGCTGGAATCACAGCGCAGTAGCTGCGGAAGGCCGTTGACTGTGTTCACAACCACATCAATGTCCCCATCATTGTCGAAATCTCCAAAAGCACAGCCCCGCGCAGCCGATGGCGCAGAGATGCCGTTCCCCGCGATCTCCGATACATCTTCGAATCCTCCGTTTCGCTGATTCCGGTAGAGCAACTTGCTTTGCGCATATCCGGCTTCGGTCTTCAGTTGCTCGACTTCAGGATAAACATGCCCATTGCAGATCAAGATGTCAGGCCAGCCATCGTTATCGAAATCGAAAAATCCGCACCCCCAGCCAAGATATTGAGTGTGCGCGCCGAGCCCAGCTAAGAAAGTCGTGTCCTCGAAATTTGCTCCGCCCAGATTGTGATAGAGCGATGGTGTATCGCCGGCGAAGTTGGTTTTCACAATGTCGAGGTTACCGTCCATGTCGTAGTCGGCGGCCGATACTCCCATGCCAGCTTGCGGTTTGCCGTCAGGACTGAGGGCGCAACCGGCTTCGACTGCGATGTCGGTAAACTTCCCATTCTTTTTGTTTTGGTACAGCGCGCTGGTTGAGGAATCATCTGCTACGTAGATATCCGGCCAGCCATCGTTGTCAAAATCGGCCGTGAGAACACCGAGTCCGAATGTGCCGCCAGAAGTTAGAATGCCGCTCGATTCCGAAACATCGGTAAACGTTCCGTCCCCGGTGTTGTGAAACAAAATGTTCTTGCCGCCTTTGAGTCCCGGCGGTCCACAGGCAACCATCACTCCTTTGTAGAGACACGGCCCCGATTCCGGCACCGGCGCGGAAGCGAGATCCATATCAATGTAATTGGCGACGAAAAGGTCGAGCTTGCCGTCGCGATCGTAATCCACGAATGCACAGCCGGTATTCCAGCGCTTGCCATTGCCGCCCACGCCGGCTTTGTCGGTGACGTCAGTGAAGGTACCATCGCCATTGTTGTGATACAGAACGTTCTTGCCGAAGTAGCTGACGAAGAGATCATCCCATCCGTCGTTATCGTAATCTCCGACACAGACCCCTTGTCCCCAACCGTGGTGAATGAGTCCGGCCTTTGCAGTTACATCAGTAAATGTGCCATCGCGATTGTTCTTGAACAGGTGTGAAGTCGGTTCCTCGCCCGGAGGAAAGCCTTCCAGACGCCAGCCGTTCACTAGAAAAATGTCGAGCCAACCGTCATTGTCGTAATCGTAGAAAGCTACGCCGCAACCGGTGGTTTCGAGCAGGTACTTGTTCTTACGTTCGCCCCCGTAAACCGTCTTAGCGTTAAGCCCAGATTCACGCGCCACGTCAATGAACTGCGCCCCCAGAGTGACGGGTCGCCTTGCAGGAACCTGCGCGCTGGCGAACACTCCAGCGTTTGGCCGAATGAACGCAAGAATATTCTGCAGCGAAAGCACAAGCGCCGAGCGGCTGAGGGATTTTATGAACGCGCGGCGTGAGGAAGACAAGAGAGACGATACCTTCTCCAGTTTAGATCGTGCTACAATTCGCCGCTACTTTTATAGTGAACGGCTTTCGCTTCTGCAAGCTTGAGCCACGGCATTGACGAATGCAAACGACTGGCCTCTTCCGTCAAAACAAACGAATCTTGGCTCCGCTATTACTCCTTCTTGTATTCTCTCCCGCCGCCCAAGCGGCGGCGCCTGACCTCGAGCTCTCCCGCAGCGCTCGCCCCTGGGAATTCTTTTGTGCGGTGGGCACACGCGCCGGCTTGTTTGGGAATGAGAGTGGAAACCTTGAAGCGTGGGTGTACCCGCTAAAACTCTTCAGAAACTTCCATTTGCGCTTTCTGGTTGAGGGCCGCAGCCTTCCCGCAGAGTCACTCGTGCGTACGGTGAGCGTTCGCCCGGAAGCGAGCACCATTCTCTATACCGGCGATACTTTCTCTGTCAAAGAAACTCTGTTCGTTCCTGTGAAAGAACCGGGAGCTGTAATCGTCTTTGAGGTAGAAACAGCGCATCCGGTGGAGATTGAAGTTGTATTCGAACGTGATTTTCAGCTGGAGTGGCCGGCGGCGCTTGGCGGCGCATACTTGGACTGGGAGCCCGCCCTGCACGCATTCGCGTTTGCCGAGGAGCAGAAAAAATATGTGGCGATTGTCGGCTCTCCGACTGCCAATGTGACCGAGCAGGAGTATCAGACAAATTACTCGTCGTCTCCGGAGAACGCCTTCCGTCTTGGGGTCACAAACGCAGGAAAGGAAACCAAGATTGTTGCCATTGCTGCTTCCGTAAATGGCCGCGGCGAGGCAGCGACTACGTATAGAACCTTGATCTCAAATTATGCAGCGCTTGAAAATGACTCCGCCAACTACTACCTCGATTACCTTTCGCGAACTGTCAATCTCGAATTGCCCGACGCGCAACTCCAGCAAGCATATGATTGGGCCCGGGTCAGCATGATTCAGGGGTTGGTAACGAATCCATATCTCGGCACAGGATTGATTGCCGGATATCGAACTTCGGGGATCGGCCAGCGTCCGGGATTTGCCTGGTTCTTCGGGCGTGATTCTTTCTGGACTGCGCTGGCTCTCGATGCCGAAGGCGACTTAGCCACGACGCGCACCGCATTGGAGTTCATCTCCAAGTATCAACGCGCAGATGGAAAGATCCCCCACGAGATTTCCCAGGGCGCTAGCTTTGTGAATTGGTTCGCCGACTTTCCTTACCCGTACGCGTCGGCAGACGCGACGCCACTCTACCTCATCGCTGCCAATGATTACGTTACCGAGAGCGGAGACACCGCCTTCGCTCGCGACAAATGGGACAGCTTGTGGAAGGCTTACCAGTTCTTGCATTCAACCTACGATGCTCAAGGTCTGCCACAGAATTTTGGCTTTGGTCACGGCTGGGTCGAGGGCGGTCCGCTGCTCCCAGTAAAAACTGAGCTTTACCAAAGCGCGCTTGGAGCGCAAGCCTTGGCTGCGCTTTCCAGCCTCGCTTACTCCGCCGGCAAAAACGACATGAGCAAACAGCTCGCCGAGGATTTCTCGCGACAGAAACACCTTGTGAACCAGGCGTTCTGGTCGGCGGAATCCGGAACTTATGCTTTCGCGCTCGACAATAAAGGCCAGAAAGTGATGGAGCCTAGTGTGCTCGCAACGGTTCCGATGTGGTTCGGACTGCTCGATTCCGAAAAAGCCAGCTCAATGCTGGCACAACTCGCCGCTCCAGAGCATCAGACCGATTGGGGGATGCGGATCATTTCTTCTCGCGCACCCAAGTACGACGCGGGCGGCTACCATTACGGATCGGTGTGGCCCCTCTTCACGGGGTGGGCCTCAGTTGGCGAATATCGCTATCACCGCGCATTTTCGGCATATTCTAATCTTCGCTCGAACGCTTTGCTCGCGCTGGACGGTTCGCCCGGCCACGTCACTGAGGTGCTTTCCGGCGATTATTATCAGCCGCTCTCAACCAGCTCACCGCATCAGATCTGGTCCGCGGCCATGGTCATCAGCCCGATGTTGCGCGGGTTGCTGGGATTGGAAACTATCGCTGCTTCACACACAGTAGTATTTGCACCGCACGTTCCGGCGGACTGGATTTCGTTCGCGGTGCGTCATATCCGCGCCGGAGACATCATTCTCGATTTGCGCTACAGCAGGACGCACAACGAAATCACACTCGAGGTCGAAAGCAGCGGCGACTCTGAGCTCGACTTTTCCCCCGCTTTGAGCCCCCGCGCGCAGGTTCTCGCCGCAGAAATCGACGGTCATCGCGCGCCACTACAAGTCCAACGCAGCGATGTCGACCAGCACCCGCATCTGCGGGCTTCTTTGATGAAAGGCAAGAATACGATCCGCATCCGCGTGAATAACGATTTTGGCATAAGCTACGCGAATGAGTTGCCCGCGCTGGGCAGTTCTAGCCAAGGAGTGCGGGTGATTTCGGAATCGTGGACTGCGTCTCGCGACGCGCTTAACGTTGACTTCGTTGGACGGCGAGGGGCGCGTTACGAGTTGGCAATCTGGAATCCTACACAAATTGCGTCTGTGGACGGAGCGGAGTTGTGGAATGACAAACTCATCGTCACAATTCCGTCAAAGGGCTCGGACGACTATTCGCGCGCGACAATCGCGGTTCATTTTCATCCTTCCAGCGCGTCCGTTTCCGCACATGCACTCCACGAAGCGCACAACAGAAATGCGCATGAAAAGCGTTTTTAAGTTGCTCCGGATGTGACGGGAAATTCTGGGTGATCGATACGATGCGGCCCCTCCACATAGCGATGCCAGCACTGACGAGCAGCAGGAGCCAATGGCAAAAGCCAGGCAGAATGGCAAGACCAAGAACCCTGGTGACCTTTCGCTTCAGATCCGGCATCTGCTCTGGGAACGCGCTTTGCAATAAAACTTGTGGCACGAAATGTGACTGTTGATAAATTCCCTTAGCACTCGCTGATAACGGGGTTCGATTGGTGAGCTGGGTCTTGGCTTCATGCCGATTTCGGTGGTGGTCGAACAAGCACTGGCGACCGTGTCATAAACGTGTCCCCGCGGTCATCATCGCATGCGTCGACGCCGCCCTTCTCGCAGCATTCCTCTGGCACCTCCGTGCGGGCTTTGTTTTCTCGGCAAGTGATTGATGTCATATGATTTGAAACGAAACCTCGACCTCAAGCCAACTAATCGGCCGTCAGTCGACTACCCGCTCTTCCGCATTCCGAGGTCGGTTCAGTTCTCGCACACTTCCGGCACACAATCGAAGACTTTCAGGAGTTACCACGCCTTTCGGATCGCCGCGAGTCCTTGTAGATAATCCTCATCCTCGGCGAAGCCTCGCCTTTCTTATATCGTTCCATCGCGAATAAGACTCTGCCCCGGGTGACCATGTCCCGCACGGCCTTGGAAAGATCACTCCTTTGTTCTTTTGTGAGTTCGTTCAAGAATTCAAAATTCTCACGATCCATTCGGATGCTCATCGTCTTCGTCATGTCGCTGTCTCCAGTTGGCGCCTTGCGTCTTCAAGAATTGATTTCTTGTAACGGCCATGCTTTGCCAGCCCCTCAAGTTTCGCGAGAGCTTCGTTCGTCGTGAGCAATCGCTTTTCGCACATTCGCACCAAGATGCCTATCGCCGTCGTAAACGCTACACCGAGCAGCTTGCACGCGTTGATCCCATTCTTGTCATCGATGCCCAAGACGCGAGCTTTCTCCGCAAGGGCCAGCACGATCGCTTCCGCTTCACCCCTGCCAAGGCCAAAGTCTTCCTGCACTTTCGTAACGAGCTTCCTATTCTTAACTGCGATGACTCTGATTCTCGATTCATCTAGCGCCTTGCGAATCATAAGGGCATCAAGCGATTTCTTAACGCTGCAGCACTCCTTCTCAACCTCAAGCGGAATCGCAACATCGAGCCCGACGTCACGCAGAAAAGGATCGAGTATCTCGGTCTTGGCAATCAGAATTAGCGTGGAAGCATCAAAGATAAACATTATTACAATATATGACAAATGTAATTGTAACAGGAATATCACATCTCTACAAGCGGAGAGCAGTAGTCGCGCTGCAGAGCGCGGCGTTGAACGCAGCGATGAATCGAAGATCGGTTGACACGGCTTCGACCTTTGAATCAGCGAGGCTACGTTCCACAATTCCCAGAAGATCTTTGATCTCACCGGGGCTGGTCGGCTCTCGCCGTAGCCAACCGTACTCCACCACTTTTCTAAGCTCATCCTCGTCTCCCACCAAAAATACCTTTGGTCCTTTGAGTACGGCGGTCAAAAAATGATTCCCGCTTGCAAGTTTTGACTTGAATTCCATAACGGAATATACGGTCGGGTTGATCGGGCGGCCAATGCTTTTCTCGATGGTAGAGAGCCGTGAGAGTACCTCGTCAAGTGTGGCCTGTCCAACCACCATTAGATCCACGTCGCTCTGCGCCGTTTCTTGCTCGCGTGCCACCGACCCGTAAACAAACGCCACAACAATTTGTTTCGACAGAGGCTGCAGCGCCGACCGCAGGACGCTGAATACGCCAATTGTCTTGTTCACTAGGGCGTGCATCTCTCGAAATACGGGAGCGCCTCGGTTGGCCTGATAAAAAACCTGACTGCCCACCGATGTGCGAACGATCAGTCCTACGTTCGAGAGGTTTTCAAGTTCGCGTTGCACCGCGCCAACGCTGGCATTTACTTCGCGTGCGATTTGGCGTGTGTAGAAGGACTGATCGGTGCGGCCATAAAGCAGCGCCAGTATGGCCCCTCGTGTACGACCGAATAGAAGATCCGCTAGGCCGGTCGGTGTACTCATATCGAGAACAATTGTACTCAATATGAGAACGCAATTCAAGACTCGGAGATTCGCTTGCAAAATATAGAGATAATGAAGACATATTTTTGTAGCGGTCCTTATATTATGTGAGGCATTAAGCCAACGCTTAGGCGAACATCGGCGCTGGTCACAGAATGGTCACAAAACTGGGGCCACTCTGCAGAGTTAAGTTGTTGAAGAAAAAACTGAAAAGGCTGGCGTCGGCGGTTCAACTCCATCCCTGGCCACCATCATTCTAAAGGACTTATTACACAATCCCGTCGCTGGGGCAGTCCGCTCTCAGTCCGCACTCACAAGATGCACCGAAGGCGGTGATCGTAGTGAATGATCGTGAGGAACTTACGTCGGAGCGATTCGTCCTCAGTCCGCTCTCAGTCCGCTTTCATCGAAACTGGTGGCTCATAGTCCGTGTACCTGGGTTACCTTCGTTTCTGTGGGCGACTTTTCGACGCGATATTTCTCAAGTTGTTGTGCCATTCTTCGGACATAAAGGGCTCACGATAATGAAATTCTCCTTCCCCCACTTCCCATCGCGCAAAAAGACCGCGAAGTTGACTAGGCAGGACGAAAGAGTCTTCGCCGAAGCCGCTGAACTCACCCAGCTTAGGCTTGAGCAATGCGTTGCCGATCTGCAGAATTGGCTTCCGACTATGAATGACACACGGCATGGCCGTCGGACCGCCGCGTCTTAGCCTAGCGTTATCGATTGGTTCTGAGCACAATAAAGAGGTTCTCCGCCTTTGGAGTACGGATGCGATTTCTCAGCGTGAGGTTGATAGCCTCTCTTATTCTGGCAGTCACGTTGGTCTCACTTCTCTCCTCGTACTACCAGGTGAATGGCGAAAAACGTAATCTTCGCAAAGACCTGGAGCGCAGGGCGGCTGTGCTATCGGAGAGTTTCGCTGGAAATGTAGACACCCAGCTCGAGAAACAGTCCGTCAGGAACCTTCAAGACATTGTTGAGAGCTTCAGTAATCGGGAGCATTTGGCAGGAGTTGCCGTACTTGGCCAGGACCTTCAGCCGATTGCGCAGTCCTCCGGTGTCGCGGAACGCTCACAGATTCCACCTGCTACTCTCGCCCACGCGATGACAGAAAGCCACACCCAAAGCAGATTCATCCGTCTGCCGAATCGGGAGTCTTTGCACGCCTACTTGCTGCCTTTACAGCGGGGGAATGAGCTCGTGGGGGCCCTCCTTATCGTTCAGGACGCCCGCTACATTGATGCTCAAGTACGGCGTGTCTGGCGAGAAACGATTGTTCGAGTACTCGTTCAAGTTCTCCTTATTGTAGTCATCACCATACTAATCATCCGCTGGAGCATTGCGGGTCCCATAGCGCGAGCGGCACAGTGGATGCGTGCTTTGCGAACGGAAGGATCCGCCAAAACCCCAGCCATTACAGATTTGGGAGTGCTGCGTCCTTTGGCGAAGGAGATGACCACTCTTGCGGAGAGTCTCGCAGCGGCACGCTCAGCAGCGGAGAGAGAAGCGCAATTGCGCGAAGCTGGCGAGTCGTTGTGGACTGCAGAGCGGTTGTCTGTGCATGTGCGAAATAAATTGGGATCCAACCGGCTTTTCGTCGTTTCAAACCGGGAGCCGTACAGCCACGTCCGCCAAGGGAAATCAATCCAGGTTATTGTGCCGGCAAGTGGACTAGTGACGGCGCTGCAGCCGATACTTTGCGCCTGTGACGGAACATGGGTAGCGCATGGTAGTGGCGATGCCGATCGTGAGACCGTTGATCGGCATGACCGCCTCGCCGTTCCTCCTGAAGAACCACGGTACACACTGCGCCGGGTCTGGCTCACCAAGCAGGAAGAAGAAGGCTATTACTACGGCTTCGCCAATGAAGGTCTATGGCCTCTGTGTCACGTTGCTCATACCAGACCCATCTTCCGCGCACCTGATTGGGGATGTTACGAAGCAGCAAACCAAAAGTTCGCGAGGGCAATATTGGAGGAGATGTCGGGAAGCGACTCTCCGGTAGTACTCGTGCAGGATTACCACTTTGCGCTGCTCCCGCGACTGGTCAAGAAAGAACGCCCCGACGCTCGGATTGCTATCTTTTGGCACATTCCCTGGCCCAGCTCGGAAGCCTTTGGAATTTGCCCATGGCAAGCTGAACTGCTGAACGGAATGCTGGGAGCCGATTTGGTCGGGTTCCACGTGCAAGCTCACTGCATGAACTTCCTGGACACAGTTGACCGGACTCTCGAATCGCGCATCGATTGGGAACACTTTGCGGTGAATCGCGCCGGGCATCGCACGGTCGTCAAGCCCTTCCCGATCAGTGTGGAATTCCCCAAAATGCCGGTTGGACTCGACGAGGGAGATTCGCCCTATCTGGATCGCGTCGCACTCCTTCGCGAATTGGGGGTCGAGGCGCCGTTTCTTGGTATCGGGGTAGACCGTGTGGATTACACGAAGGGAATCATTGAGCGTTTCCTGGCAATTGAACGCATGCTCGAGAAATATCCGAATTATCAGGGAAAGTTTACTTTCGTCCAGATTGGTGCTCCGAGTCGCACGCACATTAAGCGCTATCATGACCTGCTCGACGATGTCGAAGCCGAGTCGGACCGAATCAACCGGCGGTTTCAGAGTGGCAAGTGGAGGCCGATTGTCTTCTTGAAAAGGCACTACAGCCATCAGGAGATTGCGCGCTACTATCGTGCAGCCGATCTTTGCCTGGTTACGTCTTTGCATGACGGGATGAACCTGGTCGCGAAGGAGTTCGTTGCTGCACGTCACGACGAACAAGGGGTGCTGCTGTTGAGCCGGTTCACCGGCGTCGCCCGTGAATTCGTCGACGCTGTTCTCGTTAACCCTTACGACATTGAACGGACGGCAGATGCTATCCGCTACGCGTTGGAGATGACAACGGAGGAACGAAGCGCAAGAATGCAGCGCATGCGCAAGCTGGTGAAGGAACAAAATATCTACCGCTGGGCAGGCAATCTGATCGCTGATCTGTGCAGTGTGCGCATCGATTACGCGCATGATTCCAATGAGAGTCGAATCCGAAGAGCTGCTACGCAATCATCTTGAAAAAAGGTCAGCCCATAGTATGGCAAGGCGCAATCGCTTCGCTGGCCATCGGGACGGGACATTGCTTGCGTACACGAAGCGTATCGCAGGGAGCGACCCAGAAGCATGACAACCCCATCCTTCGGGGCACCTAATCCTGAATTTCTTCCAGTGCAGTCGTGAACCCCATTTTCCCGAGCCGTACCTGGACGTGCAATGCGGCACTACGCGGAAAGCGATACGCGGCACAGGCGTCCACCGTAAGCCAATACTGAGTTGATGGAATACAACGCTTCCCCATCGCACTCACCAGCAATCCCGCAGCGCTGTGGCCGTCTTTGATTCGGACTCGATAGAATATGGGGGTTTGTGATGCGCTTAAACTTGGCATGGCTGGCCTGCTTCTTGCCTTACAGCTTGATGTGCGAGTGGCGGGGCGACGAACAACCGTAGTCCGTCGATATTCTCCGACCTTAACAGTGATGGGCTGAGTACAGAAAGAGCACGAACGTACAGGCTCTTTTTCTCGTGCGCTGAGCTGGGGAACGAGCGTAGTTGGATGCAAGGGTTGGGCCGAAATTGGGTATCAACAGATGTCCACTTCTGGCGGCATCGCTGAGTCGCCCATGAACCGAATCAGAACGCCCAAATATTCATCGCCCTTCGCCTCGAAGGAAACGTCCTACTGGACAGGATTTTCAAGGGGATCCTTGACGCCAAACCCTGAGAGTTTGAATAGAGAGAAAATGTCGGGTGGCGGCGCGTCCTGCTTTTCATCCTTGTAGACTTGTTCGAGCACCGGGCGACATAAAGCCAAAATCTGTTGAAACCGCCCTGGCAAGCCGAGATAAAATTGTGCGATTCTGCCGTCGGTCCGGACTCATCGCCATCCAGTGTGATCACGACGACAGTGCCAGTGCGCGCCATTCACATTTCCAATAAGATCGCTCCGGATTTTGGGACACATATATAAAGGTTAGGGGTCCCAAAATCCGGGTCGGTCATTTTCAACGGCGTTAGCCAGTACTTCAGAGTCTTGAGTAGGCTCATACGCTACCAAGGCAGACATCTTACGCTCGCCTTGTGTGAGCTTGGCGATTAATCGCCGCTTCACTCATCGAGCGCCAACTGTCCAACAGGAACGGCTTGTTTCCGCTCCGGATTCACGCCTTCCGTCTGAGAACCCAACGGGCAATGTCCTCCTGATGCTGTCCCTCGGTTACGCTAGCGTCCCTTTCTCCCGAGGTATGCTTGATAGGCGGGTAGGTCTTTTGGGTCAACTTATGGAATGCCCATTTTGCCAAAGCCAAACCAGCGTGTACTCCAAGCGGTGCAACAGCTGCGGGAAGGCGATTCCACCCGGCCAATACCTGCTGGAAGAGTCTGGCGTGGTCGACGCCGCTGTTCCCGATACGAGCGCGGCTGCTGCAGGAGCTGCTCGCACTCCGGGTCGATATCGGTTTGCCAGGTTGGGCGACCGCTTTATCGCCTTTCTACTCGACACCGCTTTCTTGTTCGGCCTCTTTGCCATAGTGGATGCCTGGGCGTTTACGCGCTGGGGTTCGGTTGAGGGTAGCGAGTTACGGCTCACTACCGCGTCCCTGCTAATCGCGGTTACGCTGAACGCCACCATGCTTTTTCTCTATGGTTGGCTCCTGGAGGCGGCATGTGGCGCCACACTCGGCAAGGCCATGGTGGGGATTCGGGTTGTGGGAACACGGCAAGGCCGATCCTTCTCGGCTTGTGCGG
>WNFY01008211.1_pt1 | contig 19899 bp, 19 predicted proteins | sample 5400091 | NCBI WGS metagenome assembly WNFY01 (sample SAMN13153364, study PRJNA577476) | soil metagenome | isolation source: 60 cm soil or saprolite under grassland replicate 1 | place: USA:California | collected 2016-06-15
GATCGCTTGGAACAACCAGCGAGCATACAAGCCCCGATCTGCAAGCACGAGCACCTGCCAGTCTGCCGGAATGCAGCCATCCAGGCTGTTGAGCAACCCTTCCCAATGGGGTCGCCAGGAACCTTTCTCATTGCCTCCCAACACTTTCCAGGCCACAGGAATGGCACAACTACGCACCACCACGCTGATTGACAAAATGGTCCAACGCTTCCCCAGCGTTGTCGCATCCAGTACCAACACCATCTGCTGGTTCCCGTTCTCCCACAAACGCACGATCCACCGCAGTAAAGGCGCAAAGCATGAGCTCACCTCCAGTTCCCGTCTCTTTTTGCCGCTTTTGTGCTTCCCATCCAGATACCACTCGCGTAAGCGCTGAACCACTGCTTGTTCCTGCTGGTGTAGCACCAGAGCGAGCAGAGCACTGATTTGGGCTCTTCCTGCTGTTCCCGAGAGCGCGATCCCCGCGCTCCAGAGAACCAATCCCCACACTTGCGGTTTGCTCAAATGGCCAAAGGCGCTTGACACCTCTTGTGACCACTGCGATAATCGATCTGGGCAAGACATGTTCGTTCTCCTGCTTTCGATGAGTCTCTTTGGTTTTTTCTCATCCTAGCAGATTGCGACCTCTTGCCGCTCCTTTTTCACTCTCTTTTCTCAAAAACCTATCCCTGAAAGGGACGGCACACCCCCTTCTTCAACGGGTATCGCCCTCAGTTCTATGTGCGCACGACAGACGTGACGGGCACGATTCGGCTACCGGAGGGGGTAGAGATGGTGATGCCAGGTGACAATATCGAGATGACGGTGGAGTTGATTCAGCCGGTGGCCATGGAAGAGGGCGTCAAGTTTGCGATCCGTGAGGGTGGGCGCACGGTCGGAGCCGGCATTTGCACCGGGGTCGAGGACTAAGTGGGTCAATCTGTAATTAACTTGCGTGAGTGAGACTCCGCCATATTCAACCAGGAGCCGCCAAGTGGCGTGTAGAGCGGCATGATCCCATGTGCAAAGAGCCAGTGGACCATCTTGTCATTGCGGTGACCTGCCAGATTATCCCAGATGAGAATCATCCGCAGAGGTGGATAGCGGTCACTCAGTCGCCAGCCGAGCCAGGTCTCCCACTGCTGGCATTGGGCTGCCACCTCCATCTGCTCAAGCGGAGTGGGTTGATGACCTTCCTGGTTTCGGGCCTCTTCCTCGCTTGCAAGAATACTGAGCAATTGCTCTTGCAGCCACGGGTGCAAGACGGCATTGGTGACAGATCGGACTCCTTTGGCCCGAACCTCTCCGGTGGCCGGACGAAACAAGGTCATCAGTTTGGCTCCTCCATCGCGCAGATATTCATGCGGCTGCAACTTGGGATGACCTTGGAGATGCCAGCTCGCTCCTGGTTGGGGTCGGGTGGCATAAGGACCGGCTTCATCTTGATTCCACAAGGGGATGCCACAGGCCTCTGCCAGTTGATAGGCTCGTTCAATCAAACTTTTTTTTTTCTGGGCATGAGGGTCGCGCACGCGATACACCCCCTTTTTGCGCACCCGCAGGGCCGTTCCCGTGTAGCACCAGGTGCGATCCTGCTGTAAGCTATAGCCCTCCTCGTGCAAGATGCGTCCAATGGTGGTCGCCCCAATGTGTGGCAGAGCTTCTTTGCGCAGAGCTCGTTCCAGCAACTTGAGGGACCAGGTGGCGGTTTGGTCGATGAAACGATCGGGCTGGCGCTGCACTTCTTGCACCACCCGCTCTCGCGCCTCTTCCTCATAGGTCGGCTTCCTGCCACGTCCTCTCGCAATCACCAGAACGGCCAGCCCTCGCTGGTTGAAGCGCTCTACCAGTTGAGAGACCCCCTCATGGGAGAGACCCGCGCTCACCCCCGCTTGGATAAACGTTTGGCCATCCGCCACTGCCAGCAGAGCCTTCGCGCGTTTGACGGTATCCACTCGTTCACTGCTCGCTTTGGCGACTCGTTGTAATTCATGCTGTTCGGCTTCGCTCAAGGGACGAAGCGCTGTTTTCTGTCGTGCTCCCATGTGATCCCTGCTTGCTTTCCGCTTACGCTTTGATCCATAAGCCATAGGTTATCACTGTTTCGCCCTTTTTGCAAGTCATTTGTGGATTGACCCACTAAGTACTCGCTGCCATAAATGCGAAGCGTCTTCTGCTAGATATGCCAGGCAGAAAGCGTTCTAGGCTACGCGCTCGTCTTCCGGCTTCGCACTCCCTCCCAGGCGTGTTGCAAGCTTGTGCTCCAGTTGTTCAACCGTGTAAGACCATTCAAGTGGCTTGGCGGTCTGATTGTAGTGAGTCATAAAATCCAGGATGGCCCGCTCAAGCCGCCTTCCGGCTGGAAAAATGGTTCGGTTGGAGAAGCTTGCGTTGGAGCAGACTGAACCAGATCTCAATTTGATCAAGCCACGAGGCATTGGTAGGAAGCCAATAGAGCTGCACCGTCAGTTTCCCTTCCGACCTGGTTGCCAGGTCGGAGACCCATCGTGGAAGTTGCTTGGATGCATGAGTCGAACCATTATCGAGCACTAAAGCGATCGTCTGCACACCACGGCGTTGGGCTTCCGCAACGAGAACGGTTTCTAAAAAGGAGCGGAAGTCGATGAAGCGTTTGCGGGTGTGGCACTGACCATAGACCAGCCCATCGGCGACGGAGAGTGCCGCCATCAGGTTCACCGCTCCACGCCGATGGTAGCGAGGTGACTGATACACAGGATGGTTTTGGGTGGCCGGACGAGGAGCCTGCTCTGCTTGACGAGCTTGGATCGAGGTTTTCTCATCCGTACAGACGACCCAGGTTCGCAAGTTCCGAGTAAGGCTGTGGCGTGTTCATACAAGCGCAGGACTGGGCGGGCACGAGAGAGAAACTCCTCGGGCGTGCTTATGTGCTGCCAGCTGTGGTAACGCCAGGGACGGATCTGCGAGGGCTTCGAGCCAGCGGCCAATGGTGCTGGCTGAGAGAGCTGGCAGGGAGGGAGTACGAGCCGCATGGCGGGCGAGTTCGGCTCGACTCCAACGGCTGAGGGGAAGACCGTGAGCGCGTGGCAGGCTACACGCCAGTGCCGTCACCTGTGCTCGTACCTCCGGGGAAAATCGACGGGGCCCTCCCGATCGGGGAGCGTCCTGGAGCGAATGCGTCTCTTGCCAGCGCCGTCGCCACTTACGAATGAGACGAGCATCCAGGGGCAGCGACTGTGCCAACTGCTGGGAACTCCAGTCCGGATGGACAGCAGCGCTCGCAACAATCTGAGCGCGTTTGACTATAGCTTGCGGCGTCCGGCGCCCTTGAATAAGTTGCTGGAGACGACGAAGCTCTTGAGGGGTCAGTTGAAAGGGACACGATGTGAGCTGATGAGACATCCAGCACCTCCAAACGTGGCGGGGAATCGATAACAATATGCGAGGATCTCTCTCTGAACAACACCTCATTCGGCGTCATCTATTCCTCATGATCGCACCAGCTTCTCCTTTTCCCTTCTCATTCAGGCTGGAACGAACTCGCCGTGGGCTGTACTTAGTACTTCTCTCCTAGAGGAGCATTGTTGAGCGTTAAGAATCCTTCACCTCAGCCAGTACCTTTCAACTAATGCTCAACCTCTCCTTGCATGAGGACAGGCGGGGTATGTTATAACCTTTCTGAGAGATCCTTTGCACCACTAGATGGGCCTGGAGGCTTCAAACGGATTGAGATGGCTATTGCGTTGAGAACAGATGTTACACGCAACGACGTGCTGAAGTCCCTCTGCTCCAGAAAGGTAGCATCCTATACAGATCGATACGGTCAGCTTCTCCCCTATTTTAGAAGCGAATCGACTCCTGCCTCAAGAGGTCATGGGAGGAGATCACGATGCGGCCGCTCCTGGTTCGTCATCGTGCCACCGTCAAGAGCCTAGAGAATCGCTTGACAGGTCAAAGGGACGCTGGCGGCAGTGTGGTGGGAGACTACCAAGCAGGAGCAGTGGGTGCGTGCCTTACTGAGAGGATCGCTCCTCACCATGCACTTTCAGTGCAGGAGGGCAGTCCCCCGAGGCAGGAGCACAAGTGCATTCCCTGCACGGCTGGCAGGTCCGGCACATCGTGAAAGCGTTGCTTAGGCACGGTCCAAATGAACTTGACAGGTGGTCGTAAGAGCAAACCAGATCCACATGGCTTCCTGAACCGCTGCACCATGAGACTGGATGTCCTTCGAACTGTTCAAACTCTCAAGGACGATTCGTTCACATGGAACCGTGCCTTACCGGGGATTGAGAAGAAAGGAGAACCTATGTCCGCACAATTCAAGAGGCATGCCCTGGCATCACAACAGCTCCATGCAGATCGTCTTATCATCGCTACGAATCGTGGTCCTGTTGAATATTACCTTAGCCAGGATAACGAGCTCAAGCACCGCCGTGGGGCCGGTGGCCTGGTGACAGCCCTCCTTGAGACAGGAACCGGCCTGGACGTGAGCTGGGTGGCCTTGGCCATGACTGAAGGAGACCGCAGAGCCCTCCAGGAAGCACGGCAGAATGGAGGATTACTCTCCTCGCCCCTGAGCAGTCAACGTATGCAGCTACGCTACGTCGCTGTCCCCAAGACGGTATACCAAAAATACTATGAGAAGATCAGTAATCGTGTTCTCTGGTTCTTACAGCATTACCTGTATGATCCCAGCGCAGCTGCGGCGGCGCGTGGGTTGCAAGATGCCTGGGCGAATGGCTACACGATTGCCAACCAAGCGGTTGCTCAAGCGGTGACTGCCGAGATCGAGCGCGAAGAAGGGTCCGTGGTGGTCATGGTACACGACTACCACCTGTACCTGGCCCCAACAATGATTCGCCGGCATCACCCGAAGATAGTCATTCATCACTTCATGCACATTCCCTGGCCCGATGTCCGCTGTTGGCAGTTTCTCCCCAGCAATGTCGTCCAGGACATCTACCGGGGCCTGATGGGCAACGACATCATTGGCTTCCAGGCCGAGCGCGACGCCCGCAACTTCTTAGAGGGGGCACGCACTCTTCTCGAAGATACCGACGTTGATTTTGAAGAGGGCACCGTTGAGTGGCAAGGGCACCTCATTCGCGCACGGGCCTACCCTATCTCCGTCTCGGTGGAGGCAGAACGCCAGCTTGTGCGCAGCATGGCAGGGAAACGAGCTGCACAGCAGATCCGGCCACTGCTGTGCGACAAGACGATTATGCGCGTAGACCGGATCGACCCCACCAAGAATATTGTGCGCGGTTTTCAGGCCTATGCACAGATGTTGGAGGAGCATCCGGAACTGCACGGCAAGGTGAGGTTCCTGGCTTTCCTTGTCCCTTCCCGCCAATCCTTACCTGAGTATAAGCGCTATTATCACGACGTGCTCAAGCTCATCGAAGCCATCAACTCCAAGTATGGAACAGACGAATGGAGACCTATCTATGCCTTCTGTGAGAACGATCGCACGCGCGCACTTGCTGCGCTGCAGTTTTATGATGTGCTGCTGGTCAATCCTCTTATCGATGGCATGAACCTGGTTGCTAAAGAGGGGCCAGTCGTCAATGAGCGCAACGGCGTCCTGGTCCTTTCGCGGACGGCGGGAGCCTTTCAGCAGTTAGCAAAAGCCTCCCTTGCGATCTCCCCTACCGACGTTACGGAGACCGCACAGGCGCTGTATATGGCGTTGACCTTGCCTGCTGCTGACCGACAAGCCAAAGCAGGGCTGGGCCGCCAGGTGGTGGAGCGACAGGATCTTACGGCCTGGCTCACCCACCAGATAGACGACCTGAATGCTGTGCTCGATGAGCCTGCGGTTTCTCGCTCGTTAGTCGAAGAGCCAGATCCACCAGCCCTGACAGCGAGTGTCATCTGACTCATATTCTGGATCAAATTCCATACATGCACTCTCGGTATCCTGCACTCTTCTCATAAACAGAAAGGGGAATCTATGCAACACTTGGATCTAAACACAAATGCACTTGGCAAAGCTAACAACCTCGAAGTCATCTCCCATCAATTCGGCGAGCCTGTGGAACATAAGCGAAAATACCTTTCTACAGCTTCCAAAGCCTTGAGAAGCCGTCTCAGCTCCAAGGGTGTCATGACGGTAAACCATACTACGCTCTTGGTCGAAACACAATCCATCTATTTCGATCTTTCGCTTCATGCACCTTGCAGAGGGCTTTTTCTGTAGAAAGGACTGTTCAATGCGTTGTCTAGTTACCGGCACAGCAGGCTTCGTTGGATCGCATCTGGCCGAACGCTTGCTGGACGCCGGCCATGAGGTGATCGGTGTCGATTGCCTGGTTCCCTATTACAGCACGGACCTCAAGCGGCGAAACGTGGCACCATTGCTCGAAGGTGACGGTTTCACCTTCATCGAAGGTGATCTGGTCGACATTGAGCTTGGTCCTGTGGTACAGGGTATCGATCTGGTCTTCCATCAAGCAGCACAAGCAGGGGTGCGTGCCAGTTGGGGGGCTGGCTTTAGTCCGTACATCCGCCACAACGTGACCGCCACACAAAGGCTGCTCGAAGCCTTCACACACCGTCCGCCGCGTGCCTTCATCTACGCCTCGTCCTCCTCAGTCTACGGCAACAGTCCCCTACCGATGTGTGAGGACGCCCGCCCGCAGCCACTGTCACCCTATGGTATGTCCAAGCTAGCGGGAGAGCATCTCTGCACACTCTATAACCAGAACTTCGGTATTCCTACGGTGGTACTGCGCTATTTCACGGTCTATGGGCCACGGCAACGCCCCGACATGGCGATCAATCGCTTTATTTACGCCCTGCTCCACAACGCGCCGATCACCGTGTATGGGGATGGTGGACAAAGCCGCGATTTCACCTATGTCGCCGACATTGTGACTGCTAATCTGCGTGCTACCGAATGCATCGATACGGTCGCCGGGAGCATTTTTAATGTTGGTGGCGGCTCGCGGGTTACGGTCAACGCGCTGCTGTCCCTCTTGGGAGAACTGGTTGGACGCACACCTCGTCTGCGACACGGGCCTGCCCAGCGAGGCGATGTCGACCATACGGGAGCTGACTGCTCGCGTGTTGCCAGGGCGCTGGACTTCGTCCCGTCCTCTGCACTGCGAGATGGACTGGCGCAGCAGGTAGCCTGGCAGCGTGGGCTGGAAGAGCAGCGGGAGCGCCGTATCCACCTGGTTGCCCAACCCCTCACTCACGCTGGTAGCAAGCAGCCAGTAGCGCGGGGCACAAGCCATGCGCCGCGCATCCTGCTCTCCTCGCACGATACCTTTGGTCTGGGGCATCTGCGCCGTAATCTCGCTATCGCTGGACGTCTCTCCCATGCACTACCGGGTGTCGCGTTGTTGCTCCTCTCAGGTTCGCAGGCGGTACAGCAGTTCGACTTGCCGCCGGGTGCGGACATCATCAAGTTGCCTACTGTGACCAAACTGGGTCATGAACACTATGTGGCGCAAGGGCTCACCATCCCTCCATCCGACGTGCTGGCTCTGCGCCGGGGCCTGATTTTGGAAACAGTCAGGAGCTTCAAGCCGGATCTGCTACTCGTTGACCACGCTCCACTGGGGATGCGCGGCGAGTTGCGTCCGGCGCTGGAATACGTGCGGGCCCATCTCCCGCAGTCTCGGGTGGTCTTGGGCCTGCGCGATATCCTTGACGAACCTGCTGTGGTTTGCAGAACCTGGCGCGAGCAGGCAGTCTACGCGGCATTGGAGACTTTCTACGACCGCCTGCTCATCTATGGCGTGCCAGATGTCTGCAACCCGATCACGGCGTATGAGTTGCCTGCGCCAGCTGCTGCACGCACCAGCTTCTGTGGCTATATCCGGCGCGATGACCCCATCACCCCTGCTGATGAAGTCCGCCGGAAAATCGGGCTCGGTGCGGATGATCCGTTGGTGCTGGTGATCGCTGGTGGTGGTGGTGACGGCATGGCGCTTCTGGAAGCCTATGTGCAGGCACTTCGTCTAGAGCCTGCTGGCTGGACCAGCCTGCTGGTGACCGGGCCTTTCCTGCCAGATGCCCAGCGCAGACGGCTCGAAAACCTGTGCAGGGGTCTGCCTTCGGTAATCATCCGCCCATTCGAGCGCGACGTGCCCTCCCTTATGCACGCAGCGGATGCTGTCGTGACCATGGGCGGGTATAACAGCCTGTGCGAGGTTACGGGTAGCGGCACGCGTGCTGTCGTGATCCCGCGAACCAGTCCCCGAACCGAGCAACTCCTTCGTGCCCAGGCCTTTGCCCGGCTTGGTCTGGTCGACTTGCTCTTGCTGGAGCAGACGACTCCTCATGACCTTCGAGAGGCTGTGAAGCACGCCATAGTGCACAAGCATGGCCTGCGAAGAGAATACCAAACTGCGCAGCGGCCCATTGCTGGGGCGTCGGTCTTGCAGAATGGACTCGATCGGTTGGTCCCCATCTTGGTCGACCTCGTGCCCTCTGTCGCGGTGCAGGCTGTGGGAGAGGAAGGGGCGTTGCTATGAGCAACGCTAAGGCTTTCGCCTCCGTGATCGGGATTGTGGTGAAGCGCTGGCCACGCCTTTCGGAGACCTTTGTGCTCAACGAGATCCTGGGTCTAGAGCGCGCTGGCCTGCGGGTGCGCATCTATGCCCTGATGGATCCACACGAGCCTGCCGCTCAGGCCGCGATCAACGAAGTACAGGCTCCCGTGAGCTACCTGCGTACAGGAACGCGTGCGGATCTATGCGTCCTGCTCGTGGCGCAGTTGGCTCTGCTGCGCACCGCACCCTGGCGCTACTTGCGCACGTTGAGTTATGTGCTAGCACGGCGTCGCCACCGGAGTACCTTCATGCATCTCTTTGAAGCTGCGCGGCTGGTCACGTTGCTGCGCCAGCATGGCGTATCACACGTCCATGCCCAATTCGCCCACGGACCAACCTCGGTGGCTCACTTTGCCTCCCTTCTGGGCGATATCCCCTTCAGCTTCACCGGCCATGCCAAGGATATCTACTTGTCGCCCCCCGATCTGCTGACGGTCAAAATAGCCGCCGCACGGTTCGTTGCCACCTGTACTGCCCACAACGTTGCCTACCTCCGCGAACTGGCGGGACCTGCAGACCGGGCAAAGATCCGTCTTGTCTACCATGGCGTAGCGACTGAGCGCTTTTGTCCTGCCCCAGGCACCAAAGATCGGGGGGAGAGCGCAGAGACTGCAACCCCGATCCGCATGATCGCCGTAGGTCGGTTAGTGGAGAAGAAGGGGTATTCCTATCTCATCCGCGCCGGTGCCCTCCTCCATCAGCGCGGCTGTCGCTACACGCTTGCGATCTACGGGAGCGGGCCGCAAAGGGACGAGCTGGCCGAGCTTATTGACACCTTTGGCCTGGGCGACGGTGTGCAATTGCAGGGTGCTCGCACACAGGAGGAATTGATCGCTATCTACCGCGAGGCGGATCTGTTTGTGTTGTCACCGCATGTACTGGAGAACGGCGATCGCGATGGTATCCCAAATGTGCTGATGGAAGCTATGTCCGTTGGCCTGCCTGTGGTGGCCACGGACGTTTCGGGTATTCCAGAACTGATCGAACATGACCGTAGCGGTCTGCTCGTGCCCCCCTGTGATGAGGTTGCGCTGGCAGACGCTCTGGAGCAGGTGCTCGATCCCCTGCATGGTCGTGCCCTTCGTGCCCGCCTGGGAGCCGATGGAAGGAAACGAGTGATTGAGCACTTCGATGCTCCTTTGCATCTGAGACGGATGGTCGAACTGCTGGATACGGGGGGTACCAGAGTAGCCCCAGTGTCCCCCACAGGGCTTCAAGGGAGCGTCGACGCATGTGCGGTCCCTGGTGAGGGCCCTCACCGAGGCGGGCCACACCGTTACCGTTGTCTGCACTAGGCGTGGCGAGGGCAATCAGTTAGCGACGAAGCTAGTGGAGGTGGCTCCTGATGCAGAGGCGCGCCGACTGGGACAGCTTGGCGATCTGGCTTTTGCTCGGTCGGGCCTCTCGGAAAAGCCTGGGTCGGAACTCAAGCGTCTCCTGCAGAATGGACCGCTGGGGGAGGGAGTGACGAGCCTGTGCCATACCCTGCAGCCAGATGCTCTCTATGAGCGCTACGCACTGCTGTGCAATGCGGGAGCACGGGTTGCCCGCACCTGCCACCTGCCGCACATCGTAGAGCTGAACGCACCACTCATTGAAGAGCGACAGCGCTCCTGGGGCCTGGCCTTGCCCGACGTAGCACGGACCATCGAGCGTGAGGTCTTCTCCGGGGCGGACGCCATTCTGGCCGTCTCTGCGCCCGTACGCGACTATGCCATTGCTGGAGGAGCGTCTTCTGAGCGTGTCACAGTCCTGCCCAATGCCGTTGATCCCCTGCTCTTCGCCGCCAGAGGAAACGAGGTGGCTACAGCGGTGCGCGCGAGGCATGACCTGGGTGCAGCCGTAGTGACCGGGTTCGTGGGGAGTCTGAAACCCTGGCATGGGGTCGATCTGTTGTTGGAAGCCTTCGCTGCTCTCGGTGACAAGCAGCTACGCCTCCTGATCGTCGGCGATGGACCGCAGGCTGAGACGCTGCGGCTACGTGCAGCAGCACCAGATCTGGCGGGAACAGTGATCTTCACTGGTCAGGTGCCGCACGCGCAGATAGGCGCTTACCTGGCTGCGATGGACATAGCCGTGGCCCCCTACCGTGCACCAGGCCCGGATCAGGGGAGTTTTTACTTTTCTCCACTGAAGGTCTTCGAGTATATGGCCGCCGGACTGCCAGTGGTGGCCCCGCATCTGGGCCAAATCGTAGAGATTGTCAAGCACGGACAGCATGGCTTACTGTACCCACCTGACGATACCAGGACACTGACAGCCCATCTGCTGCAGCTGATCCGCAATCCGGCGCAGAGGACACAGATGGGTCGTGCAGGAGCCACGCTTGTTGGCCAGCAGTACACGTGGTCAGGGAATGGATCCTGGTGCGGCACGGTGCGACGGCATGGACGGAAAGCGGACGCTACCAGGGTAGCACCGCTGATGTACCGCTTTCGGCCACGGGTTGGTCGCAGGCCAGGTGCCTTGCCACTGCCCTTGAGCCGCTCCGCCTGGCAAGCGTCGTGTGTAGCCCGCTGGACCGGGCGGTCGAGACGGCGACCTGCATCGCCGCTTCACATGGGTTGACTGCTGCTCCTGAACCTGCCTTTCGCGAGCTCAGCTTCGGTGATTGGGAAGGACTGATAAGCAGCGAGGCTACAGCACGCGATCCTGAACTGCACCAGCGCTGGCAGGAGAGCCCTGTCATAGCACGTCCCCCTGGCGGTGAGACACTTGAGGAAGCGGCTGAGCGTACGATCCCTGCACTCAAGGCCGTCATGGGACGGCACGCAGGCGAGAAGGTAGTGCTGGTCATGCATAGCCTGATCATCCGTGTGTTGCTCTGTCATGCCCTGGGTGCCGGGCTGTCGACAGTGGCACATCTGCAGTGTCAACCAGGCTCGATAACCGTCGTCGACGCACGGGGCGACCGCTATGTGGTGCGACTGCTCAATGACACGTGTCACCTGCAGAAGGATCATCTTTCCCGGGGGGTACAGGTATGAAAATCTTCAAGCACCGGAGGGGGGGAGTGCAGGTCTTCTGGCCCTATATCCGTCCCTATAGCTGGAAAATCGGCCTCGCCCTGGCAATCTTGATACTGGATACTCTGACTGACCTGGCCTCGCCCTGGCCGATCAAGCTCCTCTTTGATAATGTATTACTGGGCAAGCACCTGCGTAAGCCATGGTCGCTGATAATACCCCAGGCGCTGGCCCAGAATCACCTGTACCTCTTTATCGTGCTCTGCGCTGCTTTGCTGATACTCGCTCTGATCAGCGCTGGTTCTACCTACATGGGTATGCGTCTGCTGGCAACAATAGGACAGCGCGTCATCTTCTGTTTGCGTAGTGCACTCTTTGCCCATCTCCAGCAACTCACCCCGGCTTTCTATGATCAACAACGCCTGGGTAATCTCATGACGCGCCTGACCTCGGATATCCAGTCCATCCAGGACATGTTGGTAACGGCCTTGCCACTGCTGCTGTTTAATGTGATGCTTGTTGTTGGCATGCTGGTCGTCCTTCTCATTATCAACCTTTCTTTCGGTCTGCTTGGGCTGGTGAGCGCGTTCATCGTTTACCTTGTCCTGCGGCGGTACCTGCGTGCCATTAAGCAGATGGCACGGCAGACAAGACGCTGCGAGAGCGATGCCAATGCGGTGGTCCAAGAAAACCTGCGGGGCATTCGTGTGGTGCAGGCATTTGGCATGGAGTCTTACACCCAACAAAAGTATGAGGAGCATACGAAGAAAGCATTACACTTCGGGACAATTGCCGCTCGTCTCCAGTCGGGCCTGCCATCTGTCGTGAGTCTGATGACCGACACGGGAAATCTGGCAGCATTGACGATAGGTGGCATACTGGTCATGCTGGGACAGATAAGCATTGGGGATCTGCTGCTCTTCAGTGCCTATCTACGTACTATCTACAGCCCCTTGCGCCAGATGGGTAAATTCAGCAATACGTTGACGCGTGCGTCTGCCTCTGCCGAGCGTGTGGCGGATCTGCTCGGGACCGCTCCGGCAATTGTTGATTCTCCCACCGCACGATCCATACCCCGCTTGCAAGGCGCTATCACGTTCCAGCAGGTGCGTTTTAGCTATACCCAGAAGCGCTCAGCCTTGCAGAATATATCGTTCCACATCTTTCCGGGGGCGATGGTGGCCCTGGTTGGTCACTCTGGTGCTGGTAAGAGCAGCATCCTGCACCTCATCCAGCGCTTTTATGATCCTCAGGAAGGGCAGATACTGATTGACGGGCGAGACATCCGCGACTTCACTCTGAGCAGTTTGCGCCAACAAATAGCACTGGTCCCGCAAGAGCCCATGCTCTTCCGTGCCAGTGTGCGCGAAAATATTGCCTATGGGCGACCGTGGGCGAGCGAAGCAGAGATTATTGCGGCTGCTCAGCAGGCATATGCCGATGAGTTTATTCGTCGACTTCCCCAGGGGTACGATACCATTCTGGAGGAGCATGGCGTAGGACTTTCTGGCGGACAGCGTCAACGTCTGGCTATTGCGCGAGCGATCCTGCGGCAAGCGCCTCTCCTGCTGCTTGACGAGCCAACGGTAGGCCTGGACGCACAATCCGAGCAGCTTGTCGTCGAGGCGTTAGAGCGACTCATGGCCGGGCGCACAACGCTCGTGAGCGCACATCGTCTCTCTACCATTCAGCGTGCCGACCTGATTCTCGTACTCGACAAGGGCCAGATCGTCGAAGCAGGTACTCCTGCGCAGCTCCTGGCCGCACGTGGATATTACTATCAATTCTATACACTCCAATTCGGTATGAAAGAGCCACTGACTCCTGTTCAACCTGAGGTGAGTCCCTTCAACTCTAACGGACCTCTGCTGCATCGGCACAGAGCCGCTCCTCGACGCCAGTTTAAGGGGCCTTTCGTGAAGAAGCTGACAGGATAGGAATGGTCCGACCATCTTGTCCTCGCTTGTTACACCATCAACAAGTTGGCCCAATGCTGTAGGGTAGGCACCCGGCGAGGTACTCATGAGACCATTCGAAAACGGGTGCTGGTTCTGCTGCTCTTCTCTACTCAGAGAGTTCACGCATCTCAGGTGATGCTATGCAAGAATATGCACCTGATTCGTTGGACGCTCTCATTTGGGGTAGAAAGGAGTGCTTGGATCTTTTGTTGCCAGACACCCGGCAGAAAAGGCACCCGAAGAGCAGGTATGTGATTACTTTTTTTTGCTTGAGGCGACCATTTCTGCCGAAAGAGAGAGCATTTCCTAACCTGAAAAACTACAGTAAATTGACCAATGTTGAGTATCACTCACCTCATGTACGCTAGATGCTTTAGAAAGGCTCTACCAGTTCGGAACCTTTTGCCCTCCTTTCGCTGTACTATTGCTACAGAAGGAGGAAATGAGTGGCTACCTGCGAGACGGAACTCATCGAAAGCGCAGCTCACGGAGACCAGGAGGCATTTCGGCAACTCTGGGAGGCCCATCATGCTGCGGCTATGGCAGCGGCATTGCGCTTATGTCATCAGCGTGCGCTGGCAGAAGAGATCTGCCAGGGAGCGTTTCTCCTGGCATGGCGTGGACTCCCGCGTTTCCAGAAGGGTAGTCCGTTCCGCCCCTGGCTGATGCGTATTCTCTATCGTCACGCGCTTGATGTGATGGAGAAACAGCGGACATATCTGCGACCTCTTTCCCTGGATAGTGCTCTTGAGTCCCAAGTTCCACTGGACTCGGATAGTCACATGGAACAGGCCGACCTGCAAGAACAAGTAGCTCAACGTGAAGAAGTCCAACAAGCTTTAGCACAATTGCATGCCGAGCAGAGGAGAGTCATTGCATTACGCTATGGAGCGGACCTCACTGAAATTGACATTGCGCAGGTGCTGGGCTGGCCTGTAGGTACGGTCAAATCCAGACTGAACCGTGCGCGTGAACGTCTTCGTATCCTGTTGAACGATGGAGAGAGGTGATTTGCTATGAAAGAACAAAAATTCGGTAAAAGTAGGCAACAAGGGCCGTTCGATCTAGAGAAGCGCCTGAGCGCCTACTACGGCCCTCCGTTGCGAGAACAACCCCTATCAGCATCTTCGTGGCAGAAGCTGCGCCTTCAACTCGCTTCACAAGAAGAGGCAGGACGAAGATGCCACTTTCGCTGGTCTTTTCCACGAAAAAGATTACAAGCAGACGTTCCCACGTCTCTTCAAGAGGCTCTTGCTCGTATCGCTTATGAAGCTCGTATACCTTATATTCCATCGATGCTAGGGTGCCGACTTATGCCGCAAGGAAGCGAGCCAGTCGTACAGAGCTCCTGGCTGGGTAGGCACACCATTCGGCTCCTCTTGCCAGTAAACGCTGTAACAACGATGGGGCAGACCGAACTAGATGTCCTGCTAGCGACAGGGTTAGCACGCTCCATGTGTGCTCGCAAGCCAACCTATACGCTTGGCCGCCTTCTTCTCGCTAGTGTTGTGCTGCTAGCAGGTCTAACGCTGACTTTGTTCTGGATGCACCATGTACCTCTTATTGGATTTCCTATCGCCACGGCGCTCTGTGCAAGCGTTACGTGGTTATTGCATACACAAGCACGTTCAATCGCCTTCCATGCGGATACGTTGATGGTGCTCTGGTTGGGTCGCGAGCAGGTCTGTAGCGGTTTGCACGCACTGGCGGATCGTAGCCGGACACCTGGGCGCAGACGATGGGGTGAGCCTTCCCTTGTGGAACGCATTGAGCGAGTATGTGGGACACGAGTGGAGGCCAAGGAGAACCAGTTGACGCTTGTCGGGTGATGCAGGTGAGAGCATGAAACCAGAAAGGATCACAGGATGACAGTCTATAGATTACCTTGCTCTGTCGGTAGGTTGTTGGGTTGGATCTCTCCGAGAGTTGGCCTGCGTGGAAAGAGGAAGAACGCACGAATGAACGAGAGAGATAGATGTGACAAGTTCACAGAGCGAGCCCGAAACGTTTTGAGCCTTGCTCAGGAAGAAGCTCAGCGCCTCCGCCACAACTCCATTGGAACTGAGCATCTCTTGCTTGGCCTTGTTTGTGAGGGTGAAGGCGTTGCCGGGAAAGTTCTCACCAGCCTTGGTGTCGATCTAGAGAAAGTCCGTAAGGCAGTCGAAGACCGTCTTGGTCGTGGATCTCACATCGTTCTTGGTGAAATCGGCCTCACCCCACACGCGAAGAAAGTGATCGAGCTTGCCGTTGATGAAGCACGGCACCTCAATCATCACTACATTGGGACCGAACACCTGTTGGTAGGATTGCTCCGTGAAGGAGAAGGCAGAGGATCAGGCGTGCTGGAAAGCTTTGGCCTCAGCTTGCAGGAGGTGCAAGCGAAAACTCTTCAGATACTGAACGAACAGAGGGAGTAGATGCACTTTCGTTCCTTGTGCAAGGGCGTTTCCGAAGCTGGCAAAGTAAGGGATGCTAGCCTGGACGAGGCTAGCTCCCTGGGAAAGCGAGATCAGATCTATGATGCCTTTAGCTGTTGTTGACCATCAGGCACCAGTACCTTCACCAGCATACCAACGAGCACAAGCCCGGCTTGGCCCCGCTTTACACATTGATGCTCTGACGTTAGTCACGACGTTACATCTGCTCCTGCTATGTCGTTTGGCTGTTCATCTAGCACAGCGTCGTTGTCAGCCTCCATTGCCTGCCGGTCCAGGCGGAGCTCCGCGCACCTACCGTGAGGAGAGTTTGCTACTGATCAGCCTCTTGCGTACCTTGTGGTGCTTATCGTATCAAGATATGCACGACTGGTTGCAGGACTGGCCTGCTTTGGCCTTGGCGTGTGGCTTGCCGTTGGACAAAGGTGGACACCTGCGCATTCCCAGCCCATCGCAGCAGTGCAAACGTCGCCGCACGGCTGGAGCCCTTCTGCACGAATCTCTCTTCATCCTCACAGTTCTGCAAGCCATTCGAAGGCGGCTCATTGGGGCTCGTGATCTCATTATTGACAGTGCTCCCATCCTGGCTTGGAGACGCCGTGATCCTGACGCCGCCTTTGGGCATGCTCCCGCTCAGCATCCTCGTCCCCTGTTGTTGGGCTATCGCGTGCATACCTTGCTCTGCCGCGGTTCTGGCTTGCCCATCTTCTTTTTGCTCTCTCCTGCCAATGCCCATGATGCTCCCTTTGCACAACCACTATTGGCGTGGGCTGTGCAGCTCTACCACATCCGTCCCCGTATCATCCGCTTGGATGCAGCCTATTGGGGGTTGCGCTTGATCATGTGGATCCACACCGTCCTGGGTGCTATTGCTGTCATTCCTTGGAATCCCAAACGTCAGAAAAACCGCTCCTGCTTGCCTCCGACCTGGACCAAAGAAGAATTGGGCAAGCGCAGCAGTATCGAGCGCTTCTTCGGACGCGTTTTCCTCTTCTTTCATCTCCAACGTCCGCCGTTGTCCGGTTGGTCCGCCATTACCACACAGGTGGCCTTGACGTACACGGCTACCATCATTGTCGCTTTGGCGGCCCAACAGGCTGGCCGTCCTGACCTCATCCGGTCCCCTAAGCGCGTCTTAGCTCATCTTTGGGAGAGTTTTGAGTTATGAAATGCCCTCGAAAGAGACAGAGGGGCAGAATCTGTGAATCCCAACAGTAAACGGCCCTTGCGTTTCAGGCTGGTTTTTCCGACACAAAAAGATAGCGATTCAAGCTAAAGAAATAGCGACCCTCCTGCCCCAGTTTGTAAATTTTGGAATTAAATGGGCGGATTCTGAAGAATTTTGACAATTCGGTGGGTGAGTCCACAGGAAGCCAGGAACAGCCAGCAGAGCGGAAAGAGCTATCTTCTGGCAATTCGCAAAAACGTTCCTGCACCCTCTTGCTCGTTTTGCCGCCCATGTAATTATCAAGATTCCGCTCATGGAATTTCAAAATTTATAGGCGTGTGCTGTTCCTTCTGGCATCATCGAGCCTCCCACCTCTCACGAGACCGAATCCAGGTGCAAGAAACAACCTGGCGGATCAGTTGGCAAGAGCCCTCAGTTCGGGTACGCACGACACAAGGAACCCGCAAGCCGTTTCTTCTTCTGGTCAGTGATGAGACCACTGGAAAAATTCTTGCATTTGGAAGCTTGCAAGATCCACCAGGAGAAGCAGACATTCTGCTGGTGCTCTTTGACGCTCTTGTGTTTGCCCGTCAGGATTCAGGACACCTCTATCCGCCAGCGCATCTGTGTGTGCAGCATCCCTTGCTCTCAGAGCTTCTTCGAGCAGGAAAATCCCTCGATATCACAGTAGAAGAAGTAGTGCCGCAAACCATCCCATTCGTGCAACAGTGGGAACGAGATCTTGCAGAACGAGTACTTGATCGTATCCAATACACGCGTCTCTTCGATCGCGCTTGTGAGCGTACTTTTGGATACGCTCCTTTCCTTGCGAAACAACAGGCAGCTCGCCGAGTTGGCTTGTGGATGAGGTAGGGCTAAGATCCTGGCCAAAATGTGCAATAAGGCCCTTGAGTACGAATGGATACTGTTGCTAAATTGCTGGAGGTGCAAATTGGGCAGAAGTCTGCTACGATAGACCCCAGAAGAGAATGAGTCTCGCCTGGAGAAAGGAGCGTTCCGATGTCGATGCATCCACACGTAGTCGGCTCTATCCCTGAAGAAACAGTTCGAGTGGCTTGTGCAGCCTTCCCTCATGGCAATATCTATCTGACCATGCGGGATCAATTAGGCACTCTGTACGACGATCAGAACTTTGCTGCCCTCTTTCCCAAACGAGGACGGCCGGCTGAAGCCCCCTGGCAATTAGCATTGGTCTGTGTGTTCCAATTCATCGAAGGGCTCTCCGACCGGCAAGCAGCAGAGGCTGTTCGTAGCAGGATCGACTGGAAATATGCGCTGAACCTGGATCTAGCCGATCCGGGTTTCGACTTCTCAGTTCTCTCGAAATTTCGAGGACGTTTGCTTGCTGGTTCGGCTGAGATGACCTTCCTAGAAGCGATGCTAGAGAGGTTCAGAACGCAAGGATTGCTCAAGCCTCGTGGAAAGCAGCGAACCGACTCAACCCATGTGCTAGCAGCAATCCGCACCCTCAACCGGCTCGAATGTGTTGGAGAGACGCTGCGTGCGGCGCTCAATACGCTTGCCAGCATCGCACCTGAGTGGCTACGTGAGCAGGTAGCGCCGGAGTGGTTTGATCGTTACAGCACCAGAATTGAAGACTCTCGTTTACCCAAAGGGCAAGAGGCTCGCAAGGGGTATGCTGAATTGATCGGCGCGGATGGCTCTCGGCTCCTCTCCGCCCTCTACGATTCATCAGCCCCTGCCTATCTCTGGGAACTTCCTGCTGTCCAAACACTACGACAAACGTGGGTGTTTCAATACTATGCTCAGGAGGGACAGTTATGCTGGCGCAAAGCCGAAGATCTTCCTCCTGCCGGGCTGCATTTTGATTCGCCCTACGATCCAGAAGCACGTTTTGGCAATAAACGCTCAATTACTTGGACAGGGTATAAAGTTCATCTTACGGAAACCTGTGAAGACGAGGAGATTCACCTCATTACTCATGTGGAAACGACCGCAGCCGGGATCACCGATAGTGAGCTTTCGGCTCCCATTCACGATGCCTTAGCAAAAAAGGACCTTCTCCCAAGCGAACATTTCCTGGATTCAGGCTATGTCGATGCCGACCTGCTGGTCAAGAGTCAGCGCGACTTAGGTATCGAGGTGATTGGGCCTATGAGGCCCGACTCCAGTTGGCAGGCGAAGGCGGACCAGGGCTATGATCTCACCCATTTCACCGTGGATTGGGAAGCCCACCAGGTGGTCTGCCCTCAAGGAAAGCTCAATACGTGCTGGACACCGCATCTCGATGCCTGGGGTACTCCGATCATCAGCGTCAAGTTTTCTCGAACCGATTGCCGCCTCTGCCCCGTTCGTTCGTTGTGTACCAAGGCGGCGGAGTCACCCAGACACGTTACCTTGCGTGTTCAGACCGATCACGAGATGTTGCAGCGGGTTCGCTGTCTGCAAACAACGCCAGAATGGAAGACACGCTATGACCGAAGAGCTGGCATTGAGGGAACCATTTCTCAAGGGACCCGCGCGTTTGGATTACGCCGATCTCGCTACATCGGGCAAGCGAAAACGCATCTGCAACATATCTTGACTGCTGGTGCCATCAACATTGTGCGCTTCGCCTCTTGGATGGCTGGTGTCCCTCATGCCAAGACACGCACCTCGCGATTTGCTGCACTGAAAACGCCGGGGGTGAGATTGGCAATTTAGCAACAGTATCCATTCGTACTCAAGGGCCTGGAGCCGATCTAATCGGCAAGGATATGCTCGGCAATGTCCTGATTGTGCAATGCAAACGCTACGCTCCTCGCACCACGGTTGGCTCGCCCCAGATCCGCGAATGTATGGGCGCACACGAAAACTTTGCCGCCCGCGAGC
>WNFY01009667.1_pt1 | contig 19896 bp, 13 predicted proteins | sample 5400091 | NCBI WGS metagenome assembly WNFY01 (sample SAMN13153364, study PRJNA577476) | soil metagenome | isolation source: 60 cm soil or saprolite under grassland replicate 1 | place: USA:California | collected 2016-06-15
AACTGGCGTGCTCGCGCTTCACGTTCAGGATGTAGTTCTCCACCTGAAAGGGAAGTTGATTAGCGTAGCGATAGGGACGGCGGCTGCGATCGGTGAGTCCTTGCACGCCGCATTGCTGATAGCGATCGAATATCTTGTAGCCGGTTTTGCGGGAGATGCCAAACTCCCGACAGAGTTCCGCCATTGGCTCGCCGGCTAGCCGGCGAGCCACAAACTGCAGTCTTTCATCCATTACCGAACACTCCTTCCAAGGCATTCACTCCTCCCCAAAAAGGGGAAAAGTGTAACCTATGTGTCCGGTACGATCTGTTACCTATGTCTCGGGTCGCTCACCACTGCCGAAATGCAGTGGCGTTCGCCTCTTACAGAAGCTTCCATTCCCTAAGAGCCGCCCTCAAACTTGCCAGAAGCTCGTTTATCAATCGCTCGAGCGATAGGATTCGTCACAATCACAAAGTCCACGTACTTGCTTCGTATCCAAAAGCCTATTCCGAGGGCGCATAATAGCCCATTTTGGCATGTGCTTGCAGCGGAGGCAGGCCCTTAGGTAGCACCAGTTTCACCTTTACCTTATTCCACTTGCCGTCGCGCGTGAAAGTTTTGGGCGGTATCCGAGCACATATTGGTTACGGAGCTCAATATCAATCTTTGTGGCGACATCTTCCAGGTCGTTTGGTTTGTCGACCGTGAACGCGCGGCCGCCTGTGAGTTCCGCGATATCGTCCAGCAACTGGGGACCCAGGCGTTCTTCTTCAGTCGAAAAATAGTTGTCATATGTACCGACGTCGTAGATTATTACATCTGCTTCCTTTACCAGCCTCTTGATCTCGCCTTCTGTGTATCGGCTGCGATTGTCACCCCCGTCAGAAATAATCAGCAGCGCTTTCCGTTGGTATTTTGCCTCCCTCATTTTCCCTATACCGAAATGAATGGCGTCCAATAGGGCGGTGCTGCCTTTGGGCATCGTGTATAAGAGCCTTTCCTGAGTGTCTTCGACTGAGTTCGTAAAAGTCCGACAACTGCTCCGGTTTATCGGAGAATGCGATCATGAAGAACTCGTCCTCCGGATTAGCAGTCTTAAAAAACTGTACGACCGCCTGGCGCGCGATCAATTTTGGCGCTCATGCTGTCGCTGGTGTCGAAGATCACCCCCAGGGACACTGGGATGTCCTCGCCAGAGAAGTGCCGGATATCCTGCAGTTCCTTACCTTCAAATATTTTGAAGTTGTCTTTCTCCAATCCTGTGACGGGGCGGTTCGTGAGATCGGTAATGCTCACAGGTAGGAGCATCAAATCAACGTTCACCTTGATGCGGCCGCCGCCGATTTGCAGCGACGGTTCTTTGTCGGAATCGACTTTCGACTGTCGTCCCGTTTGAGGAGCTATGTGTACATCATCCGGCAGGGTCTGTGCGCACAAGGCGGGCAGGAACGAAAGACTCCCGACGATTCTTATTGCCAAGAGGGCGTCAAAATTGAAGAGGGGAACATCGTGTTGGAACCTTGCCTAAACCCCATAAACCATGCGACACAGAGAGCGTTCTTTCCCAGCGCAACGGGCCGTTTCAGCGGTGACAAAAAGGGAATCGTGACGAAAAACGTGAGGGGCGCTCCTGAACGTTATGTTTTTCCCACCCTCAGCTTTGGACTCAATACTCTGACTTCCATGGAACGGAAGACATCGTCGGTTCGGTCCCGACCAGGCTTCAGCATGTTTTATGGTTCCTAATTGAGCGCCGATTTTAAGTCGGCGCTATTCAGGGTCCAACGGTGATGCTGTCCAGCCCGGGCGCATAGCCCGTGGGATTGGGATTGGTGAATACGATCCTGTTTGCTCCCGCATTCAGGTGTACAGAAATCACGGCAGGCACCGGTGAATCGAAGGTACTGCCATTCACATCCAGGATGATAGGCGGGCCGTTGTTGATGTAAATGTAAAACGTGCGCAGGCCGGCGGTGGTGTAGTCAATTTCGAGGTGATAAGTGCCGGCCTTTGAGACCGTAACCGCGGGAAACGTAACTGCGTTCTGGTTGCCGGCACCGTAGGCTCCGACGTAGGCCCCGCCTGAGCAGAAACCGCAGCCGCCGAGGCCGGCCGTACCACTCAGTTGTGCCGCCTCCGCCTCATAGGTCGTGAAATCCGGAGCGAGCGCACTTCCGTCACCGGAGATGACGATACGATCGAGATCCGGCGCGTAGGTTGCCGGATTGCCGAAGGTGATCGTGTTATTGCCTGCGAGAAGGGTGACCGGCACGGTGGTGGCTTGTGGCAGATTAAAGCTGCCTCCGCCCATGTTCAGCGTCGCCGGGTGGGTTCCGTTCACCACGTATACCAGGGCACGCGGTCCCTGGGTCATCGCGTCAACTTCCATGCGATAAGTTCCAGCCTTGTCAACGAAGACATTGAAGGTCACGTTATTGCTGGAGGTCGATCCTCCGAGAAAGATCACCTTTGCGCCACCAGAACAGGCGGAGCAAGAAGAAGGAAACGAGCCGCCGCTGATCACTGCGGTTTCTGCTTCATAGGCTTGGCCAGCGGGTGCCGTAACCGTGCCGTTGGGAGTGACCTTCAACAAGCGTGAGCCGTGGCCGGGGATGGACGCGGTGAATGCAGTCGATGATGGGCCAAGGTTGGTACGGGTCCACACATCGCGCACCTTCAAGGCATGGCGGAAGCCGAGATCGGTCCAGGGAACTGTCACTTTGCCGGACAGACCGTTCAGGTTGTAGACAGCAACATAAATAGTGCCGTCCGCTTGCTTCGATATCCACACGGGCTGCGGACCGCCAGTCACCTGCACGGCGGGGAGACCGGATTGATCGACGGCGATGAGTTCGTCGTTCGAAAAGGCCGACTTGGCGAAATTATCGAGCTTGGTGAGGTCTCCGCCGAGATACATGGGGGAGTTCGCCATGGCCCAGATAGTTATCGCACTTTGCTTCGCTACGTCAGACAGGCCATCGAGCGTGCCATCGCCGACGTCGAGCGTATCCATGTCATTCCATCCCAGGGTGGTGCTGGTTTGATCCTCCCAGCCCACGGCGTCGTACTCGCGTAGCACTATGCGCGGCCAGTTGGTCAGGGTGGCGCAGCGGCCTTCGCACTCCACATCGTCATCAATGCGGCGCGCGTTGGACCACTGTTGCCACACGTCGGCATAGTCCTCTGAGAGCTGCCAGGAGACTGTAAGCCAGATGGGGCGTCCCGTTTTGGCTATGGCGGCCGACCAGGCTTGAACATCGGCCCGGTTATCGATGGAGAGATCGTTTGAGTAAGAGCCCGGCGTAACCGCGTCGAGTTTGATGAAATCGAAACCCCAGTCGGAGAAGAGCTGGACGACCGAGTCAATGTACTCCTGAGCTCCCGGCTTGGTGAAGTCGATTTTATCGTGATAGGGATTCGGCGGATTGGCCGCGAAGGCGTTGCCTTTGGCAAGCGGTATCACGACGATATCCTGCGTGTGATACGCCGCGCCGAGGATGGGATAGTTGCCGTCGACAGCAGGCTGCTCGATCCCGGGGATCCAGTAGATACCTGCCTTCTGTCCATTGGCGTGAATGTGGTCCACCATTGCCTTGATATCAGGGAACGTCGTGCTATCCGGAATGGGCCTGCCATTCCCGTCGAAGCTAACCCTGCCAGCCAGAATCGAGATTGATGTAGACGAAGCCGTGGTCCTGCAAGCCCGAGGCTTTGAGTGCATCGGACTGCGTGATCATGTTCGCTTGCGTCAGGAAGTCGCCTTGGATGGTTTGCTGGCTGAAGCTGCTCCAGCCAAGATAGGGTTTCTGGCCGGCGTTATTGACCTGTGCGCTCGCGCAGGTCAGGAAAGCGACAACCACTGTAATCACGGTGAGAAAGGAAAGATACGTCTGTCTCATAGATCACGTCCTCGATAGCCAAGCGGTTACAGCCTTCAGCAGACAGGAGAAACTCGTCCGCTAGGATGGTAATATGTACGTGTACGTGCACGCACCTTGTCACATGTAGCGTGTACGTGCACGTCTTGTCAAGACATTTTTTTTGATCGAGGGACACGATGAACATGCTCTATGGCGAATTGTCGAAATGGAAATCGTTTCGCAAGTATGCATTCTCAATTTCCCTCTTCTTGGCACTCGGATCGGCAGTAAACGCAACGACAGTGTCTTCACCTGACGGCCGGCTCATTCTCAAGATCGAGACGACTACCGAAGGGACCAATCCGCCGACCAATCCGCCCACACCGCACCTTGTTTATCAGTTGGCATTCCGGGGAAAATTGCTGATCGAACCATCAGCGTTGCGGCTGGATTTGGAAGGCCAGCCTCCGCTTGGCAGCAACATTCAGATCGTCAATACCACGGCATCAAGTGAAGATCGTACTTATAACCTTGTAACCGGCAAAGCGAGCCAGGTGCGCGATCATTACAACGCACTTCGTGTTGACCTTGAAGAACCCGGTGGCGTGGGCCGCAAGCTGACTATTGAGGCACGTGCCTATGATGACGCGGTCGCCTTCCGCTATCTGGTCCCCGAGCAAAACACAATCAGTGATTTCCGCCTTATAAAGGAGGGAACAGAGTTTCGGATTGCCAAGGATGCGACCACGTACGCGCTTGTCCTTCCCAATTTTCGTACCGGCTACGAGAGTGAATACATCAAATTGCCGATCAGCGCATTTTCCAATCAAGGCGGCGTAGCCAGCAAAGTTCTAATCGGGTTGCCGCTGCTTATGGAAGTCCCGGGAGTGGCCTGGATGGGAATCAGCGAGGCCAACTTACGCGATTACAGTTCGATGTACTTGATGAATTCTTCTGGAAGTTGGACCGGACACTGGTTTGAATCGGTGCTCGCTCCTTCCATTGAAGATGCAGATGTCATCGCGAAAGGCACGCTGCCTCATTATTCTGCATGGCGGGTGCTGCTGGTCGGCGATGAACCCGGAAGACTGGTGGAATCAAATGTCATCATCAGTTTGAATCCTGAAAGCGAAATTGCAGACACGTCATGGATCCACGCGGGACGCGCCTCATGGGATTGGTGGAACGGCAGTCTTGGACCAGATGGCAAGCGGGCCTACACAACCGAGACGATGAAATACTACGTGGACTTCGCGGCGAAATCGGGTTTCGAGTACATGATGTTGGACGCGGGATGGTCCGACCACAATGACATCACCAAGATGAATGGCACTGTGGATGTGCCAGAGTTGGTCCGGTATGGCAAAGAGAAAGGCGTAAAGATTTGGATTTGGCTTCTGGGGAACCAAGTGGAGCGGCAGATGGATGAAGCATTTCCCGTATACGAAAAATGGGGCGTTGCCGGTTTAAAAATTGATTTCATTTTGCGCGATGACCAGCACGGCATGAACTTCTACTACCGCACGGCGAAAAAGGCGGCTGAACACCATCTCATGCTCGACTTTCACGGCGCGACTAAACCCAGTGGCATCGAACGCACCTATCCCAACATACTGAGCTATGAAGCGGTATTAGGAATGGAGAACTCAAAAACCGGTACGCGGGACAACCCTGAATTTAACACCACAATTCCGTTTACGCGCATGCTTGCCGGTCCCATGGATAAAACGCCAGGCGCATTCGATAACAGGACGCGGGAAGAGTTCATGCCGCGCATGGAAGCTCCCATGGTCATGGGCACGCGGGCCCATCAGTTGGCCATGTATGCCGTATTTCAATGCGCGTTCCAAATGGTTTCAGACGTGCCCTACGCATATGACAATCAGCCGGCTTTTCAATTTATCAAGGACACGCCGGCTACATGGGACGAAACTCGTGTGCTAAACGGTAGGCCTGGCGCCTTCATCACCGTTGCGCGCCGTCACGGGAACGAATGGTTCATGGGAAGCCTCAACAACTGGGATGCACGACAACTTGATCTGCCGCTTGATTTCTTAAAGGCAGGGAATTACACCGCAGAGATCTATTCTGACGCAAACGATGCTGCACAACATCCAAAGAACGTTCGCATCGAGCGTAAACCAGTAACTCGCGCGTCACATTTGGCAGCAGTTCTGGCCCCGGGCGGAGGATATGCCGTGCGTTTTGTTCCGGCTCAGGCGGATCCTCACGGGCACCAACACTGAGTGGAACATCGCGTATGACCAGCTTGGATTTGAGAGGAACACCGCATCGCCGCTTGAATCCGTAGGAAGCGTTGACAAACGAGAGTTCGCGTGAGTAGAGTTTAGTGGACGTGTACGTACACGACTCTCAGAACACTTTTAGAGAGCCCGTCGTGGGCACCTTTAGAAAGCACCCGCTATGCGAAGTAGCCGTAGAGAGTTTCTACAAACCTCGGCTCTGGCCCTCGCCGCAGCACATTCGACGAGCGTTGTCTCAGACGGCCGTAGCGCGGGAATCTCGAGCGATGAGCATCTCAACGCGTCCGAGATCGCCCGAAGACACATGATCGTGCGTGACGAACCGGGCTCCTCATTCTTCGAGGGGATGCTACTCGGCAACGGCGATGTTGGAGCATGTGTGGTTGTGCGCCCGGATGCGCTTGCCATTCACATTGGTAAGAACGACTGCTGGGACATTCGGGTGAGCGAGGACATCGCGGATCATGTGCTGCCGTTTCGTGAGGTACTTCAACTTTGGCAACGCGCCAGTGAAGAAGCTAAACGGATGGGAAAGCCTGAGATGCTGTATGTGGAGAACGGCGTTGACTTCTTCCGCGAGTATTCTCAAAAGGTGGGGAGTTCCTACGACGGGAAAAAGTGGCCTCGCCCGTGGCCTTGCGGGACCATCTGGATCAACTGGGACCCCACATGGGTCGAGCCAGGCCAACACACTCTCGACCTTGCTACTGGCATGTTCAACCTGACATTACAATGCACGACTTTCGAAAATAAAAGCACTAGCGTTCAGCTGTCTGTCTTCGTTGACTGGGAAACCGGACTGGTTTCCGCCTCCACCAACCAAGTCCTGCCAGTGCGATCAATCGTGTATTCGCCAGAAGTTGATGGCTTCCATACTGGACCCTTCGAGTCAGGCAAAAGCAAAAATACTTCCGAACTCCTTGCGCCTCCTGAAACGTCTGCCGGAATCTTCCCTGAGTTTGCCGAGTTCTCTTCGTTTCAGCACTTTCCTGCTTTAGGTCCAACTAGCGACCGGCCGTCGTCTCCACCTACTGATAGAGATCGGAATTTTTCGTTATGCGGGCGCATCAGTGGTCCCTGGTCGGTTAAACCGGCAGAGCCCAGTTCGGATGTGCACTTAGAACCCAAGGAGGCGCAACGTCTTCGCATTGATGCTCTTGTGGCCACGCCTCGAGATTCCTTTCTGAGGCACTTGCTTCAGCAACAGAAGCCAACGCGCGGCGGACCAGACTGGGTTTCCATTCCACAAAACCATATTTATTCCGCGGAAGACCTCGATACAAAAACCTTCGCTCGTCACCGCGTCGGAGAACTCGCCAAATCGGAATTGCGAGATATCCGGCACAACTCTGAATCGAAGTGGAAGGAATTCTGGTCTCATTCTGCGGTTGAGTTCAGCGACCGCGAATTAGAGCGCATATGGTACGAGAATCAATATTTCCTGGCCTGCTGCTTGCGCCCGAACAAAGTGGCGCCAGGCTTGTTTGCAAACTGGTCATCGGGAGATATCGGAACCTCGTGGCACGGCGACTATCACGCGGACTACAACTGCGAACAGGTTTATTGGGGCGTATTTTCCAGCAACCATGTCGAGCAGCACTTACCCTTCGTAGAACTCTGTGAGAACCTCCTTCCCATAGCAAAGAAATTCGCGGCCGAGCATTTCGAACTTCCAGGCGCTTTTTTCCCGGTGTCTTCTTATCCAGCTCCGAGCCAGATCGTAGCTTATCCAGTGCCGCCGTGGGCTTATCAGTTTGCCATGACTCCGTGGATGGTACAGAGTTTATGGTGGCAATATCTCTATACGCAAGATAAAGAATTTCTCCACCGTGTATACCCAATTCTTAGAGAGGCCGCGCGATTCATCGCTGCCTACGTAAAGAAAAACGACGATAAAAAATACCACTTCAGTCCAACTGTTTCCTCAGAGAACTGGGGATTCACGGTCGACCAGCGTTTGAACCAAGACTCCATTCTTGACCTTGCGCTGACGAAGTTCCTTCTCAACGCCGTCGTAGAGGCCTCCGTTGTCCTTGGCGTTGACGAAGGCGAGCGTGTCAGTTGGAAAGAAATCTCCGAAAACCTGGCGCCTTACCCTGCCGCAAGGGGATCCTACGGCGAGGTTTGGGTCGATGTCGTAAATGCACCAGTTGGGCATATTTACAATGTTCCTGCAATCAGCCAATGATCCGCGCGCGCCTTGGAATGCTAGATCTTGAATGGTTCAAAAAGGAAGTGCAATACTGCCGGATGCCTAACGGAGTAGCAAATGATCGTGTTCGGCAATCGGGTGGCCGCTATGCTCAGTCGCTTGATTTCGACTACATGATGCGTATGGGTTTTTGGTGTGAGAACTTCTCGTTACCGGCCGTTCTAAACGAATGCTTGATGCAAAGCTACGCGGGTTGTATACGCGTTTTCCCTAATATTCACAATCTAGGCCCGGCGCGCTTCGAGAATCTTCGTGCTGTAGGCGCATTCCTCGTAAGTGCCACCTACGACGGGAACCAAGTGACGCATTTGTCCCTGTACAGCGAAAAGGGGAAAACAGCAACGCTCGTCTCGCCATGGGCCGGCAAAGAGCTGCGCGTAATTCGGGGCGGCGATCACGGACACGTGCAGGTGGCCATTGCGGGTGACGTGGCAAGTTTCGACACTCAGGCAAACGAAACATATCTATTCCAGGCTGGCAATAGTGCAAAAGTCGATAAGTAGGCTGACAATATTGGGTCGAACCAGCATAGGAGCTTGGTTTCAAGCTAGACAAACATGGTTTTGCGGTCGCTTCTAGTCTCTTTACTTCTTTGCGTCGCGTCCGGGGCAATGCCTCAAGCCGCTGCCCCTTCAGCGGTTCCTCACGAATCCAACCCCGCGGACGCATTCAAACAAGCTAAGCGGTCGCTGGCCCAGGGACAGTTGGACCAAGCCCTTTCGGAGGCCAAACTCGGGCTAGCGCGAGCCCCGCGCAGCGTGGTCGGGCTCAATCTAGTGGGCGTTATTTATGACCGACAAGGCAAATACGAGGAAGCGGCGATGCAGTTTCAGCAAGCGTTGGCGATTGCCCCGAATTCTGTAGAGACGCTGGTCAATCTTGCAAATACTTTGGCAGCTCAGAACAAGCCCAAACTTGCAGAGCTCACGCTGAAGACGGCCTTACGAGTCCAGCCCGGCAGCAAGACAGCAGACTACAATCTCGCAGCCGTATTGTTGGGACAGAACAAAGCTAAGGATGCCTTGACGTATCTTTTGCGAATACCCTCACCTGATCAGACCACTCGCTTGATGGTAGTTCGGGCATACCTAGATGCGGGAATGTTAGCCACTGGAATGGCGGCTGCGGAAAAGCTGTCTACAGATTTTGCGAAGGACACCAGAGTTCATTTTTCTCTCGGAGTGTTGCTGGCTTCCCACCGGCAATACCGGCAGTCTGCTTACGAATTTGAGAAAGCGGATGCTCTACAACCCGGCGACTTCGATATCCTGCATGACCTCGGCGAGGCCTATTTATTAAGCGGACAACTCCCGAAAGCGCAGGAAAGCCTCAATCAGGCTTTGCGCTCGAAGCCTGACTCTGCAGATACGCTGTACTTGCTAGCAGAGACCTCGGCGGGGATGCACAGGGAAGTGGACGCCTTGGAACTGTTAGTGCGCGCGCGAAGGGTTGCTCCGAACAATACGAACATGCTGTTCCTGATGGCGCAGCTGAGCATGAAACAGTCGTTCTTTGAGGACGCGATTGAAGTTCTAAACGATGGACTGAGAATTGATCCGAAACGCGCTGATTTTCACGCAGCTCTGGGAGAGAGCTACTTCACGGTGGGCAAGGTAGACCAAGCAGTTGAGGAGTTCAAGACGCTTGTCACCCTTGATCCATCACCACGCTCGTATGTGTTCATGGGTCTTTGCTATCGGCATCTTGGAAAGTACGAGGAGGCGAAACGCTATCTGAAGCAAAGTCTGAGCGCTGATCCAAACAATCTTCCTGCGCTGTTCAATCTTGGGTTTATCGCCAGGAAGGAAGGCAACAACCTGCAGGCTGAGCAGTACCTGCGGCGAGCAGTGCGTTTGAGCAAGGATTATCCAGAGGCTTTGTTTGAGTTAGGCAACTTGAAGATGGATCAGAAAAAGTACGACGAAGCGGCCCCATTGTTTCGCCATTTCGTAGAAGTAACTGGAGACCCGACACAAGGCTATTACAAGCTCGCGATTTCGGAGAGAAATCTTCATCAGGTGGACGCGGCGGAGCGTGACATGGGCGTCTTCAGAACGCTCTCCAAGAGCCCGCAGCCAACGAACTACCCTCTTCAGCATTTTTTTGACTACTTGGAGCGTCGCAGCACATTAAGTTCAGAACAGCAGAATGAAGCGGACCTTAGCCAGTTGCAAGCAGAGGTTCAACAGCATCCAGATCGCCCGCGCAGCCTTTATTTGTTGGCAGAATCACTTCTGAGATTGGGACGCACGAATGATGCGATGGAGATTCTTCAGCGCCTCGATACGGTCAGCGCTGGAGATTTTCGAACTAAACTTAATGCCGGAGTTTTGCTTGGCCGCTTCCATCATTACGAGGATGCAATTCGGTACTTCCAAGCGGCACTCAAAATAAACTCTTCATCAGATGATGCCAAATACAATCTCGCCGAAGCGTATTTTCAGAGCGGCAATTACGAAGAAGCGTTGAAGTTGCTCCTCGAGATAACTCTGGATGGCCAGAAGGAAAGCTCGTATCTAGGGCTCCTTGGCGATGTTTATGCGCGTTTGAGTCGTTATGAAGACGCAGCCAGGTGCTTGGAGCAGGCTGTCGCTGCGACGCCGGACAACGATCAATACCATGCGTCACTCGCGCTAGCAAAACTGCGAGCTGGTGATACTGAGAACGCAGATCGAGTGTCACGCAGAGGGCTCGCGCGCATTCCTAATTCCGGTCTGCTGCACTGGACAGCTGGAATTGTGGCAGCGGTTCGCGGTCACGAGGCCGATGCGGAACATTTGTTAAAGAAAGCATCTGAGCTCAATCCTTCTCGGGAAGCGGTCGCTGCAACCCTCGGAATCTTCTACTACGAGGAAGGGCGATATTCCGACGCTCGCGACGTGCTCAAAAGGTGTGAGGAGATGTTTCCCCAGGGCACGCTCGATTTCCAGGAGATCAAGGCAGTGCTGGATGCAGCGTCGAGTTCGGGACCGCCCAGACCGTCCGACAATATCCCTCCTGATGCACGAAGAGAATTCTACGAACTGGCGCTCATGATGCGCGACCAGGAACAGTAGCACTACCACCTTCCGCACCGAAGGGCACTGATCTTTACTTTGAGGATGCTAGATTCTTAGCGAGTAATGAGTCGCTATTCTTTATTCGCGATCCCGTTGGCAACGATTCTGGCGGTTGCAACTCTCGCGCAGGTCAAGGAGTCGCGGCCGACTGCGCCAACCCCAGCGAAATTCGTTGATGTGACCTCAAGCCTTGGAGTCCAATTTCAGCATGCTGCACCACACACCTCCAAAAAATATCTGCTTGAGACGATGGGGTCTGGAGTCGGGCTTTTTGATTATGACAACGATGGCAGACTCGATCTGTTTGTAGTAAACGGCGCTGAAATTAACGACCCATCTTCACCCGGGACAATTCCGCAAAAGACCGGGCCGAAGTATTGGAATCGCCTGTATCACCAAAAACCTGACGGTACGTATCAGGACGTGACCGAGCAGGCCGGTCTACAAGGTGCGGGCTACGGAATGGGTGTGGCCGTCGGCGATTATGACAACGACGGTTTTGAAGACCTTTTCGTTACCGGATATGGCAGCAATCACCTTTATCACAACAATGGCAACGGCAGTTTCACGGACGTAGCGGATAAGGCCGGAGTGGCTGGAGGCAGCTGGTCCACAAGCGCCGCCTGGGTGGATTTAGATGGCGACGGACTCTTGGATCTTGTTGTTGTGCGATATCTGCAGTGGGAGTTTAACGATATTTGGTGCGGCGAACGCAAGCAGGGATACCGATCTTTCTGCCATCCCGACGAGTTTCAGGCGATTGCTCCTCTCGTTTACCACAACGATGGCAATGGCCATTTCACCGACATCACAAAACAGGCCGGATTCGCGAAGCCCGGAAAAGGGCTCGGAATCGCGATCGCGGACTTCAATGGCGACGGTCACATCGACGTTTTCATAGCCAACGATTCTGTTCCCGAGTTTCTTTACCAGAACAAAGGCGATGGCACTTTCGAAGAAGTCGGGTTGTTTGCTGGCGTCGGTGTTGACGGAGACGGACACGCATACGCTGGGATGGGGGTAGATTTCGCCGATTATGAAAACGACGGATTGCCGGATATCGTCGTCAGCGATCTCGCGTACCAGAAATATTCGCTCTACCACAACAATGGCGATGGCACTTTTGCGTACTCAAGTGACAGCACTGGCTTGGGTGCGATGACATTTCTCCATTCCGGCTGGGGGATGAGGTTCATTGACTATGACAATGACGGATGGAAGGATCTGTTAGTTGCGCAGGCGCACGTGATGGACACGATTGAATTGAACTATCCTCAGCTGCGCTACCGTGAGCCGATGCTGCTTGCGCACAATACTGGGCAAGGTTTTGTTGATGTATCAAACCAGTCTGGCGCGGTGTTCCATGAACACTGGGCAAGTCGAGGCATGGCGATCGGCGACATCGATAACGATGGGCGGCTTGACGCCGTTGTCACGGAGAACGGTGGTCCAGTCCACATACTGCACAACGAGACTGGCACGCAAAATCATTGGCTTACGTTGAACCTCGTCGGCCACAAAAGCAATCGCGACGCCATCGGCGCGGAGGTGAAGATCATCACCGCGCAAGGCGAGCAGTATGCAACGGTGACAACATGCGGGAGCTATTTGTCTTCTGGGGACAAGAGAGTGCACTTCGGACTCGGCCTTCAGTCAACAATTAAAGAGATCAATATCCGCTGGCCGAGCGGGATCAGGCAGACCCTTCAGGATGTGAAGGGTGATCAAATACTCCGCGTTGATGAACCCGCAAAATGAGGTAAACACACACGGTCAACCGAGCCATAGACAGGGCCACGCGAACTGCGTGCAAGTTTAGCTTGACAAACATCGCCAGCAGGGCTAAAAGCGTGTACGTACACTAGCTTTGGAGGCAAGCCCCAGCACACGGCTAACGAGTGGCGCTGTGAACCAGTCAAGATTGAACCCGAAAGAAATCGCATCCCGACTCTCTTACAGCCGACGTGAGTTTTTGCGTGATGCTGCCGGCCTGACTTTGGGAAGTACAGTGTTGCGTTCTCCGCTTGCGCGGGCGGCAAATGTCCCAAACAAGAAGAAGGTAGTTGTCGTCACGTTTGGCGGCGGTGCACGTGATCAGGAGACCTTTTTCCCTGAAGGGCAAGAAAACATTCCAAACATGATGCGAGATCTCCTCCCTCGCGCAACATTCTTCACCCAGGTGGTGAATCGAGGAATTCTAGGACATTACGTCGCGACGGCGAGCTTGGCCACGGGTGTGTATGAGACCATCAACAACTTCGCGGCGCTTCCCCCGGCAAACCCTACGGTATTCGAGTATTACCGTAAGGACTTAAGGCGTCCATCTTCCGACGCTTGGGTTGTTGCTCCCAGTAACGGTTTCAACCGCATCGGTGAAAGCAATCATCGCTCCTACGGAGACGGCTTGGGTGCGAGAGTAATTCTGCCGAAATACTTACTGAGAGCCGCGATGTCGGATCGTGGCGCGGATTACGAACACTTGCTGCGCGACAACTATGAGAACCCTTATTACACGCCGGAATTGGGAAATAGAGAGTTCGAGCTACAGCAATTGGAATTGATTCTGAAACTCTCCGCGAGTGACTTTAAGGCGCACGCCAAGACGCTTTCCAGTCCCGATGAACTTTCGCTCTACATCGTGCGGCAGTTGATTCGGCAAGTGGCGCCCCGTTTTCTGTGGATCACGATGCACGACATTGACGTTGCCCACGCAGGGGCATACTCGCTGTATATCGAAGGCATTCGGCGGACCGACCGGTTATGCGCAGAACTCTGGAAATTGCTGGAGAGCGAACCTGAATATTCGGGCAAGACAACTCTTCTACCTCCAGCCTGATCATTTTCGCGCATATCCTGCACAGGCAGCAAAACTGGCTGTGGGCAGCCTGCCGGCGCTTCGAAGGCTACCGCTGAGCTTCCTACCAAACCTCCTGCGCGAAGTCATTGAATACGACTATAAGTTTCCTGCGGAACGCGCGGCGCTGGAAAAAGAGTTGGCCAACTTGGCGAGTCTGTCGGACTCCCAAGTAGAGGACCTGTTTAGCGGGTTTTCCAAGATCACACTGTCTGCCCAACTCGCAAGTTCAGATTGGGTGAATTCTCCTGCGCAATTCGTGGAGCAACTGTCGGCACACTTATGGACAACTCATCAGCTGGACAATTTTCGCGTCGCGGCCACGAAGTATGCCAATGATTTGAGCGCCGCGGTCGCTGCTGAGCCGCCTTCAATTCCTAGGTTCGGGATCGCTGTTATCGGCGGAGGTGTCACTTCATTTGACGAGCCTCTGTTTCGCAAACTTCGTCCGTACGGCACATATTTCAGCCACGTGAAACCAGAGAACGGCCTCAAGTTGCTGCTCGAAGCGGTGGGTGCCAGGGCAAAGGCCCATCCCGCCCCCTATGGCCACTGGTACATAGATGGTGGAGACCCGGCGGACCACGATTCGGCACTCACAACAATTTCTTACCGCGCGCTGACGCCGACACGTGACGCCCTGTTAAGTAGAATTCAGTCCGAGACGGAGCGGCCCGGGATGGGACCTGAAGCCCTTCGCAGCATCATGGCTCGATTACAACCCGCGGACTTGCGAATGAGCGGAACCGGTGACGAAATCTTGGAGCGCTTTCAAGTCAAGCTGCTCGCTGAGGGATCTGGGACACAGCTCTTCAGTACAAGCTTCGCTCAATGGGCCGCTCGTGAGGTTCTCCGGCGCGCACAACCGCTCACGCTACTGGTCCGTTTCGCACCGCGTCAGCGGCAAAAACCGATGAATGAGTTGCTCTCTGCCAACTCCAATCCGCCAGAAATGGACGTGGTCGGTTCATTGATGGACGCGGATATGGGCGCCTATTACAACTGGCTCAATCAACAGCGTTTGCCAGGGGCGGAGAAGTCGTCCTTTCTCGTGTGGTTTGAGGGTCATAACTCCGCTCTTGCGATTAGTCCTTCAATACCTCGCCAGACAGAATCAGAGTCAGAGGCGGATATGACAAAGATTCTTAGCTGGTTGGTCTGACCTGGGAATCTATCCGTCGGCACTTCGGCTCTAAAGTTTCCGCAAATCACTAAACCGTTTTTCTCAGGTCTCGTGCATTTTTTGCTTGACAAGGATAGTACAAAGGTACTAATCGTGTACGTGCACGTTGCCGTGTACGTACACACTGCGCGATGCCGGAGGGGACAAATGTTACGAAACACCCTGTTCACACCAAGAAGTGCTGTTCTTGTCGCCCTGCTAGCGACATGGCTGTTTTTCGTCTCCGCTATCGCACAGGTCGACGCCGGAGCAGTCAGAGGCACCGTCACCGATCCCACGGGAGCGGTTGTTGCAAATGCCAAAGTTACTTTAACCAACGATGCCACAGGACTTAGCACATCTGCGGCCACTGGCTCCGACGGAACCTACACGTTTGGCCCCATCAAGATCGGTGCGTACACAATCAGCGTAGAGGCCGCTGGCTTTCGCAAGTCGACCACTCACGTTACGGTCAATGTCCAAGATCAGGCCCGCGCCGACTTCCAATTGGTTGCGGGTGCGATTACTGAGACAGTCGAAGTAACCGCAGCCGCCCCGCAGCTTCAGACGCAAGATGCATCCGTTGGCACGGTTGCAACCAGTCAGCAAGTCAATGATCTGCCGTTAAACGGCCGCAACTACACATTCCTGGCGCAGCTTGGCGCAGGCGTGACCAAGTTGAACCCTACCCGCGGATTGGATGCAACTGGTAGTTTCGTTGCGAACGGCCTGACTACAGTGCACAACAACTACCTGCTCGATGGCATCGACAATAACAACGACACCGTCGACTTCCTGAACGGCACGGCCTACGCTAATTTGCCTCCACCGGACGCGATCCAGGAGTTCAAAGTTCAAACGAGTAACTTCAGCTCGGAGTTCGGACGAGCGGGCGGGGCTGTGGTCAACGCTGCGGTCAAATCGGGTACGAACCAGTTCCACGGCAGCGCGTGGGAGTTCTTGCGCAACGACCTGTTCGATACGACGTCTTTGGACCAATGGTTTGTTACACCTGAAAGCCTCAAGAAAAAGGGAGAACTCCGCCGGAATCAGTACGGTGCGGCCGCCGGAGGTCCGATCATAAGGAACAAACTGTTCATTTTCGGGGATTACGAGGGCACGCGTATTCGCCAAAGCGTTGTGAAGAATCCCACCGTTCCAACCAGTGCCGAGGCTGCGAGCGGGTTCTTGGATTACCGGGACCGGTTTGCGTCGACGACCACAAACTACACGGACGTACTCGGGCGCTCTTTCAACGGTGCGACGGTATTCGACCCCGCGACAACGCGCCTAGTCAATAACGGCTCGACAGATTCGGTTACAGGACTGCCAATCACGTGTCCAGGTTCCGCGACGTGCTACGTGCGCGATCCGTTCTATACAGGCGGCAGCATTGCTGGAATGACCGATTTCACTACTGCCGCCCAACAGAACCTGATGAATCAGTTGCCCTCCACTCGGATCGACGCCAACGCACTGAAGTTGTTACAGCTTTTTCCTGCAGCAAATGCTCCGGGTTTTAGTAACAATTATTTTGCCAACCGCAGCCAGCCTGATGACAACAACCACTTCGACATTCGCTCGGATGCAAACTTCAGCCAACGCGATCAGTTGTTTGGGCGAGTCAGCTACACCCGCAGACATGCGAATTTCCCTGGTGACTTCACCGGAGACGGCGACGATACGGGTTTTGGGCAAGGTGATTTTCTTGACCGGTCAGTCAACATTGCCGTGAGTGAGACCCATATGTTTTCGAGTTCGCTGATCAACGAAGCGCGGTTCGGCTATAGCCGCCTTCGTACCTCGGCCCAGCCCGCGAGCGCTCTCACAACCGGCATTCCCGACAAATATGGCATTCAAGGCATCCCGCAGGGCTCCGAAAATGGCGGGCTGCCGACGATTGCTATCAGCGGGTTGACGAATCTAGGCGCAGGCGCGTTTGCCAGCCCTAACCGCCGGATCAGTGACACGATTCAATTCACGGAAAATCTGACCAAGGTCCATGGCGGGCACAGCTTTAAGGGAGGCTTTGAGTACCAGAGGCTGCATTTCCCCTGGATTGCCCCAGCCTGGTCCCGTGGCCAATTCAATTTTGGAGGCTTTACCGGGATGGCGCCTGGGATTCAGCCCAACCCCACCCCCCCTCCGGCTTTCGTTCCCGGCCCCGCCACCGGCGGTGTAAGTATGGCGGACATCCTCCTCACACCAATACCGTCCACGGTGGGTGGCATCGATAATGTTGGTGGTGCCAGCTTTGTTGCTGCCTCCAACATCACCCAACCTGACGACTTGCGGCATTACTACGGCGGCTATTTCCAGGATGACTGGAAGGCGACGTCCAAGCTAACCCTAAACATGGGCCTGCGTTGGGAAATCTTCGGAGGAATCGAAGAGGGCAGCGGCAAGCAGGCTGGCCTGTTAATGCCCAATGCCAATGGCGCCGGCGCTCAGTACGCGATCCTTTCGAAACAAAAGAGCGCGCCATTATCGCCGGCATTCGCGCCACTGCTGGCAACTGACGGGATTGGATTGAAATACCTCAGCGGTTCAAGTATTTTCACCACGCCGCTCACAAACTTTGCGCCGAGGGTTGGATTGGCGTACCAGCTCACATCAAAACTTGTCGCCCGCGCTGCCTACGGGGTGTTTTATGGTGGATTCGAAAACATCGGTGGGGCGCCGGACCCTGGCTACGACTACCCATTCACGACAAACCTTGCTTTCTCCGCGCCAAATGGCAACATTCTTCCGCTGTTTTATCCCAACGGGCAACAGGCGACGCTCGAAAATGGGCTCACGGCAGCGAACCCCGATCCAGCAAGCCCGAACTTCAGTCCAAATGGCTTGGGACTTATTGGATTCCAGCGCCCCTGGAAGACAGCCTATACGCAAGAGTGGAACGGATCGGTCCAGTATCAGCTGTCTCAGAGCCAGACCATTACTGTCGCCTACATCGGGAACAACACTCACCACCTGCTTAACGGGGAAAAGCGAAACATTCCGAACTTGCTACTTCCACCGGGGACCACCAAAACACCGTATCTGCCCTTTCCCGACTTCGCAGAGAACAGCGACTACCTGAACCCGAATGGAGCAGCGTACTACAACGCGTTCCAAATTACGTTCGAGCGCCGATTCAAACAAGGTTTGAACGTGTTAGCTGATTACACTCGATCGGTATGCAAGAATGACTACAAGAACATTCTTGGCCTCTCTGAGAACCAGTTCAATCGCGCGCCAACCCTTCCTGGGTTTAGCGATCTCATGGATTACACGTTTTGCGGTAACGATGTTCCCAACATCTTTCATGCCAGCGGCATTTGGGAATTGCCGATCGGCAAAGGCAAGCTGGTGGGCAAGAACATGTCAGGTGTGGCTGACGCATTCGTTGGCGGATGGAGCACACAATGGGTCGTCACCTCGCAGGATGGGTTCCCGTTTACAATCAATTGCCCGAACGGCACAACGAGCACAACGAGCGGAGATTTCCAATGCTATGCTCCAATCGCGAAAGGAGCGAATCCTTACGCTGGGAAAGGGCGGCATGGGATCGGGCCGTTCTTGAATGCATCAGCTTTCGTTTCACCCCCATCAGCAACGGCCATCGGGCAAACTGATTTCAGCCCACTCGGCGTTCCCTGGAACCAGGTGCATGGGCCCGCTTACACCGACCTTGATTTCTCGATCTTCAAGAAATTCCGAACGACTGAAAACACCAACCTGGAATTCCGGGCCGAGTTCTTCAATTTCTTGAACCATCCTAATTTTGGTACAGGTATTGGGAACTCGAATTTCTTGAACAATACCCCTGGCAATCTGTTTGGATTTGTCAACAACACCATCGGTAACGGACGGCAAACGGAGTTCGCGCTGAAATTTTATTGGTAAACAACCGACTGCGCGGGGAGACTTGTCCTCCTCGCGCATCAGTTTGTCTCCTGAGGGCTGTAACGAGTGCGACTTCAGTCCGTGGTTTTGCAGGAGTTGCCTTCGTCGTGCGAATACGAGCAGCTGCTTCCCCTTGCACGTAGTGCATGATCGAAGCATGATTGGGACGGTAACATCAGGTTAGTCTGTTGCGATGACGCACGCGAACGACGTCAAATCATTTCCCCGATCCATGTTTGGAGAACTCCGTTTGCGTGCCGTTCTTGTACTCTTGCTCGCCCGGATCACTGTCCCCTTCCTGTTAGTACATCTCGCTCGCGCAGCTGACCCGATCATTTTTATCGAGAAGAAAAAATTGTGGGTTTTCCAGGGCGGCGAAGCAACCTACGCTCTTGGCGTGAATGAACGCGGCGAGTTGCAACATCTGTACTGGGGCAAGCGGATGGGCACGGAAGACTTTAGCGGTGCACACTCGCTGCCCGAATGGTCGTCCTTTGATCTAAGCACTGCAACCACACCGCAAGAGTATCCCGGGTGGGGAGCAGGGCTTTATGCGGAACCGGCGCTGAAGGCAACTTTTGCGAACGGGAATCGCGAGGTGGTGCTGCATTATGT
>WNFY01001953.1_pt1 | contig 19894 bp, 16 predicted proteins | sample 5400091 | NCBI WGS metagenome assembly WNFY01 (sample SAMN13153364, study PRJNA577476) | soil metagenome | isolation source: 60 cm soil or saprolite under grassland replicate 1 | place: USA:California | collected 2016-06-15
CCCGCCATCGTTTTCTTACATGGTGCAGGGCTGAGCGGACGCATGTGGCAACCGCAGATGGATAGCTTAACCGATTACTATTGCCTGGCCCCTGATCTACCAGAACAGGGCAAGAGCCTGGACGTCGGCCCGTTTCGCCTCGAAGATGCCGCCAGGCGAGTGATAGAACTGATTGACGAGAGAGTTCCCAGCAAACGCGCGCACCTGGTTGGACTTTCCCTGGGGGCAGCAGTCGCATTAGCTATTATGCGCCTTGCACCAGCATATGTTGATCATGCAATTGTGACCGGAACAGCCCCGCTCAAGGCTTACGGAAAATTTGTCATTGCGCTCATTCCGCTTATGAAATTGTTCAATATAGAAAAACAGGTTGATGCATTCTATAAGCAGTTTGGCATACCAGAAGCATATCGTGCGATGTTTCGTGAAGATCTCCTGCTCAGCACTACTCCCGCCTTTACAAAGCATGCAATAGAGGCGCTCATAGACCTCAATCACCTGCTTCCCTGCACATCAGAGGCTCCAACGCTGGTTGCTGTTGGAGCAAAGGAGAATGGCGTCGCTAAGCGAGGCGCCAGGAAATTTGCAGCCTGTCTGAAGCGCTCACAGAGGATCGTTGTGCCGGGCGTAGGACATGTCTGGAACCTGCAAGCTCCCGATCTTTTCACCGACACAGTCAAAAGTTGGATTGAGGATCGCCCTTTGCCGGATCTTTACCGCCAGGGTTGAAATCCTGCGGTTTGCGGAGGGCTAAAGTCCATGCTATCAGAATGCCCTGTTCGCACCAAGCAGCCGTTTGGTCAGTTCGCCTCCTTCAAAGACCAGTTCTTTCAGCGCTTCATCGATGTGATGGTCTTCGACGACGATAGTTTCGCTCTATACACAGCAAATATATAATGTAGAATAGTGTATAAGGGATTAGCTATCTATCATTAAGAGTTCTATCAATAAACAGATGTTCTAATCATGATGAAGATGAGAGTCGTCTTATAAGAATGAGAGAAGGGAAGATCATGGGTCCGGATAAGCAGCACCTGGTACAGAAACTGATGGGCATCGCATTTGATCCTGACGAAGAAAATGAGCCTGGCATTGCACATATAGCATTACGAACACATAGAGCTTTTGATGTCGAGCGTGCAACAACGCGTTTTTATGAAAGATTTCAACAAGAACATGCGATCTTCCTGAAGTTTATTCAAGGCATCACTTCGTTGGTAGATCGTGAGTGGTATACCTCTTTGATGCTCAACCGACTGATGTTCGTTTATTTCATCCAGAAAAAGGGATTTCTTGACGGCAACGTTAATTATCTGCCGGATAAACTACGAATGATACAGGAAAAGCGTGGTAAAGATACCTTTTTGTCTTTTTACCGCCACTTTTTGTTACGTCTCTTTCATGAAGCGCTCAACAAGCAAAAACAGGCGCGAGCATCTGACCTGGAAGAGCTACTGGGCGACGTTCCTTATCTCAATGGGGGACTCTTCGAAGTTCATGAGTTGGAACGCGACAACAAGAATATCCAGATACCGGATGAAGCTTTTGAGCGTATATTTACTTTTTTCGACTCTTACCAATGGCAAATTAACGAGAGACCTCTACGCTATGATGGTGAGATCAATCCCGATGTCATCGGCTACATCTTTGAAAAATACATCAATCAGAAACAGATGGGTGCTTATTACACGAAAGAAGACATTACCGATTATATTAGCAAGAATGCCATCATCCCGCATATATTTAAGGCTGCCGAACAAAAATATGAGAGTGCTTTTAGAGCAGATGGAGACGTGTGGCAATTGTTACGCATATATCCAGAACGCTATATAAGTGAAGTGGTGCGCACGGAAGATTATCTTCCAGCAGAAACAGAACGAGAATATAGAGAGCGACGTATGCGCTACGAGACGATTAGAACTATGCTAGCAGCGGGGAAGATTAATTCTATTAACCAGTTCGTCAGTTATAACCTGGATAGTAGCCGCTTTGCGCGAGACGTGATCAGAGAGTGCAAGAACAGCGAGTTGCTGCGAGCTTTCTATGAGAGTATAGAAGCTATTACTATACTAGACCCTACCTGCGGTTCTGGCGCATTTCTCTTCGCGGCACTAAATATCCTCGAACCGCTCTACGTGGCCTGTCTTGATAGTATGAACAGGATAGCTACAAGGAACAATGGAGATATGATAACGCGCAATACGGATCTGGAATTATTTCGTGACGTGCTAGACCGGGTAGAGAAGCATCCTAATCGCAGCTATTTTATCTTCAAGGCTATTACTATCAATAGTCTCTACGGCGTCGATATTATGAAAGAGGCGGTTGAGATATGCAAGATGCGACTCTTTCTCAAGCTGATGGCTCAACTCAAGACAGTGAGAGAGATAGAGCCCCTTCCAGACATTGATTTCAATATCCGCCCAGGAAATACATTAGTTGGCTTTGCGCATTATAGCGAGGTCAGGGAGGCCGTGCCCGGTGGTATACAGAGCAAGATAGATTTTGACTCTGCAATGGAGAATATCGAACGAGAGTCCAGACAGGTAGAGCGGGAACTGGCGTATTTTCGTAAGTTGCAGACGCGGCTAGAAGGAGCACCGGAAGAGACGAGGGAGCGAAAACCGTACCTGCGCGACATACAAAGGCAATTACGTACCGAACTTAATCGCTATCTCGCAAGCCAGTATGGAAAAGGTCAACGCGATATACCGGATCAAGACGCATATGAGAGAGCATTTGAGAAATGGTGTGAGGGACACCAACCATTCCACTGGTTCATCGACTTTCACAGTATTATGGAGCAGGGAGGATTTGATGTCATTATCGGTAACCCGCCATATGTCGAATATAGTAAAGTCAGGGAGGATTACAAGGTGCGCGGGTACGAGACGGAGAGTTGCGGCAATCTCTATGCAGCAGTGATCGAACGTTCGCTTACGCTCTGTCGTGGTGAGCAGAGTTACCTGGGATTGATTGTGCCTTTGAGCGTGTGTGGTGGTGAGCGCTTCGACCAGTTACGGCGCATTATTACACGGCATACTTCAGAGTTGTGGTTGTCTAACTTCGAGATATTTCCGTGTCGCCTGTTCGAGGGTGCATTTCAGCGACTCTCTATACTGATTGCACAACATGGTAGTAGCCAGGAGTGCGCTATCCATGTTACCAGGATACAACGCTGGTATACTGTTGAGCGCGCACACCTCATTGATATGATTACGTATACGCCCACCCAACGCGTCGTGAAAGCGGATGTTTTTCCCAAGTTATCCTCACCGTTGCAGGAGGTGCTACTACGAAAGTTGGTGGATCGTTCTGGTGGAGCCGGGTGGGGGCCAGCCCCACCCCTACGAGAATATGCGAGTCCTCGTAGGGGTGGGGCTGGCCCCCACCCGGCTCCACCAGAACTTGCGAGAGGGGACACTATAGCGACGGTGCTTCACTCGCGCAAGACAGACTATTTTGTTTATTACCAGGAAGCTACTAACTACTGGATGAAAGCGACATGTAACATCCCGTACTATAAGAAAAACGGGGTAGTGATGGAGCCAGCGCATGGGCGATTTCTCTATTTCAGGGACGAGGGAACGGCGCGTACCATTATGGCGGTGATGAATAGCTCGCTTTTTTATGTATGGTTTGCGACATTTTCAGATGGTTTTCACCTCTCGCATGCGCTGGTAAAGGATTTTCCGGTGAGTAAGGATGTGTATATAACAAGCGATTTGCCATTGCTTGCTGTGAGATTGGAGGAAGATATCAAAGAGCATGCCAGATTGAGTACGCGCAATACGAAGCCTGACGCAGCCCAAAAGAAGGAAGGACATCTGATCGAGCTAGAGGAGTACCGAATGGGGTATTCGAAGTGGTTGCTGGATGAGATTGATCGTGTACTGGCAAAGTATTACGGATTTAACGAGGAGGAGCTAGATTTTATTGTGAACTACGATATCAAGTACCGGATGGGGCGAGATAGTGGATAGGTGTACGCAACATATTTTCCGACAGGTAGAGCGTGTCACCAGGCAATTTTATGCCCAATTCAGGAGCCAGCGTGTGAGATTTCTGGAGGCTATCCAGGGCATCGATACGGAGATCGAACGGGAACGTTATGCGGCACTGATGCTCAATCGTTTGATGTTCACATATTTTTTGCAAAAGACAGGGTTTCTGGAGGACGATACCGATTACCTGGCAAGTCAGTTGAAGCGGGTGCAACGAGATGAGGGAATGAACAGGTTTTATCGTGCGTTTCTATTGGGTTTATTCCATGAAGGTCTGGGCGCACCGACGCATGCGAGAGGTGGACGGAGGGGCGATGAATCGCCGGACGCCATAAATCGAGTCCCTACTGGAATGGGCGATGTCCCTTATCTGGATGGGGGATTATTTGCGCAGCATAGGCTAGAGAAGAGTTATCCATCCATTCAGATAGATGACGTGGCATTTGAGGAATTGTTTGCTTTTTTCGATGCGTATCACTGGTACCTGGATGAGCTGCCGGGACAGCACGACAATGAGATCAATCCTGATATACTGGGCTATATTTTCGAGAAGTATATTAATCATCAGCAGATGGGAGCCTATTATACGCGCGAGGATGTGACGGCGTATATTGCGAAAAATTGTATTATTCCTGCTCTTTTTGATGCGGTTGAACGACTATGTCCACAGGTGTTGGGAGAGGACGGAGTGGTCTGGGGATTGCTGAGAGACGATCCTGAGCGGTATATTCCGTGGGCGATACGTTGTGAGGGCTATCTGCCGACTGAAACGGGGCGCGAGTACGAGATGAGGCGCAGCTATTATAAGCAATTGCGGGCGCGGATTTGTGGCGGGGAAATGCGTTCTATTGATGATTTTATTACCTACAATCTCGATATCGGGCTGTTTGCGCAGGATGTGTTACGTAGCATAGAAGAACCTGAAGTTTTGTATGTATTTTATGAGCAGATCAGGCGACTGAGGATTCTTGATCCTACATGTGGGTCCGGGGCGTTTTTGTTTGCAGCGTTGCGTGTGTTGGTACCGTTGTATGAGGCATGTCTCCCCGTAGAGGCATGCCTTGCGTGTGCCGTGCGTCCGTGCGTCCGTACATGTAGCGTCTGTCTCATCACGCACGGACACACGGCACACGCAAGGCATGCCTCTACGGGTTCAACGGACCCATCCATATCCAGGCGGCGTTATTTTATTCTGAAGTCTATTATTAGCAATAATCTTTATGGGGTGGATATTATGGAGGAGGCGATTGAGATTTGTAAGTTTCGCCTCTTTTTGACGCTGGTGGCGGCGATTGAGAAGGTTGGAGATCTGGAGCCTTTGCCGGATATTGATCACCATATGCGGGTGGGTAATGCACTGGTGGGGTTTACGGGAATGCTACGCGGCGATGAATCGCCGGACGCCATAAATCGGGTCCCTACGGAGATAGAGCCGGAATTATTTGTAAAAGGGAATAGGTTGCTGGCAAAGGAGTGTGGGGTCGATGTAGAAGATAGGGTGGCCTTTGAGCAGTGGAGGAGGAGTCATCAACCGTTTCACTGGGGATGTGAGTTTGCAGAGGTTATTGGCAATGGTGGATTTGATTGTATTATTGGCAATCCGCCGTATGTTGAGTATGCAGATAAGCGTTTCCATTATAATTTGCAGGGGTTTCGCACGCTCTCTTGCGGCAATTTATATCCCTGTGTGATTGAGAGAAGTCGTGAGTTGTTATCGGCTCATGGGCGGCAGGGGATGATTCTGCCACTGGCGGCTTTTGCGACGCGAAATATGATTCCGCTGCTTGAGGGTTTCCAGGAATGGTTTGCAGGAAGCTGGCTGTCGTTTTATCATTTTCGTCCGTCGATGCTCTTTTCTGGCGGGAAGGTTGCCAGTATTCCTACAGCGATCTACCTTGCCAGAGTCACTAGTCCGGTGCAGCGCTTCAGTACGCATGTAGCCAAATGGAGTACGGACCAGCGCGATCACCTGTTCTCGCTCCTTACATATAGCAGGATTACTGTCAGTGGGGATGCGGCTAACCAGCACTACTATCCGAAGTTTGGGCGCGTGTGTGAAAATGCAATTATGGAGAAAGTGCTGCGTCACAGGCAGGTGGCAACTTACCTGGCGGATACACCCAATGAGAACAAAATGTTTTACCGCTCGGCGGGAGGGCTGTACTGGAAGATCTTCATTAATTTTCCCTGGCCATATCGGACTACATCGAATAAGCAATGCGCGTTTTTAGAGGGCTATGAGCGTGATGTGTTTGTGGCGCTATTCAATAGTTCGCTGTTCTGGTGGTATTACACGGTCACGTTTGATACGTTCAATTTGAAGGACTATATGCTGTTCGGGTTTCGCTTTAGTTATCCTGAAGATGTGGGCATTGTGGGTGAGTTACAGGAACAGTGCCAGCGATTGATGGAGGATTTCCGCAGAAACGCGCAACATCTCAAGCGTGGCGAGACCGGGAGCTATACGATCTACGGCAGGAAGTCGAAGGCGATTATTGACGATATTGACCGGGTACTCGCCAGACATTATGGGTTTAGCGAGGAGGAGTTAGATTTTATTCTGCATTATGATATCAAATATCGTATGGGAGCCGATCTCTCGAATGGAGATTGTGAACCATAGGGACCCGATTATCTGGCTATCTACATGCCAATATACTACAATGGAGGTGAGTTCGGCGAGCGTTAGAACGTAATACACCTGTATCGATATGCAGTTCTCTTGCACATTGGGAAGGCGTGCACATGCTCACTCATCACCATGCCTGGTGGCAAGCAAAGATTTTTAGATTTTTTGTGCAATGCGGGCTCGCCCTGGCGATCTTATTTTTGTTCTCCTCTATGGTAACAGCGGCCCAGGTTCCACCATCTGCACAATCTAAAGCCAGCAGGAGCCCGTCTTTCTCAGCCGGGCCTAAGCAAGGTCAGGCAACGAGCAAACAGAAAAATGACCTGACGTTGCAGATCGATATGGGCTACCAGGCGGCCTATAGGACCAACTACTGGACGCCAGTCCATGTGAGCATAATCAATAATGGATCTGATTTTAAGGGCAAGTTGACGGTAAATGTGTTTACGGGACCGCCACGCTCAGAGGTCGTGAGCATTGTTTCGCCGTGGAACTTTGAGCAATCTGTGATCCTACAGCATGGTATGCAGAAGCAGATCACTGTGTATGCTCCATTCTTACTAGGCAACCTTATTCCTATGGGATACGTTGCTACACTGCATGATGCACAGGGACAGATAGCGGCAATGCAAACGGTCACACGTGGCTATGGTGTGAGAACTGGCGATCTCTTTATTGGTGTGCTTTCCGATCTCACGTTAGATAGCTTTAATGCTCTGGCCAATGTTGTTTTGCCGCACCAGTCCGATTCGCTCACGCTATCACAGCTAGATGCTGCTACAATGCCCGACAATGCAACCGAGCTGAAGGTTTTTGATATTATTATACTGGACGATTTTAACACCAGTACATTGAGTTCTCAACAGCTAACGACGTTACAGACGTGGGTTAACCAGGGCGGAGTGCTGATTGAAATGGGTGGACAGGATTGGCAACGTACCCTGAGCAAGCTTCCGAACGAGCTTCTACCGGCCAGGATGGATGGTATACGCATGCTGCCAGCGGGCACAACGTTGCTACCGATCGACAGTACATTCATCGCTGCCGCTTCCGGGCAATCGCTTTCTGGCAACACGCTCCCAATGCCTGTTCCAGTCAGTGCGGCGACTCTGCTTACACAAACCACGTTCTATGATAACAAGACACTGCTGACGGCTGGCACGATGCCATTGATTGTACAGGCAAGACAGGGACAGGGGGCCATCTGTTATCTGGCCTTTGACCTCGCTAATAATCCGCTTGCCAGTTGGGATGGAGCTGGTATCTTATGGAAAACAATACTGCTCGACATGCTGGGAGATAAAGTTCTCATTTCTTCCAACACTGCCATCAGCTATGACATTGGTCCTGGTCAGTTGCTTACTCAGGGTGGCATCATAAATATGGTTTTGCCAGGCAAACTGCTGGAACCCGGTTTAGTGCTCTTGCTGCTGCTCGGCTACGTCCTCATGCTGGGTCCCATACGTATTTTGATCATACGGAGGTGGAAACTGCCCAGGTTGTGGACATGGCGCATTCTCGCTTTTACGATGCTGGGATTTTCGCTGCTTAGCTATGGTATTGCCGCTTACCAGAAGAGTGAACTGCTCACAGATAATACGGTTTCGCTTGTCCAACTCACGCAAAGCGGTTCAGCAGCACATATTATGACCTATCACGGCATATTTGTACCCGACCAGGGAAATATAACACTGCATATACCGGAAAAAAGCCTGGCCTTACCGCTTTCTTCTCCACTGCTCGCTAAAACGCCACTGCCTGGTCCCAGAGATGAGCCATCTGCCAGCTTTGTCACAGGAGAGAATGACACCACATTGACTCTATCGAACAATAAGCGCTGGACGTTCCATCCCATAATCTCCGAGCAGGACACCCAGTTGCAGGGCGCACTCACTCCACATCTGAATTTACATAATAACAGATTGGTAGGTACAATTAGCAATACGCTGAATACAGCACTGAGCGATGTCTATGTATTGCTGCCACATGGTTTTGTGTCAATCGGACATATAGGAGCTGGAGAGATACAGCAGATCGATCTTCCTCTACACAACGCACCATTCAAAAGCGGGAAGGCACTGGCCGACTATATCGCAGAGGCGGGTGGCCTGCCCGCATCCTACTTCCCCTATACGAATAATACGCAACCACAGACCGATTTCCAGCGTCATATGGCTTTATTATCGGCATTGAACGGTGCCGGGCTTAATATGCTCCCCTGTAATGGGTCGTGTAACCGCAGCGCGCTAACACTTCAGAACAGTATTGTGCTCACCGGCTCAGCCACCGTTAATGCCAGCCTGGGCAATACCTTTGATCCATTATTAGTAGCTGGCGCACCAGCAACATTGATTGGCTGGGCCGATCAGCAACTGAGCGGTATGGACAATATGACCATTAATGGTAGCCACCCGAGCGGTCGTCATGAAAGTTTTGTGCGCATGCCACTGAACATTACACCCAGTAGTGCAGCCGATATTCCCACAGATTTTATCATAGGGCAGCCGATAGACTTTCAAGATGCTGGCGCGGAGTTAATTCAGCCGGGCGTCTATCATCTGTCAGCATCAAGCTTGCTTTTCGAATTCAGCTTACCCGACATAGCAAAAGCACAAACGGGAAGTTTAACCATCAAAACAATGTTGCAGCCAGACTTTACAGGCGAACAGAGATCGAATGCAACGATGCAGACTCACCTCTATAACTGGCAAACTGGCAACTGGGATATACTTTCCCAAACACAAGGAACCTTCACAATTACAAATCCGGCCGTTTATATAGGTAAAGGTGGGCAAGCAGGACAGATATTGCTGCAAATTACCAATCCAGATCACGCACCAGCGCCGCTCATATTCGGCAAACCATCCTTGATGTTTAATGGGGTGCATCAGTAGGAGTCGGATAAAATTATCCTGAAGGTACCAGAGCAATGAACTACAGGTTACAGTGCGCAATGGCACGTTTTCCTTTAAGATCAACGGTCAATCAGTGACGTTGAAAAATGGGAACACTATAACGGATACGACGTATGCAAACGGACAGATTGGATTGATGGTGACCGGTCCAGGTACGAGTTTTAGCGTGACGCGAGTGCAACTGGCTATACCATAATACGCATGTCGCTTGCTAACAAGATAAGATATCGTTACGATGATTTATAAATCATTTCTCCAGCGCGAATGGGCACGGGGAGCCTGTTTTCGGCAGGAGCGAGGGGACAGACCCAGCGATAGTTATAGGCACAGGAGGGATTGTAAGCGTAGTTAAAATCGAGGATGATGCGCTCCCAGCCCTGCGTTCCAGGTACTGGCAGGAAATCACTACCCTTGATAGTATCGAAAAGATAGCGTCCACCACCGTAGCTTTGTGCGGGACTGGTAGTATCGCGGAAGGGCAGGAACAGGCCGCCACCATAGATGTCGAGCCAGTAGATTGAGAGCGCCACAGGCTTATTTTCCACCATGAAATGCACACGCCCGACCGTCGTCATAGTCATTGTCTCGCTGGCATTCATCGTCACATCCAGGCGTACAGGTTCTACCTGTGTGTCTATAGCGACTTCAAAGCAGGACGCGGGATTGTAAGGAAAATAGTGTATGCCGGTGAAGGATTTGCGTTGTTCTTCGTCCAGCGCTGATTGCGGATGCTGCGCGAACAGAGAATCGCGTTGCTCACGAAAGCGTTGAAGGACTGTAGCAGCATCTTCGCCAGCCAGCAGAGCACGGTTCCGTTCGCGATACATAGCGGCAACACGACAACGGTAATCATAGAGATCAAGGTAGTCTGACATCTCTTTCTCCTACTGCATATAAGTAATGCATAGAATGCTGCTCTATAGTCTTTTCCCAGGTTAAAACGTAACATAGGAATTGATATATTTGCTGACTCTTTCTATTGTACGTTGGTAAAAGAGAGTAGGATCAAAAATGGATTATAATCTATGACATGATCGGACTTTGAAATGAAGGAGTCGGGCGATGGCAGCAGCATTCAATGTTACACGTTTAGCGTATGGAGAAGAGGCACTACAATTTGGGGATTTATATGCCCCAGGAGGTGGGGGACACTATCCAGTCGTCATACTCATTCATGGAGGTTTCTGGCGGGCAGCGTATGGGCTTTCATTGATGACCGGGTTGGCGGAGGACCTGGCGCGACGAGGGATAGTGGCATGGAATATTGAGTACCGACGCGTGGGCGATGAAGGGGGAATGACGCAGTTGCTGAATTTCTGGGCGGTGGTCCTGCTGATGTACCTGAGCGTTATGTCGCTGCATCACCGGACTTACATTTACCACTAAAGATTCCGCAAGTGCTTATTCATGGAACTGAGGATGACCGGGTGCCGCTTGTTGTGAGCCAGGTCTACGCGGACAAAGCCAGGGCAGCAGGAGATAAGATAACCCTGATCGAGTTGCCGGGCGCTGATCATTTTGTGCTGATTGACCCGGCATCAGAAGCATGGACGATAACTGTCCGCATGCTCTTCCCGTAGAGGCAATCTAGGCGGCATCATTCACCTCAAAAGTGGTAAACAACGCACGCCTGATCTCAGGTAACTTCACCTCTTCAAGATACAACTCAGTAGCTTCTTTCAAATTAGCAATTGCTTCTTCCACCGTATGGCCCTGACTAATAGTGCCCACCTCTGGACACTCTGCAACGTAGAGATCGTCTTCTTGATGAAGAACAGCACTAAAAACTCGTGCAGCCATATTTCTCCTCCTGACACTCTTAATAACACTTACTTATAGTATACCAAACTCTTCAAGTGACAGCATTGTCAGGCGAAAGGCTAACAAGTCGGTGCTGGATGTCTCAACAATGCCAGTTCAGCACCGACAGGCAGTGCCTATTTATTAGCAGGCTTCGCGTATAATCCTGTCTGAGAGACAAGCACTGTGTAGCTTTGCCCATCAGCTGGTACTATGACTGCATTTCCGTAGGCAGCATCCACAAACGGTGATGACCATGCCTGCTTATAAACGGTTTTGAAGAAATTATCTTCGCCACCGTTGAGCGTCACAACAGTATGCTGCTTAGTGCTTTCATCATTGGGATCGTCATACTGGCCCTCTAAGCGGGTCAATTTATAGCCTGAATGCAGACCAAGCAGGTTTAGCCAGCCAGGGAACTTGATGATATCACCTTGCAACATCCAGCGATCACCCTGCACAAAGTATGTCTGGTCGGAGGTCGGCTTCCCACTATTATCGTAAAGCGTCAATTCGACACTCATCATATGCTGTTGATTAGCCACGGTACTGGCATGAACCTGGGCAACTTTTATATCACCTGTAAGATTGAGATAAGTTTGCACCAGAGATGTTGCCCACAATACGGATATGGCAACTAATAACAGCAGAATGCCACCAACCCCGCGCTTCCACTTGAAGCGGCGATAACGCTTGCTATAAAAGCGATTCCCTTCTTCATCTTCAAAAGTGGCACGCTGCCCCCTCACCAGGCTCATAAGCGAGGAGATGAGCAGCCCCAGAGCAATGACAGCTATAAGTAAAAGGATAACTTGCGGTAAAGCAATCTGAAAAGGTGTATTCATAATTACGATCTTCGCCTTTCGGACAGTATTCTCTCTAACAAAACGTTAGATGCTTTGAGACTTTCAATAACTCCTCTGGATATTACACGGATTATCCAAATATTTCATTTCAGCCATATACAAGGTAATGAAGCACCAGGAATTATCATTTACCTTAACGGCGTTCTAACAATAGAAGGTCAGTTGTACCACAGCCATCTAGCGAGCATGTAACGCATAGCAAGTCTAATAGGTTTTCGCTTTTCGTAATTAATAATAACGAACCTATCGATCGACATAGCACAAAATGTCAAGGAAAATAACAGATGTACACCACAAAAATCGGACACGCGCACCTGAAAGTGCATAATTAAGAAGGAGTCGTTCTTTGCCCTGGTTTCGTTCCTCCCTATCGTTTCCGAGCGCATCCGAACAGAATTTACAACACAGAAAACCCAGTAGTGTTTCTTTGCGGATCTTTGCAGCGTGTTATACATCGCTTATGCTCTCCATCAACTATACCAACTATAGCCCGTTGATCTCCACCATTCGTCATGAGCTGCATATTAACAATGGGCAGGTTGGACTCTTTTCGACGTTATTGTTTTTGGGGCTGGCGCTGGCCTATATTCCTGCCGGGATACTGGGAGATCGCATTGGAGCACGACCGGTTCTGATAGGGTCCTGCGCTCTAATGGGAGTAAGTGCTATCTTGCTGCCATTATTTCCGAATTTGTTCTGGATGTTGACATGCAGGACATTGGCGGGACTGGGAGCGGGCGGCGCGTTTGTGATGGGTGCGGGCATAGCAGCCGGAGTAGGCAAGCATGCATCGTTGGGCCAGGGAATGTATGGAGGAGCGACACAGGCCGGCTCAGGCCTCGGCTTGTTGGTAACGCCACATCTACTCATAGCAATCGGCTGGCGCGGTAGTTTTCTCTTCTGGGGGTTACTTAGTGCATCTGCGGTCTTGCTCTGGCTATTTGTCAACGACGGACAGGAAGTGCATAGACCGACGCCTGTTAACCTGAAAGTCGCCACGCGCTCATCTGCGGTCTGGACGCTTGGACTTTCGCACCTTGGCACATTTGGCCTGGGCAATGCGATTGCCGCATGGATCACCGTCTATCTTGTGACTCAATATGGGTTGCCACTGGCACTGGCTGCAACTATCGGCTCAATAGCTTTGCTAAGTGGAATAATTTTCCGTCCGCTGGGAGGTATTTTGCTGGCTCGCAAGGTTATTGGAGGCATTCCTCTTTTGCGTATAGGGACGATCATGGGTTTCGTGGGCGTGGGCCTGCTCGCTATTCCTCTACGTTTTCCACCCTTTGCAGCCCTGGGCCTGACGCTGGTCGCAATTGGGAGCACAATTCCTTATACTTCGGTCTTCAATGCAGCCGCCAACCTGCGTAGCGTGGGCCGGGGTGTCGCACAGGCCCTTGTGAGCGTGATCTCCAGTCCCACAGTCATCATAGGGCCGCCGCTGATTGGCTTGCTAGTCGATCGTACAGGCAACTTCCTGCTGGCTTTTGGATCAATCATGCTCTTTAGCTGCGTTGCAGTTGCCGCATCCTTTCTTGCCGGACCATCTGTCAAGCGCGAAACAGCCGTGGAATAAGTGGAGAAGGTGTTTGCACATCCACGTTCTGATCCATTGTAAGCTTCCTCCTAATCTGGTACAGTAGTGTGTAGTTGATATTACCACAGTGAAGCGAGCCTGTCACGACATACGCGTCTTGAACGTTACTCAAGTAAGAGTCAAAAAAGGCTCGCTTTTCTGCTACACTTGAAGGACAACAATACTTAAAATTTGGAGTGATTTTTATGTTACAAAAACCAAAGGCCATTCTATTTGACCTCGATGGCGTATTAACCGATACGTCTGAGTACCATTATCAGGCCTGGAAGCACCTGGCCGATGATGAAGGCATCCCCTTTACCCATGAAGAGAACGATGCCCATTTAAGAGGCGTAGGACGACGCGACTCATTGATGTATATCATTAGAGGTCGCCAGTACATTGAAGAAGAGATCCAGGAGATGATGGATCGTAAAAATCGTTATTACCTCGATCTCATCAAGCAGATGTCACCCAAAGAAGTGGTTCCGGGAGGGCGTGAGCTGCTGGAAGAGCTTCGCCAGGCAGGAATCAAGACGGCGATTGCCTCGGCCAGTAAAAACGCTGATCTTGTGCTTCAGCGTCTGGACATTCTCAAATACCTGGATGCCGTTGCCGACGGTAATAGTGTAAAAAATGGCAAACCTGCGCCGGACATTTTTGTCTATGCAGCAGGACAGGTAAATGTTCCGGTCTCGGAATGCCTGGGCGTTGAAGACGCCGATGCAGGGATCGAGGCCATCAAAAATGCAGGCATGCAAGCGCTAGCCATCGGGCCAGCAGAGCGATTTCATCGTGCAGACAAGGTGTTAGCGACGATGGAGAACAAACGATTGCAAGACCTGCTCGATTAAGATAGAATAGAGCCACTTTTGGTATGAGGGAGGATGCTTTTGTGAACCTTTGGCACATAAGCGAGGACACATTTAATCCGGAACTAAAGCACTTACATAGCCAGGAAACGGTATACACCGTCGGCAACGGCTATTTCTGTACACGTGGCACCTTTGAAGAAGGCTATCCCAAAGCAAACCCTGCGACCCTACTCTACGGCGTTTTTGACAGCATTCCGATAGCGAAGGAAGAGCTGGCAAATGCGCCTGACTGGACATCGGTGGGCCTGTCCATCAATGGTGAGCGGTTCCGTCTGGATAAAGGGAAGATTCTTGACTATAATCGTACGCTCGACATGCAGAACGGCCTACTACAGCGTAGTATTCACTGGGAGACCCCAAAGGGCATACGCCTTAAGATCACCAGCGAACGTTTTGCCAGCCTGGCAGACGAGCATGTCGGCGCTATCCGTTATACCGTTACGAACGAGGACAGCAACATCGCAGAACCACTTGAGATCGGGCTCTGGGCAAACTTCCATATAGCAGTGGGCAACTACGATCTGATGCACTGGGAGACGGTTGACCAGGGCTTTGAGCAAGAGATTTTGTGGCTGCAGAGTGAGACAAAGAAATCAGGCGTACAACTGGCACAAACGATGACCTTCACGACCACACTGCCAGGATGTCACACCGAGTACATCTCTTCTTACATCGCACCAAGCATTCGCACTTACGGTAAACTCCCTCCTGGCGAGACTATGACCACGGAGAAGATCGTGGTGATGTACACCACGCGCGACGGAGTCATCGATCCTGTTCATGCAGCGGTAGAATATCACCGTGATCTTGTGGGCGCAACAGCAGAAGAGACCGCGCAGACCTATGAGCAACTGCTCGAAAAGCATAGAGAAGAATGGCAGAAGTTCTGGCAGACCGCAGACGTTATTATCGAGGGTGATGTCAAATCACAACTCGGCATACGCTACAACATCTACCAGTTGCGCATCAACGCCTCGGCACACGACAGTCGTTATAGTATTGCCGCCAAGGGATTAACAGGTTTTGGTTACCGTGGACACATCTTTCACGACACCGAGATCTTTATGCTGCCCTTCTTCACCTATGTCCAGCCTGACTTCGCACGCCTTCTCCTGATGTACCGCTATCATCTGCTGCCAGCAGCACGTAAGAAGGCTGCAAGCAACGGATATGAAGGAGCGCAATATCCATGGGAGAGTACGCTTAATGGTGAAGAGACAACACCCAGCTCGATTATCCATCCAGAGACCGGTGAGGTAATCCCGGTTCTGAACGGCTTCATTGAGTTGCACATCACTGCCAGCATCGCCCACGCAGTGCAGCACTACTGGGAAATCACAGGCGATGACGACTTTATGCGCGACTATGGTGCAGAGATCGTTCTGAGTGGCGCGATATTCTGGGGCAGCCGTGCTGAAAAGAACGAGGGGCATGGTGATTATGAGATCACCAATGTCATCGGTCCTGATGAATGGCATGAACACGTCAACAACAACGCCTTCACCAACTACATGGCACGGGATAATATTCTGAACGCCCTGAAGGATCTGCACTGGTTAAAGACTACAGCACCCGCTAAAGCCAGGGAACTGGTGCAGCAGCTTAACCTGAATAGCGAGCGCCTGGAGCGCTGGCAGGATATAGCAAAGAATATACGCATTCCTCAAGATCCAAAAACGAAGGTCTTCGAGCAGTTCGATGGCTTCTTCAAGCTAGAGATACTCGACCAGAGCCAGTTTGAAGGACGAAAAGATTCTTTCCAGGGCATCATGGGCATCCATGCAGTGCAGAAGTACCAGATCATCAAGCAGGCCGACGTACTGATGCTGCTCACCGTCCTTGATCAGCAGTTTGATCTGGAGACCAGGCGTGCGAACTGGGATTACTACTATCCCCTCACCGACCACGATTACGGCTCCTCGCTGTCACCAGCATTTCACGTCCAGCTAGCATGTGAGCTAGGCTTGAGCAGTGCATCATACAAGCAGTTCCTGTTGGGTGCGCTGGTCGACCTGGAGAATCTGCGCGGCAACACGCCAGAAGGCATTCACACTGCCTGTGCGGGTGCAGTATGGCAGGCAGCCATTTTTGGTTTCGCAGGCTTACGCGTCACGGAAGAAGGCTACACCACCAGTCCATCCTGGCCGGATGGTTGGACGCGACTGGCCTTCAAATTCAAACACAAGGGACAGTTAATCGAGGTTGACCTGCACAAATAGGGATAAAGCACAGACAGAGATGACTACGCAACGTGGCGGAGATTTTTTATCTCCGCCCCACCCCTATTGACAAGAACGGCGAGACGGGTTATTATAAAGCGCGTGATGAGTCCTACTGTACATGATATGGAAGGGGAGCAACACGCGAGGCGCATTCGTCTAGCGGCCTAGGACATCGCCCTCTCAAGGCGGAGATCACGGGTTCGAATCCCGTATGCGCTATTACTATGTTTTGATTGATTGTCTCAAGCCGCTTCTACACCGACTTGAGACATTTCTTATCAGGTGCTTACCTGCTTTATGTAGCAACGCAGTATACTACCTCCTCGGTTTGGTAAGGGCAATAGCACGCACTATCATCGTCATCTTCTATTTTAGAGCATATTGTCGAACTTTAACAAGTTCGATAAACCCATGATAAAATGTTACAATATTCTCGACACTTATCATGCCTAATGAAAGGAGCAAGAGAATGACAGCCTTACCGCATCGTCCGACGATAAGCGTCGAAGAATATCTCCAAATTGACCGAAACAGTATCGAAAAGCGCTATGAATATATCGATGGTCATATAACGATGCTCGCCGGGGGAACACTTAAGCATACAGCCATCAGTTTTAATATAGCCAGAACTCTTTATGATGCATTGCGTGGAAGTTCTTGTCATGTTTATACCTCCGACGCCAGAGTACGTCTCTCTGAGTCACGATATGTATATCCAGATATTACCGTGAGTTGTGATCAAAGAGATCAAGGGGAAGTAGATATTATACAATCTCCACGTCTCATTGTTGAAGTCCTTTCCCCTAGCACAGAAGACTATGATCGAGGAAGAAAGTTCACATTTTACCGGGGATGTCCGACAATACAGGAATATATACTGGTAAGTACCGACCACAAATCAGTTGAAGTATGTAGACGCGAAAGAAACGACTTGTGGGTACTCCAAATGTTTGGACCTGATGATACTGTAGAACTAGTAAACCTTGGCATACACTTTTCTGTCTCTGCTGTCTATGAGGGTATTGACTTTCCAGACAATAATAGTGAGCCAGTATAAAGAAACTACAATTGCCCGTATAGGCTATCAGATAGTTTTCGTTGAATGTCTCAAGCTACTTGTAGATAGGTTTGAGACAATTTTTTTTACAGAAACTAACCACTAATATAGCATCCGGTGAAACTACAACTATGGCTAGTAGAATTGCAGAGATCAATCCCCATACGTTATAGCCAGTGAAGGGAAAACAGGAACAAGTATGGAAAGGATGATCGTTATGCACCAACACCAATGGGAGTATTGTCAGCTCAGCCTCTACACCTCTGAGCGCAACGAATGCACCATCAGTTTCTTTAATCCAACCAGGACGCAACGTTTTACCATTCAACCAGAAGCGTGGGAACAGGCCCTTGCTCAACTTGGCCTTGATCGCTGGGAGGTAGTAAGCGCCGAGCGAGGAGTATTTTTCTTCAAGCGTGCGCTGCCAGAATAAAAGAAGCTATTTTCTTTCTTCTTTGGATTTGTTACAATGTGGCCCAGGGCTTTTTGTCATGTTGGCACTATTTTGCTATAGTTAAGAGTGTCACCTCACGAGAATATCCTGAAGGGACTTATCACGACAGAAACATAAAACACGAGGAGGACTTACAAAGAACGGCTTATGTATAAAAAGATATTATTCGGTGTCATTGGTATTGCGTTACTGACCGTCTTGTTCGCGGCCTGCAACATCGTTGACGCGTCTAACCTGGCGAGCGGCCCCCAGGTAAAGATGGGCGGCTCTGATTTTATCCAGCATTCGGTCACTATTAAGAAGGGTGAGACGATAACCCTTGTTGATACCGTATCAGCCCCTCATATTATTACAAATGGAACATGGCAAGATGGAACCGCTAAACCTTCGAAAGAGGCCGACGCACCCACGGTCAATCTCAATTTCGTCGGATCTGATACAAAGCCAACGCCAGCATTTACTACCGCAGGCACTTTCGAATTGTATTGCACTATCCATGGAGGAATGAATCTGACCGTCACTGTTCAGTGACCAGATCTATAGGGATAGTGTTGTCTGCCGACCCACTTGAGATGTACACGCATTCCTCATGCAATGCGCCGGGGGGCAGGTAACACCATCCCTACGATTTTTTTGGAGTAGTACTTCATGGCACCCTCTATCCCAATTCCCTGGCAACCGACGTTCGTTATGCTATACTCGGCAACAGTCGAATAGCGATACTATAGAGGGTAATATTGGGTAATGCAATCACATATTTGGAAACAATGGAAAACAGCTTCTACGTTCTCCCTTTATGCAAAATGTGGCACCATCCTTCTCCTTATCATGTTTAGCATACTTGTTGCTGCCTGCGAGGGTGGAACCGGTACCAGCGCGGCCAATTTAGGTAGTCCAGTGGCGACTGTTACCATCCAGATTGGTGGCAACAATAGCTCGCCTACGCCGTCGCTGCCAGGGTACTGGTGTGGTGCCTGGGTGACAAACACAACTCCAGCGTATAATGCAGCGAGGAATATTGCTGTCTATGCGAAGTTGACGCAGAACGTCAATGGGAATCCTATGGGGGTGGGCGGAGCCACAGCAACAGCACACGTAATGTGGAGCGCTGCCAATATCGAAACGTATACGGCCACGACGACCAGCGATGGGCTGGCAGTTTTTCCTGTCTCGGTGGCAAATAAGGCGTATGCAGTCTACACGGTCACACTCGTCACTGTGACGTGTACATTCTCGCATTCAGCGAAGCAATTGACAATGCAACCATTTGTGTGCTACGCTCTTCTCGTCACCGATGCGTTCTCCTAAACCATTTTTACATGGTAACACGCACCCGTATCAACACTTGTATGAAAACTACATACACCGGATAGAACGGAGAAGGGATAATGCCATGTGTTGTTTTTTTGCCAGATCTGAGAACGTTAACACATCCTGCGTATTTCGCAAACATTCCCTTTCTCCCATTCTATTGGAAAGGAGCTCTCTTGTTA
>WNFY01002032.1_pt1 | contig 19882 bp, 14 predicted proteins | sample 5400091 | NCBI WGS metagenome assembly WNFY01 (sample SAMN13153364, study PRJNA577476) | soil metagenome | isolation source: 60 cm soil or saprolite under grassland replicate 1 | place: USA:California | collected 2016-06-15
GTAGCTCCAGTCCAGCGCGGACTGCAGCGACCGGTGCCTGTCGTCGGCCCGGCGGCCGCCGGCCAGCAGGTTCATCCGGTCGGCCAGCCCGGCCTCGATCCCGTCCAGGCCGAGCGAAGGGACCCGCGCCGCGGTCAGCTCGATCGCCAGCGCCATGCCGTCCAGGCTGCGGCAGATGGCGGCGATCCGGCCCGCGTCCGCCGCCGTCACCGGGCTCCCGGCCGCCGCGGCGCGCACGCCGAACAGCTCCACCGCGTCACCCGGGCCGCCGTCGGCCGCGATGGACATCCCGGGCACCAGAAATACCCACTCGAACGGCACCAGGAGCCTGGCCCGGCTGGTCAGCAGCACCGACAGCCGCGGGCTGCCCGCCAGCAGCCGCTCCAGTAGCACCGGCAGCCCGTCGAGCAGGTGCTCGCAGTTGTCCAGGACCAGCAGCGTCTCCCGCGGCGCCAGCCAGCCGAGCACGGTGTCCTCGCTGGACACACCCTGGCGCTCCCCGAGGCCGAGCGCGGCCGCGATAGCCGGGGCGATCATGGCCGGGTCGGTGACCGGCACGAGATCGGTGTACCAGGCGCCGTCGGCAAACCGCCCGGCCACCTCGGTGACCACGCTCAGCGCCAGCCGCGTCTTGCCGACCCCGCCCGGGCCCACCGCGGTCACCAGGCGGTGCGTCCCGAGCGCCTCGATCAGCGCGGCTCGTTCGGCGGCCCGGCCGACAAAGGAGGTCAGCGGCGACGGCAACGGCAGGGCCGCCCCGGGCGAGGCCGGATCCGCGGGACGCAGGGTCGCCGCCGCGGCCGCCAGCGCCCGGCGGTCGTTCACCTGGAGCTTGCGCAGCAGCGAGGACACGTGGCTCTCGACGGTACGGACCGAGATGAACAGCCGGGTCGCGATCTCCGCGTTGGTCAGGTGCTCCCCGAGCGCGGCCAGCACCTCGGCCTCCCGGGCGGACACGCTCACCCCCGAAGCCACCGAGCCAGCACCCACGTTCACACTCAGATTGTGCCCGAAAGGGCCGCTACTGGCGCTGCCCCAGCCGGCCCTGTGCTAGCCGGCCCTGTGCTAGTCGGCGGAGGGCCAGTTCGGCGTACAGGGCGGTGCCCTCGGCCAGCACGCAGTCGTCGAACATCGCGATGGCCGAGTGGTTGGTGGGGGCGGTCTCCGGGTCGCTGTCCGGCGGGCAGGCGCCGAGGAAGATGAACGCGCCGGGCACCTCCTCGAGCACGAAGGAGAAGTCCTCCGCCCCGGTGATCGGGAACCTGGCCGTCTCGCCCCGGTCCGGGCCGAACACCTCGGTGATCACCTGCCCGGCGAACGCCGCCTCGGTCGCGTCGTTGACGGTGACCGGGTACTCGCCCGCGTACTCGGCCTCGGCGGTCAGCCCGTGCGCGTCGGCGATGTCCCTGACCAGCCGGGGCACCAGGTCCGCCAGCGCGGTCCTGGACGCGGCGCTGTAGGAGCGCGCGGTGGCCAGGAACCTGGCCTGGTCCGGGATCACGTTGTCGGTGGTGCCGGCGTGGAAGCTGCCGACCGTGATGACGACCGGGTCGAACACGTCGAACTTCCTGGTCACCATCGTCTGCAGGGCGGTCACCATCTCGCACGCCGCCGGGATCGGGTCGGCCGCCCGGTGCGGCTGGGAGGCGTGCCCGCCGCGCCCGTGCACGGTGACCGTGATCTGGTCGGCGGCGGCCAGCATCGGGCCCGGCCGGGTGGAGAACAGCCCGCAGGGGAGCTTGTTCCCGCTCACGTGCAGGGCGTAGGCCGCGACCGGGCGCTCGCCCGCCGCGTCCAGCACGCCCTCGTTGATCATGTGACGGGCGCCGGCGTAACCCTCCTCGCCCGGCTGGAACATGAAGATCACCGTGCCGGGCACCTCGTCCTGCCGGGCGCAGAGCAGCTTGGCCGCGCCGGCCAGCATGGCGGTGTGCAGGTCGTGGCCGCAGGCATGCATCGCCCCTGGTATGGCCGACGCGTACGGCAACCCGGTCTCCTCGGTGACGGGCAGCGCGTCCATGTCGCCGCGCAGCAGCACCACCGGGCCGGCCCCGGAGCGCCGGCCGCCGCGCAGCACCGCGGTCACCGAGCTGACCGCCGTGCCCGTGCTGACCTCGAGCGGCAGCCCGGCCAGTGCGTCGAGCACCTTGCGCTGCGTCTTCGGCAGATCCAGGCCGATCTCGGGCTCGGAGTGGATCGCGTGCCGCAGCTCGGCGATCTCGCCCGCCAGCTTCGCCGCCTCGTCGCGTACCAGCACGAGTTCCTCCTCAGCTCAGGGCCCCGGGCCACCTTATCCCGAACCCACCGGGCCGCCACCCGCCCGCCGCCCCCGCCCGCGGTCAGCCCTCAGCCGGCACTTCCGTCACATCAGTACCTAGCCGTTCAGCGGCCGGGCGCTGCCGGACGGCACGGCGTCCAGGAACTCCGGCGCGGTCCAGCCGTGCCGGGCGAAGGCCGCGGTCACCGCGTCCCTGACCGGGCCGGAACCCGGGCCGGAACCCGGGCCAGAGCCCGGACCGGAACCCGGACCGGAGCCCGGGCCGCCCGCCGCCGCGGGCACGAGGGCGAGCACCGAGCCGCCGAACCCCCCGCCGATCATCCGCGCCCCGGAAGCTCCCGCCGCCACGGCCGCCTCCACCGCCGCGTCGGCCTCCGGCCAGGACACCTCGAAGTCGTCGCGCAGCGAGGCGTGCGCCTGCGTGAGCAGCCGCCCGATCTCGCGGTACGTATCCGCGGACGGCCCCGAGGGCGCGCACAGCAGCGCGACGACCTCCAGCACGCGCTGATTGTCCGTAAAGACGTGGCGGACGCGCCGCCGCAGCACAGGATCGGTCAGGGAGCCGGTATCAGCCAGGTCCGTTAGGTCCCGCAATGAACGGATCCCGAGACGGCGGGCGGCCTCCTCGCACTCGGCCCGCCGCCGGCCGTACTCCCCGTCGGCCAGCTCGTGCCGGGCCCGGGTGTTGATGAGCAGCAGGCTGGCCCTGGCCGCGTCCGGGTCGAACGGCACCTGGGAGGTCTCCAGCGTGCGGCAGTCGAGCAGCAGCGCGTGCCCGGCCCGGCAGAGCAGCGACGCGGACTGGTCCATGATGCCGGTCGGGACCCCGGCGAACTCGTTCTCCGCGCGGCGGGCGATCGTGACCAGCTCGGCGCGGGGCACGTCCAGGCCGGCCAGCGAGGTCAGCGCCAGCGCGGTCGCGCACTCGAGCGCGGCCGAGGAGGACAGCCCGGCGCCGGCCGGCACGTCGGAGTCGATGGCGATGCAGGCGCCGGGTACCCGGTGGCCGGCCGCCTCCAGCGCCCAGGCCACCCCGGCCGGGTAGGCGGCCCAGCCGGTCACCCGGCCGGGGGCCAGCCCGTTCAGGTCGACCTCCACGGCGTCCCCCGGCTCCTGCCGGGAGCACACGGTGAGCCGGCGGCCAACCCGGCGGGACGCCGCCGCGGTGACCCCCTGGCCGAGCGCGAACGGCAGCACGAAACCCTCGTTGTAGTCGGTGTGCTCGCCCATCAGGTTGGCCCGCCCCGGGGCCAGCCACACGCCGTCCGGCTCCCCGCCGAACCGCTCCCGGAACAGCGATGCCGCCCTCACCGGGGCGATCGCGCCTGGGTGAACCGCCAGGCGTCGGCGGCCATGGCCCTCAGGTCGCGCGACGCCCGCCAGCCCAGCTCGGACTGGATCTTCGCGGACGAGGCGACCAGCACGGCCGGGTCGCCGGCTCGCCGCGGGCCCACCTCGGCGGCGATGTCGATACCGGTGACCTCGCGGCACACCTCGATCACCTCGCGGACCGAGAAGCCGGCCCCGTTGCCCAGGTTGTAGATGCGGTGCTCGCCGGGACGGGCGGCCCCCAGGGCGCGCAGGTGCGCGTCGGCCAGGTCGGTGACGTGGATGTAGTCCCGGACGCAGGTCCCGTCCGGGGTCGGGTAGTCGTCGCCGAAGATCTGCACCGGCCGGCCCTCGGTCGCGGCGGCCAGCACGTTCGGGATGAGATGGGTCTCCGGGTGGTGCCGCTCGCCCAGCCACCTGCCTTCCGTGCTCTGGAAAGCGCCCGCCACGTTGAAGTAGCGCAGGCTGACCGCGCCGAACCCGTGCAGCCGGCAGAACTCGGTCAGCGTCGTGTCCACCGCGATCTTGGACGCGCCGTAGGGGCTGGTCGGCCGCGTCGGGTCGCTCTCGAGGATGGGCGTCCGCCCGGGCTCGCCGTAGACCGCCGCGGTGGAGGAGAAGACGATCGTCCGGACACCGATCTCGCGCATCGCCTCGAGCAGCGAGATCGTCCCGCCCAGGTTGTTCGACCAGTACTTGGCCGGGTTCGCCACCGACTCGCCGACCAGCGACCTGGCCGCGAAATGGAGCACCGCATCGATGTCGTCGGCGAGGACCTCGGCGGCGCAGTCGCGCAGCGTGCCCCTGACGAACGTGGCGCCGGGCGGCACGGCGTCGGCGAACCCGGTGGACAGGTCGTCGAGCACCGTGACGTCGTGCCCGGCCGCGACCAGTTGCCCGGCCACGACGCTGCCGATGTAACCGGCCCCGCCGGTGACGAGCACTCTCATGTGATCTAGGCCTCCCTGAGCCGTAGCGCCGCCTCTTCAGGGACGATGTCGTTGATCCACACGCCCATGCCCGATTCGGTCCCGGCGAGGTACTTGAGCTTGTTCGCCGCGCGCCGGACCGACAGTACCTGAAGGTGCGCGGCGAACCGGCCGCGCGCGTCCGCGTCCCGGACCGGGGCCTGGTGCCAGGCGGCGATGTACGGCGCGGGCCGGCCGAACAGCGCGTCGAACCGGCGCAGCACGTCCAGGTAGAGCGGCCCGAACGAGTCCCTGGCCGCCTCACCAAGGGCAGGAAGATCAGGCACCCGAACGAGCGGGAATATCCGCACCTCGTACGGCCAGCGCGCCGCCTCGGGCACGAACACCACCCAGTGCTCGTTCCTGGTCACGACGCGCGCCCCGCCCGCCACCTCGGCCGCGACCATGTCGTCGAACAGGTTCGCGCCGTCGCTGCCGGCCGCGTACTCGCGGGCCTGCGTCACCATCTGGGCCAGCTTCGGCGCCACGAACGGGAACGCGTAGATCTGCCCGTGCGGGTGGTGCAGCGTGACGCCGATCTCCTCGCCCCGGTTCTCGAAGCAGTACACCTGCCTGGTCTCGGGCAGCGCGCCGAGCGCCTGCGTCCGGTCTATCCAGGCCTCGAGCACGGTCCTGACCCGGCGCGGGGACAGCGCGGCGAACGAGGAGTCGTGGTTGGGGGTGAAGCAGACCACCTCGCACCGGCCGAGGGGTTCGGCCAGCGAGGGGAAGCGGTTCTCGAACACCACCACGTCGTAGTTGTCCGCCGGTATCTCGGTGGGCCGCCCCGGCCCCGACGGGTCGAGCGGGCACTGGTCGGCGGGCGGCAGGAAGGTCCGGTCCTGGCGCGCCGCCGCGATCACCACCCACTCCCCGGCCAGCCGGTCCCTTCGGATCCCCCAGTCCGGCCGGCCCTGCGGCGGCTGCGGGCCCGGCATCCGCGGCGGCAGCGGCCGGGTGTCCGCGATCTGGTCGCGGCCGAGCCCGGGCTCCTCGTCGAAGTAGACGATCTCCCGCCCGTCCGCCAGCCGGGTGCTGGATTTCCAGATGGTCCAGATTGATTGCGTGCCCACGGGACACATACGTTATCCCGTCTAGACTGGCCAGACACATCGCGCGGCGGGCGCCCCCGGAGGCGAGCGGCAGGGAAATGAGCAAGGTCGTCCTGGACGTCATCGTCGTCCTCATCATCATCCTCATCGGGGGGTTCTTCGCAGGCTCTGAAATGGCCCTGGTCTCGCTGCGCGAAGGCCAGGTCAAGGCGCTGGCCAAGCGCGGCAGGCGGGGCCAGCGGGCCGCCCGGCTAGCCCAGGACCCGAACCGGTTCTTCTCCGCCGTGCAGATCGGCGTGACCCTGGCCACCTTGTTCTCCGGCGCCTACGGGGCCGAAACCCTGGCCGGCTTCCTCAAGTCCTGGCTGGCCAGGGAGTATCACCTGTCGCCGGCCTGGGCGGGCACGATCGCGTTCATCGTGGTGACCGTCTGCATCACGTTCTTCAGCCTGGTCCTGGGCGAGCTCGCGCCCAAGCGGATCGCGCTGCAGCGGTCGACCGCGCTGGCGCTGCTGGCCGCGCCGCTGCTGGACCGGATCGCCGTGCTGGCCCGGCCGGTGGTCTGGCTGCTGACCACGTGCACCAACCTGATCGTCGCCCTGCTCGGCGGCGATCCCCGGGTCGGCCGCCAGGCCATTACCGAGGAGGAGCTGCGTGACCTGGTGACCGGCGCGCAGACGCTCAGCCAGGACGAGCGGCACATCGTCGGCGAGGTCTTCGACGCCGGCAAGCGGCAGATCCGCGAGGTGCTCGTGCCGCGCACCGAGGTCGTCTTCCTGGACGCGGAAACGCAGGTCGCCGAGGCCGCCGCCATCGTCGCGGGCGTGCCGCACTCGCGGCTGCCGGTCTACCAGGACACCTACGACAACGTGATCGGCTTCGTGCACGTACGGGACTTGTTCAGCCTCGGGGGGGACCGGGGTCGTCCCGCCCGGAACCAGCAGACCCCCGGCGTGGCCAAGGGCTCGGTCCCGGTCCGCCAGATCAGCAGGCCGGTAAAGTACCTGCCGATCAGCAAGACCGTGCTCTCCTCGCTGTCCGAGATGCGCCGCGAGCGCGCCCACCTGGCCATCGTGGTGGACGAGTACGGCGGCACGGCCGGCATCATCACGCTGGAGGACCTGGTCGAGGAGCTGATCGGCGACATCACGGACGAGTACGACATCGAGCAGAACCACGCCACCCGGCTCCCAGCCGGCGACGTGGAGGTCGATGGCCTGCTCAACCTGGACGAGTTCGCCGAGCAAACCGGCCTCGAGCTGCCCGAGGGCCCGTACGAGACCGCCGCGGGCTACGTCCTGGCCGCCCTCGGCGCGCTGCCGTCGGTGGGTGACACCGTCCCGGTGGCCGACCGGACCATCACCGTGACCGAACTCGACGGCCGCCGCATCGCCCGCCTGCGCGTGACCGCCAACGCTCCGGCCCAATCCGGACAGGCTCCGCCCGCCCCGCCTGCCCAGCCCGCCGCGCCGTCCGCCGCTAACGGGGTTTCCGCTGGTCAGGTCCGACTAGACTCGGAGGCCCCGCACGAGTGAAGGGTGATCAGCGTGCCCGGTGGCTTTGACACCGTCCTCGTCGTCGACTTCGGCGCGCAGTACGCGCAGCTGATCGCGCGCCGGGTGCGCGAGTGCCACGTCTACTCCGAGATCGTGCCCTCCACCATGCCGGTGGCGGAGATGCTGGCCAAGCGGCCGAAGGCGACCATCTTGTCCGGCGGGCCCTCCTCCGTCTACGCCGACGGAGCGCCGCCCGCCCCGGCGGGCATGTTCGACGCCGGGGTACCGGTCCTCGGCATCTGCTACGGCTTCCAGCTCATGGTGGCCGGCCTCGGCGGAACGGTCGAGCGCACCGGCGCGGCCGAATACGGCGCCACCGCCCTGGAGACCTCGAGCCGCGGCAGCCTGCTCACCGGGACGCCGAAGCGCCAGCGGGTGTGGATGTCGCACGGAGACACCGCCACCGCCGCCCCGCCCGGCTTCACGGTCACGGCCATGACCGAGGCCACCCCGGTGGCCGCCATGGAGAACGTGCGCGGCGGGCTGTTCGGCGTCCAGTTCCACCCCGAGGTCATGCACACCGAGCACGGCCAGCGCATCCTGGCCCGCTTCCTCGAGCTGGCCGGCTGCCGCCCCTCCTGGACCATGCTGAACATCGTCGAGGAGCAGGTGGCGGCGATCCGGGAGCAGGTCGGCAACGGCCGGGCCATCTGCGGGCTGTCCGGCGGGGTGGATTCGGCGGTCGCCGCGGCGCTCGTGCAGCGGGCCATCGGCGACCGCCTCACCTGCGTGTTCGTGGACCACGGGCTGCTGCGCAAGGGCGAGGCCGAACAAGTCGAGCAGGACTTCGTGGCCGCTACCGGCGTCAAGCTCACGGTGGCGACCGAGGCCGGGGCGTTCCTGTCGTCGCTGGCCGGGGCGGTCGATCCGGAGCAGAAGCGGAAGATCATCGGCCGCGAGTTCATCCGCGCCTTCGAGCGCGCCGCCCGGGAGATCACCGACGCGGCGGCCGGGTCGGGCGAGGCGTGCGAGTTCCTGGTCCAGGGAACGCTGTACCCCGACGTGGTGGAGTCCGGCGGCGGCACCGGCACCGCCAATATCAAGTCCCACCACAACGTCGGCGGGCTGCCGGATGACCTGAAGTTCGGCCTGGTCGAGCCGCTGCGCTGGCTGTTCAAGGACGAGGTGCGCCGGGTGGGCGAGGAGCTCGGCCTGCCGCCCGCGATCGTCCGCCGCCAGCCGTTCCCCGGCCCCGGCCTGGCCATCAGGATCATCGGCGAGGTGACCGCCGATCGGCTCGCGGTGCTGCGCGAGGCCGACGCGATCGCCCGCGAGGAGATGTCCGCGGCCGGGCTCGATACCTTGATCTGGCAGTGCCCGGTGGTGCTGCTCGCCGACGTGCGTTCGGTCGGCGTCCAGGGTGACGGCCGCAGCTACGGCCACCCGGTCGTACTCCGCCCGGTGACCAGCGAGGACGCGATGACCGCGGACTGGGCCCGGCTGCCGGACGACGTGCTGGCCCGGATCTCCACCCGGATCACCAACGAGGTCCCCGAGGTCAACCGGGTGGTCCTCGACGTCACCAGCAAGCCGCCGGCCACGATCGAGTGGGAATAGCCCGGCTCCCGTTTCCCTTCAATTCGAGATAAATTCCTTAATTAAAGGAAAAGCATGGATAATTTGCATCTGCAAATTATCCATTACCATTAGTTGAATGCGGACCCTTGCCCGAGCTGCGGCCAGCTCACTCGCATCGCTGTGCGTCGCGCTCGCGTTCGTGGCGGTAGCGGTGGCCGCCATCGGCATCGCGGGCACCCGCTCGGCCGCGAGCCAGGGCAACGCGATCGCGGAGGACGAGCTGACCACCGCCGTCGTGACCGGCCGGCTGGCCAGGGACATCGACGCGGCGTACGCCGCCGGGCAGGCGGCCGTCCTGGCTACCGATCAGGCCGAACGGGCCCGGCTCCTCGGCACCCTCTACACCAGCCTGCTCCCCGCGGTCGACGCGCGGCTGTTCGCGCTGGAACGGCTGCACGCCGCCGACCCGCCCGCCGAACGCGCCGACTTCGCGCTGTTCATCCGGCAGTGGACCGCGGTCCGCGACCGGCTCAGCCCGCCCGCGCTGACCGGCGGGGCGGCAGCGTCCGGTCGGCTGACCGCCGCCTACCAGCCCGTCAGCGCCCGCCTCGACCGGCTGTTCCGGCGCGAGCTCGACGACGGGCAGGCCGACCACCGCGACGCGTCCGCGGGCGCGGCCCGGGTCACCGGCCTGATCACCGGCGCCGCGGCCCTCGGCATCGTGATCGGCCTGCTCGTCCTGTGGCACGGGATCCGCCGTATCCGCCGGAACCTGGAGCCCGGCCAGGATCAGGCCGAGTTCGCCGAGACGCTGCAGATCGCCGGTGACGAGGACGAGGCGCACCGGCTGCTGCAGCGCCACCTGGAGCGAACCCTGCCCACGACCAGCGCCACGGTGCTGAACAGGAATAACAGCGCGGACCGGCTGGAGGCGGTGACGCCGCTGCCGCCCGGCTCGCCGCTGCCCGCGACCCTGCGCGGCGCCGAGCCGCGCTCCTGCCTGGCGGTGCGGTCCGGCCAGACGCACCGGGAGAACGGCGGGCGGCCGGCCCTGCTGTCCTGCCCGGTGTGCGCCCCGGCGCCCGGGTGCTCCTCCTGCGTTCCGCTCACGGTCGGCGGCGAGGTGATCGGCTCGGTCCTGCTCAGCCGCCGGGCGCCCTACTCCGAGGCCGAGGAGCAGCGAATCCGCGAGTCGGTCGGCCAGGCGGCGCCGGTGCTGGCCAACCTGCGCAACCTGGCCGTGGCGGAGATCCGCGCCGCCACCGACGGACTCACCGGGCTGCCCAACAAGCGCGCCGTCACCGACGCGCTGAAGCGGACGTTCGCGCAGGCCGCGACGACCAAGGCGCCGCTCGCCCTGCTCCTGCTCGACCTGGACCACTTCAAGCAGGTCAACGACCAGCGCGGGCACGCCGTGGGGGACCAGGTGCTCGCGAACGTCGGCGCGACGCTCCGCGGTGTGCTGCGGGTGAGGGACTTCGCCGGCCGCAACGGCGGCGAGGAGTTCGCGGTCCTGCTGCCGGACACCGAGATCGACGCGGCGCTGGAGATCGCCGAGCGCGTTCGCGCCGCGGTCGCCGAGATCTCCCTGCCGGGCACCGACGTGTCGGTCACCGCCTCGATCGGCGTGGCCGGGTTCCCGGGCCAGGCGAGCACCCTCGACCGGCTCGAGCGCCTCGCCGACGCCGCCCTCTACCTGGCCAAGCGCCAGGGCAGGAACCGCGTCGAGCTAGCCGAGCCACCCCCCGCCGACGCCACCCAGGACCCGACGGCCGCCGGCCCCGCGCAGACCTCCGCCGGCCCCGCCCTGTCCGCGAACGGCTCCCACGGCCGGCCATATCCCCAGCCGCCGGCAGACCCCAGCCGACACGCCTAGCCCATGGTCCTGACGGCCCACAGGTCGGGGAAGGTCGGCTGGCCGAGCGTGGTCCGCAGGTAGGTTGCACCGGCCGAGCCGCCGGTGCCGCGCCGGCCGCCGATCGTCCGCTCCACCATCTTGACGTGGTGGTAGCGCCACTCCTGCATGCCCTCGTCCACGTCGACCAGGAGCTCGCACACCGCGGTCGCGTCGGTGTCGTCGTCGTAGACCTTCTTCAGTACCTGCTGCATCGCGTCAGAGGCTTCGCTGGGCGCTCTGACGTCGCGATGCAGGATTTCGGCCGGCACGTCGTAGCCCTGCCCGGCCAGGTAGCGGACGAAGGAGTCGAACAGCGACGGCCGCGACATCGCCGCGGTGATCCGTTCCCGCTCGGCGCTGCCCTGGTCGTACTGCGCGACCATCATCCGGTCCCGGCGGCCCAGCACGGCTTCCAGCTCGCGGAACTGCGCCGACTCGAACCCGCTCGAGGTGCCGAGCCAGTCGCGGAACCGGGTGAACTGGGTCGGCGTCATGGTCTCCAGCACGTCGAGCTGGGCGACCACGATCTTCAAGATGGCCAGCGTCCGGCGGAGCGTGCGCATGGCGTGCGTGGTGCTGCCGGCCTCGAGTTCGGCCTGCACCTTGCCGAACTCGTGCAGCAGCTGCTTGAACCACAGCTCGTAGATCTGGTGGATGACGATGAAGAGCATCTCGTCGTGCTCGCTCGACTTCGGCTGCTGCGCGGACAGCAACTGGTCCAGGCGCAGGTAACCGGAGTAAGTGACGGGTTCAGCCATGGTTCTCGCAGCGTTCGGTCTCGATGATGTCGCGGGTAGCGGTCACGGCCGTCCAGACGTCGGTGAAGCGGGTGGTGAGCGGGGGCAGGCCGAACCTGAGCCGGTCCGGGGTGCGGTAGTCGGTGATGATGTTCGCGGCGGCGAGCAGCTCGACGAGCCGTTCGGCCTGCGGGTGGCGGTACGTGACGTGGCCGCCGCGGCGGCTGCCGTCCCGCGGCGTGGCCAGGGCGCAGCCGAGCGGCTCCAGCCAGGCATCGCCAAGCTCGATGAGATAGCTGGTCAGCCGCTGACTCTTGACGCGCATCGGGTCCAGGCCGGCCTCGAGCAGCAGCCGCGCGCCCTCCTCGACCGCGGCGGTTCCCGGGATGGACGGGGTGCCCGTCATGAACTTGGCGACGCCCGCAGCCGGGTCGTAGCTGGGTCCCATGGCGAACTGGTCGCGCTGGGAGAACCAGCCCCAGATCGGCTGCCGCAGCACCTCGCGCAGCCGGGCCGAGACGTAGAGGAACGCGGGCGCGCCGGGACCCGCGTTGAGGTACTTGTAGGTGCAGCCGACCGCCAGGTCCACGTCGCAGCCGTCGAGTTCGACGGGCACCGCGCCGACCGAGTGGCACAGATCCCAGAGCATCAGCGCCCCGGCCTGGTGCACGATCTCGGTGACGGCCGCCATGTCGGCCAGCGCGCCGCTGCGGTACGCCACGTGGGACAGGCTGACCAGCGCGGTGTCCTCGTCCACCGCGGCGCGCACCGCACCGGGGTCCAGGCCCTGGTCGATGTCGGTGCTCAGCATGCGCAGCTCGGCGCCGCGCTGGGCCGCGATTCCTTCCAGCACGTAGCGGTCGCTGGGAAAGTTGTCCTGGTCGGTGACGATCACGCGCCGGCCCGGCCTCGCGTCGAGGGCCGCGCAGGCCAGCTTGTACAGGTTCACCGTGGTGTTGTCGGCCACCAGCACCTGGCCGGGCGCGGCCCCGGTCAGCCTGCCGACCGTGTCGCCCGCCCGGCCGGGCAAGTCCACCCAGTGATCCCAGGACCGGGCCAGCGCCGTACCCCACTCCTCCCGGATCACTTCCTCGAGGCGCCGCACCGTGGCCCGGGGGAGCGCGCCGAGCGAGTTGCCGTTCAGGTAGACCGGGGACGGGTCGTCCAGCGTGAACCGGTCGCGGAACCCGGCCAGGGGATCATCCGCGTCCAGCTTTTCCGCGTACTCCCGCGCCAAGGACACCTGGGACATACCGCTCACGATATCCCCCCAGGCCAACGCCTTGCGGCGTCAGATGCGCCTGCCGTCACGGCTGCCGTCACGGCTACCGTCGCGGCTGGCCTCCCGCGGCGCGGGGATCTGCGGCGTGTTCGGCCGCAGCAGGGCCTCGGCCAGGGTCAGGACGGTCTCCTCCAGCGAGCCGAGCTGGGTGGTCACGTCGCTCTGGGCGGCGTCGACGATCTTCGCCAGCGTCTCCTGGATCTCGATCTGCCCCGGCCGGGACCGCAGCTCGTCGGCGAGCGGCTCGAGCTGGTCGGTGAACCGGCCGCTCGCGGTCTCCAGCCTGGTGTCCAGGCTGCCGAACCTGTCGCCGAGCCCTTCGATCCTCGCGCCCACGCCTTCCAGCCTGCCGTCGAGCCCGTCGAGCCGGCCGCTCAGCGTGCCGACCTTGCCGTCGACCGTGCCCAGCCTGCTATCCAGCGCGCTGAGCTTGCTGTCCACCGGGCCGAGGCGGCCCGCGACCGTGCCGAGCTTTCCGTCGACCGAGGTGAGCCCGCGGCCGTGCTCTCCCAGCCGCTCGTCGAGCCGTTCCATCCTGGTATCCAGCCCGCCGAGCTTGGTGTCGACGGCGACCAGCGCGGCCTCGGCCACGCCGATCCTGGTGTCGGTGGCGGACAGCGTGTTGCCGATCGCGCCGAGCTTGGTATCGGTGGCACCGAGCGTGTGGTCGATGGCGCTCACCCGGTCGTACTGATCGTCGAGCCGCTCGTCCAGGCGCTCCAGCCTGGTGTCCAGGGCGGCGACCCGGGCGTCGGTTGACCCGATCTTCCCGTCGGCCGCGGTCAGCCTGGTGTCCAGGACGCCGAGCTTGTCGTCGGCCGAGGTCAGCCTGGCGTCCACCGAACCCAGCTTGTCGTCGGTGTCCGCGAGCCGCTCATCCAGCCGCTCGATCCGGCCGTGCACCGCCTGGACCTGGCCGCCGAGCAGGTCGACCTGGCCGCCGACGCCCGCTACGTTGTCCGACAGGCCGTCGACCGTGGCCGTCATCGCCGCCATCGACTGGGTGAGCTGGCGTGTGGTGGTCTCCGCGCTCTGGTCCACCTTGGCCGCCAGCGCGCCGAAGCCCACCTCGGCGCGCCCCTTGACCGCCGAGAGCTCCTTGTCCAGCTGGCCGGTCCGCTGCGCGAGCTCGGCGACGGCCTTGTCGAGCCGGCTGAACCGGCCCGCCGCCGACTCCATGCTCTGCTGCACCTTGTTCACGCTCTGGTGCAGCTTGGTCAGCCGGTCGTCCTGCGCCTGCAGTGCCTCCAAGGCCCGGCCGACGGTGTCGCAGACCGCCTGCAGCTGGGGCAGGGCGTGCTCGACGTTCTCCGAGACGTTGCCGAGGTCGGCCCACAGCGAGTGCAGCTCGGCCACCGGCGCCACCTGGGCGCGGAGCACCTCGATGTGCTCGGCGAGCGACTCGGCCCACGGCGGCGGCCGCTGGGTGGTCTCCTCGAACTGCCTGGCCAGGCCGTCCAGCTGGGCCGCCATGCCGGGAATCTCCTGCTCGCGGACCTCCTTTACCAGCCATTCGAGCCCTTCCATCCGCTGCCGGACGTCATCGATCGCGCCCGCGTTCGACCTCTGGTCGGCGAATTGGTCCTGTACCGTGCGGGCGAGCAGCTCGCGCATGCGGTCGGCGGCGGCCGGCTGGTTTCCGCGAAGCAGGATGTGGTTTCCCGGCTGATCCATGATGCTCCTTCAGAAGGGGTGGCCCATCCCGGTGGCTCTGCCGTTCCATCCGGCAGTTCGGTCCCGCCGGCACCGGGGACCGGTCAACTCTAGTAGCTCTTAGTAATCGCTCGTGCGCGGGGAGCGAAACAATCCGTTTGGTTCCCGCTCGCTCGTTTGACGTGTCCGCCCCGGCCCACTACTGTTCCGGATTAGCACTCACTGATGTAGAGTGCTAATGCGACGAGGCAGTCTGGCACCCGCGACGGCAGGCCGCCACGTTCGCCCTCTCTAGTAACGACTCGCCATTAGCCTTTCCGGAGGGGGAGGTCAGATCGTGACGACCGCCACCAAAGTAGTTATCAAGCCGCTCGAAGACCGGATCGTGGTTCGCCCGCTCGAAGCCGAGCAGACCACGGCATCCGGCCTGGTGATCCCGGACACCGCCAAGGAGAAGCCCCAGGAGGGCGAAGTCCTTGCGGTTGGTCCGGGTCGCTTCGACGACGCGGGAACCAAGCGCGTGCCGATCGATGTCAAGGTCGGCGACGTGGTGCTGTACAGCAAGTATGGCGGCACCGAGGTGAAGTACGCGGGCGAGGAGTACCTCGTGCTCTCCGCTCGCGACGTACTCGCCGTCATCGACAAGTAGTTCGTGTCCGCGCGCTCCGGCGGCTCAGGCCGCCGGAGCGTGTCGGCACGCTGACTGAGAACTCGATCCAACCGTAGGTTGAGGTAGTAAATGCCCAAGATCCTGGAGTTCGACGAGGACGCCCGGCGCTCGCTTGAGCGCGGCGTGAACAAGCTCGCCGACGCCGTCAAGGTGACGCTGGGGCCGCGCGGCCGCAACGTCGTCATTGACAAGAAATGGGGCGCCCCCACCATCACGAACGACGGCGTGACCGTCGCGAAGGAGGTGGAGCTGGAGAACCCGTACGAGAACCTCGGGGCCCAGCTCGCCAAGGAGGTCGCCACCAAGACCAACGACATCGCCGGGGACGGCACCACGACGGCAACCGTCCTGGCCCAGGCGATGGTGCACTTCGGCCTCCGGTCGGTCGCGGCCGGGGCCAACCCGATGGACCTCAAGCGCGGTGTCGACGCCGCCGCCGCGGCGGTGTCCGAGCGGCTGCTCGCGGTCGCGCGTGACGTGGAAGAGCAGACCGAGATCGCGCATGTCGCGACGATCTCCGCGCAGGACCCCAAGATCGGCGAGCTGATCGCCGAGGCGTTCGCCAAGGTCGGCAAGGACGGTGTGATCACCGTCGAGGAGTCGCCGACGATGGGCCTTGAGCTGGAGTTCACCGAAGGCCTCCAGTTCGACAAGGGCTACATCTCGCCGTACTTCATCACCGACGCGGAGCGCCTCGAGGCGGTGCTCGAGGACGCGTACGTCCTGGTGCACCAGGCCAAGATCTCCTCGATGGCCGACTTCCTTCCGCTGCTCGAGAAGATCGCGCAGGTGAAGAGGCCGCTGCTGGTGATCGCCGAGGACATCGAGGGCGAGGCGCTGGCCACCATCGTGGTGAACAAGATCCGCGGCCTGCTCAACGTGGCGGCCGTGAAGGCGCCCGGCTTCGGTGACCGCCGCAAGGCCATGCTGGCCGACATCGCCACGCTGACCGGCGGCACCGTCGTCAGCGAGGACCTCGGCATCAAGCTGGAGTCGGTCGGCCTGGAGGACCTGGGCCGCGCCCGCCGGATCGTCGTCACCAAGGACAACACCACGATCGTGGACGGGGCCGGTGACAAGCAGGCGATCGAGGACCGGATCAGGCAGATCCGCACCGAGATCGAGAACACCGACTCCGACTGGGACCGCGAGAAGCTGCAGGAGCGGCTGGCCAAGCTGTCCGGCGGCGTCTGCATCCTGCGCGTGGGGGCAGCCACCGAGGTGGAGCTCAAGGAGAAGAAGCACCGCCTTGAGGACGCCATCTCGGCCACCCGGGCGGCCATCGAGGAAGGTATCATCCCCGGTGGCGGCAGCGCCCTGGTGCACCTGTCCACCAACCTCGGCGACCTCGGCCGCACGGGCGACGAGGCCACCGGTGTCCGGATCGTGCAGCGTGCGCTGACCGAGCCGGCTCGCTGGATCGCGCTGAACGCGGGCCAGGAGGGCTCGGTCGTGGTGGCCAAGATCGCCACCCTGCCCGCCGGGCACGGCTACAACGCCGCCACCGGCGAATACGGCGACCTGACCGCCCAGGGCGTCATCGACCCGGTGAAGGTGACCAGGTCCGCCGTGCAGAACGCCGCTTCGATCGCCGGCATGCTGCTGACCACCGAGACCCTGGTGGTCGAGAAGCCGGAGGAAGACACGGCCCCCGCGGCCAACGGCCACGGGCACAGCCACCCCCACTAAGGCAACACCCAAGCGCACCCGGCTCAGCCATCCCGGCCGAGCCGGGTGCGCTGCGTTTAGCCCACCCCCGCTCACCCCGGATTCCACTTTCAGGGCACCCAAGGTACGGATTTCATGATCGTGAGCAGTTTTGGGCGCTATGTGTCCCGAACTGCTCACGATCATGAAACAGCCCTCCTGGGAGGGGCTCGCGGACCATGGCGCTGGGGTTGATGTGACCAGTGGGGTGTGAACGGGCACCCCGCGAAGCCCTTCCAGGGCGGCTGAGACGCGCAGTTCATGATCAGGGGCCAGAACACCGTGCTATGTGCCCAAAAACTGGCCACGATCATGGAATCACCCCGTCGCGGAAGCGCCGCCTGGTACAGCACCCGCTTCGGTCGTGACGCAAGGCAACAATCTAATGACGCTCAGGTCATAAGAATGTGGCGTCCGCGTCCGGCGTTTCGCGGGGACGGCCGGACGTCTCCGGGCATTAACTCTCCGTGACAGGATCGAATCACCTCGCGGTCGCCAGCGGGGAAACGGGAGCCACGACCGACGACGACCACCTGCTGGACCCCGGCCGCCTGAAACCCCGGGACCACGAGAAACCCCGGGACCACGAGAAACCCCGGGACCACCAGAAACCCCGGCAGGACCAGTGTTCCCCGCCCCGCCCGGACGCCGTCGAGGCGCTGCTGCGCCAGTTCCGGCCCGCCATCGTCCGCTACTGCCGGGCCCGGCTGGCCCGCACCCGCACCCGCACCGGCAGCCTGGACGAGGATGACGTGGCCCAGGAGGTCTGCCTCGCGCTGCTGTCAGCCCTGCCGTCCTACCGCGACATGGGGAGGCCGTTCGGCGCCTTCGTCTTCGCCATCGCCGCGCACAAGGTGGCGGACGCCGCGCGCGGCGCCGCCCGCGCGCCGCTACCCGTCCCGGTCCTGCCCGACCGGCCCGACCGGTGCCTGGGCCCGGAGGAGACCGTACTGAAAGGCGTCGACGCCAGGCTCGCCCGCGCCCTGCTGGCTCACCTGCCCGCCGTGCAGCGGCGGTTGCTCCTGCTCCGGGTGGTGGCGGGGCTGTCGGCCGAGGACACCGGGTACGTGCTCGACATGTCACCGGGCGCGGTCCGGGTGGCCCAGCACCGGGCCCTGGTCCGCCTCCGGGCGCTGGCCGCCGATGAACTGGCCGCCGATGAACTGGCCGCTGGTGAAACTGGCCGCCCATGAGGGCCGAACGGGCGAGCTCGGGGCACTCGGCCCCGGCCAGCCGCGGTCTCAATAGGATGGATACATTCCCCGCTGCCACTCCTGGTGAAGGTGTCATGACTGATCAGCTCCCTCCGAGCCCGGACGGCAAATTCGCCCCTGTCGGCCTGACCTTCGACGATGTGCTCTTGCTGCCCGCCCACTCCACGGTGCTGCCCGCCGAGGCGGACACCAGCACCCGGATCACCCGCCGCTACCGGCTCCGCGTGCCGCTGGTTTCCGCGTCGATGGACACGGTGACCGAGGCGCGGATGGCGATCGCCATGGCCCGCCAGGGCGGCGTCGGCGTGCTGCACCGCAACCTGTCCGTGGAGGAGCAGGCGCAGCAGGTGGACATGGTCAAGCGGTCCGAGGCGGGCATGATCACCGACCCGGTGACCTGCGGGCCCGACGCCACCATCGCGGACGTGGACAACCTGTGCGGCCGCTACCGTATCTCCGGCGTGCCCGTGACCGACGGCGACAAAGTCCTGGTCGGCATCGTCACCAACCGCGACATCAGGTTCGAGACCGACCAGAGCCGCCGGGTGGCCGAGGTGATGACGCCGATGCCCCTGGTCACTGCCCCGGTCGGGGTAAAACCGGACGAAGCCCTGAAGCTCCTGCGCCAGCACAAGGTGGAGAAGCTGCCGCTCGTCGACGACAAGAACCGCCTCAGGGGCCTCATCACGGTCAAGGACTTCACGAAGTCCGAGAAGTTCCCCCACGCCACTAAGGACCCCAAAGGCCGGCTGGTGGTCGGCGCCGCGGTGGGGGTCGGCGAGGACGCCAAGGCCCGGGCCCAGGCCCTGATCGAGGCCGGGGTTGACTTCCTGGTGGTGGACACGGCGCACGGGCACGCGCAGGCGGTGCTGACCATGATCGGGCAGATCAAGGCGAACTCCGACATCGAGGTGATCGGCGGCAACGTCGCGACCAAAGCGGGGGCCCAGGCCCTGGTGGACGCGGGCGCGGACGGCGTCAAGGTGGGCGTGGGGCCGGGCTCGATCTGCACCACCCGGGTGGTGGCCGGCGTGGGCGTGCCCCAGGTCACGGCGATCTACGAGGCGGCCCAGGCGGCCCGAACGGCCGGGGTTCCCGTGATCGGCGACGGCGGCCTGCAGTACTCGGGCGACATCGCCAAGGCCATCGCCGCGGGCGCGGACGCCGTCATGCTGGGCAGCCTGCTCGCCGGGTGCGAGGAGAGCCCGGGCGAGATGGTCTTCATCAACGGCAAGCAGTACAAGCTCTACCGGGGCATGGGCTCGCTCGGCGCCATGCGCAACCGGGAGCGCGGGCAGTCCTACTCCACTCCAAGGACCGCTACTTCCAGGACGACGTGCTGCGCGAGGACAAGCTGGTGCCGGAGGGCATCGAGGGGCAGGTACCGTACCGCGGCCCGCTGTCCGCGGTGGCCGGCCAGCTCGTCGGCGGGCTGCGCGCGGCGATGGGCTACTGCGGCGCGCGGACCATCGCCGACCTGCAGGAGGCCCGGTTCATCCAGATCACCGCGGCCGGCCTGACCGAGAGCCACCCGCACGACGTCAAGATGACCGTCGAGGCACCCAACTACAGCGGCCGGGCCGCCAAGGACGCAAACCAGTGACCGACGTGGAGATCGGCCGCGGCAAGACCGGGCGCCGGGCCTACTCGCTCGCCGAGATCGGTATCGTGCCCGCGCGCCGCACCCGGGACCCCGAGGAGGTCTCGATCGCCTGGCAGATCGACGCCTACCGGTTCGACCTGCCGCTGATGGCCTGCCCGATGGACAGCGTGGTCTCGCCGGCCACCGCGATCCAGATCGGCCGGCTGGGCGGGCTGGCCGTGCTCGACCTGGAAGGGCTCTGGACCCGCTACGAGGACCCCGAGCCGCTGCTCGCCGAGGTGACCGAGCTGGACGAGCAGGCGGCCACCCGGCGGCTGCAGGCCATGTACGCCGAACCCATCTCCGAGGACCTCATCGGCCGCCGGATCGGGGAGATCGCGCGGGCCGGCGTGACCACCGCGGCCAGCCTGTCCCCGCA
>WNFY01012683.1_pt1 | contig 19875 bp, 18 predicted proteins | sample 5400091 | NCBI WGS metagenome assembly WNFY01 (sample SAMN13153364, study PRJNA577476) | soil metagenome | isolation source: 60 cm soil or saprolite under grassland replicate 1 | place: USA:California | collected 2016-06-15
CTGAAGTGGAAGAATTGGTAAATGAAAGGATCCGCGATAATATTCCCGTGGTTATTAAACTGATGCCAAAAGAAGAAGCCATGAAACTTGGAGCAATGGCCTTATTTGGCGAAAAATATGGAGATGTTGTAAGAGTTGTGATCATTGATCCAACCTATTCCATTGAATTATGCGGCGGCACTCATGTGGGAGCTACCGGTGATATAGGTTTTTTTAAGATCACAAACGAAACTGCTATTGCTGCGGGTGTTCGCCGGATAGAAGCAGTTTGTGGCAAGCCTGCTGATGAGTTTGTAAACCAGGAATTCAGGATAATTAGTGCAATTCGCGGATCATTAAGAAATCCCACCGATCTTTTGAAAGCAATAGAAAATGTAGTGAATGAGAATGCAGAATTAAAAAAGAAAATTGAGAAACTGCAGGCCCGGCAGCTTGAAATTGTAAAAAAAGAATTGTTACAAAAAGTTATTTCTTTAAATGGGATAAATTTTATTGGTGAGATAGTGGAAGTAGCAAATGCTGATTCCCTGAAAAGACTCTGTTTTGATTTAAAAAATGAATTGAATAATTATGTAGTTGTTCTTGCAAGCAATATTGAAGGAAAAGCCCAGGTTGCCATTTTACTGGATGAAAAGACAGCAACGTCAAAAAATCTTGAAGCTTCCAAAATTATTAAAGAGCATATTGCTCCATTGATAAAAGGAGGTGGCGGCGGACAGAGAACATTAGCTACCGCCGGTGGCCAAGATGCCAGCCATCTTAGCCAGGTAATTGAAAAAGTAAAATCACTTCTCTGATCTTGCGTTTATTAAAGTGCATGCCTGAAACCTTGCCTACCGGCAGGCAGGGAAATGAAATTGACCTGGGTTACCGCTTTATGAAAAAATTCTGGGGAAAAGGATATGCAACCGAAGCTGCATTTGCCTGTATCCAGTATGGTTTCACCAGGTTAGATCTTCAACAGATAATAGGAAGGGCATTAACTGGCAACCTTGCTTCCATAAAGGTTTTCGAGAAATGTGGTATGAAATTTCTTGTTGAAGAATATGTACATGGGTATCTTCACAAAACCTATCAGGCAACGAACCCGGCCATCAAAGCATAAAACCATTTAAAAAGGAATTGATTTTAACATTTCCGAAATATTTCGTATTTGAATAAATGTCTTTATATTTGAACTACGAAATTTAACGTAGAACCTGATAAAATAATAAACAATGAAAAGAAACTATTTAAAACTATCAATGATTGCCTTTGCCAGCCTTTTGATAGCACCTGTCGCCATCCATGCCCAGGATGAAAAAGAAAAAGATAAAAATAAATCTGACAAAAAAGATGTTGAACAAATTATTATTACCAGAAAAGGTGATAATAAAGAAAAAGTTGTTGTTGAAATTAATGGTGAAAAGGTAACGGTGAATGGTAAGCCGGTTGAAGATCTTAAAGACGGTGACCTCACCGTTAAGCGCCATAAATTTAAAGGAGGTGATCATGGGATGGCATATACTATGCCCGAAGGAAACTGGAATTTTAATTGGAATGATGGAGAGGGGATGTTCAATAACGAGAATGAAAATACCGCGATGCTGGGTGTAGTTACTGAAAGAGTAGATGAAGGAGAAGGGGTTGAGATAACTGATATTACTGAAGGAAGTGGCGCAGAAAAAGCTGGGTTAAAAGAGGAAGATATTATCACAAAAGTGGATGATAAGAAAATTGAAGACCCCGATGATCTTACGAAAATAATTCGTGGTCATAAACCGGGTGATAAAGTGACCATTACTTATTTAAGAGATAAAAAAGAACAGAAAGTAACTGCCGAACTGGGTAAGTGGAAAGGATCAGGCTTTAACGCATTAGCCAAGATACCAAATATGGATTGGAATGTAATTTCTCCTAAGGTTCAAACTATCCCAAAAATGAAAATATCCCCCTATGGTCAATATTATTCTCTCATGGACAATCATCCAAGACTCGGTCTTTCCGTTCAGGATGCAGAGGACGGCAAGGGTGTAAAAGTAATTGATGTGGATAGTGAAGGTAATGGTCAAAAAGCAGGTGTTAAACAAGATGATGTCATCATTGCCATTAATGATAAAGAAGTTAACAGCGCGGACGAAGTAGCAAGAATTGTTCGTGAAAACAGGGGAAAACCATCCATTATGCTAAAAATCAAACGTGGTGATAAAACCCAGAACATAGAAGTGAGAATGCCTCGCAAATTAAAAACCGCAGATCTTTAACTCCATATACATCGAGCATGTAATAGCCCCGGTTTCGGGGCTTTTTTACAATTAAAAAATATTTTTAATCAAAAAGCTGCCTGTCCTGATCTTGTTTCTAATGACCATTATCTGCATGAGGTTTCCGTACTTTTGTGAACTATCATGCCAATAAATTTTGATACATACGAAACAGTAGTGGGTTTGGAAGTGCATGCACAATTACTAACACAAAGCAAATTGTTTTGCGGAGATAGTACGGCCTTTGGTTCGGAGCCAAACACACAGGTAAGTGCAATCACATTGGCTCATCCCGGTACATTGCCAAAGATGAATAAGAAAGTGATTGAGTTTGCTGTAAAAATGGGATTAGCCTGTCATTCTGAAATTGTCAAAGAAAATTATTTTGCCCGTAAAAATTATTTCTATCCTGATCTTCCAAAAGGATACCAGCTATCACAACATACAACTCCCATTTGCCAGGGCGGCCACATTACAATTAAAATAAATGAAACAGAAAAAAGAATACGCCTGAACAGGATACATATCGAGGAAGATGCCGGTAAAAGTTTGCATGATGTAGATATAGAAAACACCGCCGTTGATTTTAACCGTGCGGGTGTGCCATTGATTGAAATTAGCGGCGACGAAGCTTATGCATATTTGACCGAATTGCGCAGGTTGGTCCGTTACCTTGAAATTTGTGATGGCAATATGGAAGAAGGAAGCCTTCGATGTGATGCAAATATTTCAGTAAGAAAAAAAGGAGAAACTAAGCTGGGCACAAAAGCCGAGGTAAAAAATCTAAACTCGATCCGGAATGTAAAGCGGGCTATCGAATTTGAAGGTAAGCGAATGATTGAAATGTTGGAACAAGACGTGGAGATTACCCAACAAACAAGAGGTTTTGATGCGGATAGCGGAATCACTTTTTTAATCCGGGATAAGGAGGATGCTGATGATTACCGGTATTTTCCTGATCCTGATCTCGCAAAATTTTCATTGACAAATGAGTTCGTTGAAACGGTTCGCAAAACAATTCCTGTATTGCAGCGGGAGAGAATAAAAAAATATACAAGCCAATACCAGCTTTCGTCTTACGACGCATCATTGTTAACAGAAGAAAAATATTTTTCTGATTACTTTGAAGAAATTGTTGAAGCACTGTCTTTCTCTCAAAATAAAAAAAGCCCAGGAGATGTTAAGTTTGCCGCAAATTGGATGCTTGGTCCCATAAAGTCATGGCTAAATGAAAATAATGCAGAAATCGATCAATTCCCATTGTCGCAACAAAAGATTGCGGCTATTATAGTAATGATCAAAAGCGGCAAATTGAGTTTTTCGATTGCATCCACTAAACTTTTTAATGAACTACTTAAAAAACCTGATGCAGAGCCTGACAAACTTGCTGAAGAAAAAAATTTGATGCAAGACAGTAATGCTGACGCCATTGAAATTTTGATCGACCAGGTATTAAATAAATTTCCGGAAAAAGTGAAGGAATACAGAAAAGGGAAAAAAGGAATAATGAGTCTTTTTGTAGGGGAGGTAATGAAACTTTCAAAAGGGAAAGCAGATCCAAAAATCACTAATGATATTTTATCAGAAAAGTTAAAATCCTGAATATAATTATGCAAAGAATATTTATTTCAATTTTTATTATTTCTTTTTTGTTTTCATGCAAGCAATCAACTAAAAAAGAGTTTGAAGTAAACGGGGCTATTAAAAATAGCAAGGATAAAATTGTTTACCTGCAGGAAACACCCTTAGGCAGCGGAGAGCGAATCATTTCGGATTCTTCTGTGATTAATAATGATGGTTCTTTTCATTTAAAAGCAAAAACCGCGGAGGAATCTTTATTTAATTTATCCCTGAAAAATGAAACGTACCCTATTGCCTTTATTGTGAATGATGTTTCAAAAATTACAGTGAATGTCGATATCAACAATCAAGGCGATTACAAGGTCAAAGGTTCACCCGCCAGCAAATCGTTAAAAGATTTTTCTGTTGCTGCTAATAATAAATGGATGAGCTTGTATGTATTGGGTCGTGAAATGGACAGTTTGAATAGTAAAGGAACTGCTCTTCTTGGTGAAATGCAGAATTATGTAAAAGGCTACATAGAAAATTCCCCAGGTCCTATAACCAGTGTATGGGCATTGGGAACTTATTCCCAGGTGTTTTCAATGAGTGATTATCAGACAATATTAAATGGGATTGTAAGAAAATTTCCTAACCATAAAGGCATTGCGGCTATAAAAGAAATGAATGATAGACAAGTGGCTCTCGCCAAGCAAAAATTTCAGCCACCGCGGGAAACAGAATGGACGGGAAAACAGGCTCCCGAACTTTCTTTGCCTGATATGAATGGAAATGAAATAAAATTGAGTTCTTTTAAGGGTAAATATGTGTTGGTTGATTTTTGGGCGAGCTGGTGTCTTCCCTGCAGGCAGGAAAATCCCAATGTTGTGCAGGCTTACAATAAATACAAAAACAAAAATTTTACAATATTGGGTATTTCGCTCGATAAAGAGAAAGACGATTGGTTAAATGCAATCCGGAAAGATAAACTCTCATGGGCACAGGTAAGCGACTTACAGGAATGGAACAGCCTTGCAGTTTCTACTTTTAATTTTACGGGGATACCCTTTAATGTTTTAGTTGATCCCGATGGGAAAATAATAGCGCAGAGTTTACGGGGAAATGAATTGGAGCAGAAATTGGAAGAAGTTTTAAAATAACTTGATTAGTTCTTAAAAATACCGGGTAGTCCTTCTTAAATTATCTTACTTTGATTTCTTTCTTCGGGAAGTAGAAATTAAAAGAGCGGGCAATAGTACAAGATTCGTTAAGGTTGCAGTAACAAGAGTAAGAGAGGTAAGCCAACCTAAAGCCTTTGTTCCGCCAAAACCGCTGAAACAAAAAATTATAAAACCGGTGATCAATACGAGACTCGTATAAATAATACTGATGCCGGTGCCGTGGATCGTTTCAATTACAGTTGTTTTCAAATCATGATTATGCAATGGCAATTCCTGTTTGTAGTTAACAAGAAAACGAATCGTAACATCAATCGCAATACCGAGTGCAACACTAAATATTAATACGGTTGAAGGTTTCAGAGGAACACCTACCCAACCCATAACTCCCGCTGTTATCAGCAAAGGAATGATATTGGGAATAAGTGAGCAGATCAATATTCTAAAAGAACGAAAAAGATAAAGCATGCATAAAGCGATCAATAAAAAAGCCCACATAATACTTTCTTTCAGGCCATGAATGATAAAGCTGCTTCCTTCTAAAAAAGTGACACTGGTGCCAGTCAAGGTTACTTTATATTTTGCCGTGTCTCTGAATATTTCATTTGCCTTTGACTGAATGCTGTCAAGTATATATGGCAATCTTTTGCTCCCTACATCGGCCATATTTACACTGATGCGGGCCTGTTGTTTCGCACTGTCCATAAAGCTTGATACCAGTTTTGAAAATGAATTTTTATTATTTGCGGTATCAGCTTTAAAATCCAGATATTCTTTAAGGGCAGGAAGATCTGACATGGTGGGCATAGTATAATTGCTGCTATCACCTTCGAATAATGCCTGCTTTGCAAATTTTAATCCTTCAGTTATACTTAAAGGCCTGGCAATATCAGGCATAGTTGATATGAATTGGGAAAGTGTGTCTATTTTCTCAAGATTGCCGAAGATTTTTGACACACCATATTTTCTTTTTGTGTCTACAATAATTTCCAGTGGCATTACTCCCTTAAAATTTTTTTCAAAAAATTTCAGATCGGTATATATTTTATCTGATTTAGGAAGATCGTCGACGATATAACCAACAGATTTCAACTTAAAGATTCCGGCCATAGAAGCGACTACAATAATGAAAGTTATTGTATAAATGAACTTACGATGATTTAATGACCAGTATTCTAACCGGTCAAGCCAGCGGTTCAAGGTAGGGCTCTCCAGGTATTTTGTATGTCTGGATTTGGGAGCAGGGAAATAACTGAGGGCGATAGGGATAAGGATCAGGGAAATAAAAAACAATAACATGATATTCGAACCAGCTACCTCTCCAAATTCCTTTAAAACATCGCTGCGTGTTAGGGCAAATACTGCAAAACCAATGGCCGCACTAAGATTGCAAAATAAGGTTACTATTCCCATCCGGCTGATCATTTCAACCAATGATCTTTTCTTGTCACCTGTATCATTAAAAGCGGTATGATATTTATTCAGAAAATAAATACAATTTGGAATACCGATAACAACAATCAGTGGAGGGATGAGTGCAGTCAGTAATGTAATTTTATAGCCCAACAGGTGAATGGTACCCAGACTCCAAGCAACACCAATTATTACTACCACCAATGATAACAGCATAGTGCCAAACGATCGAAAAAATAAAAGAAGGATGAGGGCAGAAAGTAAAACTGAGGCTACAAGAAACCATTGCATTTCGCGGGCGATCCTTGTAGCCATTTGAGTTCGGATCAAAGGCAGACCACTTAAATGAATTTCAAGATCATTCCTTTTTCCAAAATCATTGGCAAGATCAGTTACCGATCCAACGGCTCCGATCCTTTTTTTAGAATTCATAATGTTTTTATTGATGCGAACTCCCAGCAGCCATGCGTTGGTTTCAGGATTATAAAGGAGAGTCTTGTAAAACGGAAGGTTTAAAAAAATATTTTTTGAACTGTCAATTTCTGCTTGCGACAAAACAGTGTCTCTAAAAATAGGTTCTGCTTTTAGTTTTTCCGTTGAAGAATCTTTAATTAAATTGACAGCTGCAGGAATACTGATTATATCTTCAACTCCATTGATCTTTTTAATATTTTTTTGTAATAGTACATAATCATTGAAAACTTTTTCCCGGAATAGTTTACCGGTCTGCATACCTATTACTAGCAGGTTTCCATCTTCTCCAAATTTTTTTCTGAATTCCTGGTATGCTTTGTATTTTGGATGATCTGTTGGAATGGCCCTCACAAATTCATAGCTTAATTCAACCTTGCCGGCATGATAAACCATAAATGAGGTCAGACCTAGTAATATGAGTAAAAGAGATAGCCGGTATTTGAGAATAAATTGACCTAACGACTGCCACATAAGAGCAAAGAAACGGAATAATCATTTTGAAAATGTGAAAATTGCTTAATATCTCTCTGAATTTTATAAACTCATTGTATTATTGAATCAATGAGCAATTTGTTTTGATACTTTTGAAAAGTGAGATTTTTTTTTCTTTTCATATTTCCTTTTATTACGGCAAAGGCACTATCACAAAATTCTTTGCCGACAATTGGTAGATGGAAGGAATACTTGCCTTATAACAGCACCATAGATGTTGCGGCCGGAGACAATAAAATTTTTCGGAATGATATTTTTAACATCCCTGATATAAAAAGAGAAAACATGAGTGGCGATAAATCCATTTATAATATTTATTCACTCAATAATAATTATTATCTCTCAACCGGCCTTGGCGTAATTGTAGTAGATGGCGATCGTTATGAAATAAAAGATTCCTGGTTTATTGGCAACGGGGGTAATAATGTAAAAGTGGGAGGCTTTGCTTCTCATCAAAATTATTTTTATGCGGCAACTGATGACGGTTTAAAAAGAATATCTATAAATAATGCCAATCCCTCTAACTATCTGAATTGGGAATTGCTTAGCGGAACAAATGGTTTGTCAGACGGCCCTTGCAGGGATGTTGTGATAGCGAATAATGCGATCATTGTTCTTAAAAATGATTCTTTGTTTACTTTTAATGGTAATAGCTGGAATTTATTTTACGCGGATGGAAATGAAATTACGGGCGTCAATTCAACTGGCGGAAAAATTACAGTTTGTCACCGTCTTGCCGGGCCGGTAAGTAAGGTGGTTATAATAAATGCGGCGGTAATTATTGGGTAGCTGATCAGTTCAATGCGCTTTCAAAATTCTCTTCGGGTTCAACAGCAGACGAAGTATATAGTCCAAATTCACCCGACGGAGTTGCAAGCGGTGAGATGATCGGATACAATGAAGTTTTTTATGGCACAGCTGGTGAAGTGAATGATTCCTGGAATTATCAATACAATGGCAACGGAATTTATCGATATAAAAACGGTGAATGGAAAAATTTCAATCGTTTTCATTATCCTGTGCTTGATTCAATGCTTGACTTTATCACAGTCACCGTTGATCCACGTGATGAATCAGTTTGGGCCGGATCATTTGGCGGAGGTTTATTGCACATAAGAACAGATGAGAGTTTCGAAATCTTTAAACAAAACTCTTCGATCAGACCTCATCCTCTTGATCCTACAAGTTACCGCGTTGCCGGTTTGCTGTTCGATGTTGCAAATAATTTATGGATATCCAATTTTGGTTCATCGCAACCGCTGGTTGTTCGAAAATCAGATGGTAATTGGGAAAACTTTTCACTTCCATTTAGTTTGACCGAGAATGCCCTTTCACAAATTATTATCGATGATGCCAACCAGTTGTGGATCGTATCGCCATTAGGAAATGGCCTGGTTTGCTATAATTATGGCAACTCCATCAATGATATTGGTGATGACCATTGGAAATTGTATCGTGACGGCGCGGGTAATGGCAATCTCCCTTCTAATAATGTGCTGAGTGTTGCAAAAGACAAAAGTGGATTTATTTGGGTCGGTACCGACAATGGCATTGGTATCATTCAATGTGTACAGGATGTCTTTAATGCAGGCTGCGAAGCTATACTGCCCATTGTGCAACAGGGAAATTTTGCCGGATATTTATTTAATGGTGAAAATGTAAGAAGCATTGCGGTTGACGGTGCTGATCGAAAATGGATAGCCACAAGAAATGGCATTTGGCTCGTTAGTGCTGATGGAGAGAAAATAATTGAGCGGTTTACAGAAGAAAACAGCCCCCTGTTGAGTAATGATGTTAAAAAAATAGGGATTGATGGAAAAACAGGGGAAGTGTATTTTGCGACAGCAAAAGGTATTTGTTCATTTCGTGGCACAGCTACGGACGGCAGAGAAAGGAATTCAGATGTATTGGTATTTCCAAACCCCGTACCGCCAACTTATACAGGAACAATTGCCATTCGTGGTCTTGCCGAAAATTCTATTGTTAAAATCATAGAAATGGATGGGCGACTGGTTTACCGAACGAGGGCATTAGGCGGGCAAGCTGTATGGGATGGAAGGGATTATCGAGGCAGAAAAATTTCGAGTGGAGTCTATTTGGTGTTGGTAAGTACTGATGATAAAGCAGAAAAAACAGTAACGAAAATTATTTTTATTTCTAAATGATTAATGTCGTCACCTTCATTAATTCTGTTCAGCGTCTGTGTGTCACTCTCTTGTACGTTTAGTAACTCTATGCAGTATTTCAAATCTCTTTGAGTCTTTGTGTAAAAAATTATGTCTCAAAAGCTTCATAAAACAAAAGGTCTTGTTCTTCGCACAGTAAAGTACGGAGAAACCAGTTTGATCGTTACCATTTTCACTGAACTCTTCGGTATTCAGTCCTATTTGGTAAATGGTGTCAGAGCTTCCACAAAAAAAGGAAGCGGTAAGGCAAATCTTTTTCAACCAGCTGCCAATCTTGACCTGATCATCTATCATAATGAATTAAGAAATCTACAGCGCATTAAAGAATTCAGATGGGGTTACTTGTACCAGCATATTTTTTCTGACATAAGAAAAAATGCAGTGTCTTTATTTATAGTGGAGCTGCTTACAAAATGTTTAAAGCAACCGGAAACTAACGAAGATCTCTTTCATTTTGTTGAGGATGTTTTTTTAAGCCTGGATAAAAGCAGTGAAGCAGTAACTGCAAATCTACCTTTGTTCTTTGCTTTACATTTAGCTGTGTTCTTTGGCTTTCGAATAAATGATTCATATTCAGAAAAAAATTCTTTTCTCGATTTGCAGGAGGGGACGTTTGTTGCAGAACGACCTGACCATCCACAATTTTTAGAAGATAAACAAGCTGCTGTTACTTCTCAGTTGTTGAAAGTCATGCGGCCTGAAGAATTAGAAGAAATAAAACTTAATCACGATTTTCGCCGGAATCTTTTATTTGCTTATGAAAGGTATTATTCTTTTCATATTCAGGATTTCACGCCAATGAAAACTTTGCCGGTGCTGAAAGAAATTTTAAATTAATTTTTTAGAGATCCAGCTGTCAGTATTTATTAAAGTGACGCCCGGCTTCTTTCCTTTTTCAAAACTTCCTAATTCATCATCCCATTGTAGAGCTTTAGCTCCATTGATAGTTGCCCATTGTAAAACCTGGGTGAGAGATGCCACGGTTTCAAACCCTGGCATCTCTGTGATGGCTAGTATTTCTTTTGCGATATTTAATTGCCAGTTACTGCTGTAGCTATCTGTTCCAAGCACAAGAAAACAATTGTTTTTGATAAACAATTCAATTGGCGGAAGCCTGTTTTCAATATACAAGTTAGCATTGGGGCAGAAACAATAAACTAGTTTTAATTCATTTTCATTGGCGTAATGATTAGCCCAAACAATATCTTCTTCCGGCATGTAGGTATTGTGAATTAATAAAATCGTTTGCCTATTGTTAAAATGAGGAAGACAGGAACGAATACTGCTTTTACCTGTTACAGGAAATGGTGATTGATCAACACCAAAAATTTTAAATAATCTTAAATAATCTCCACCCCCTGTTTTGTATAACTCATCTTCAGCAGGGTGTTCCTGGTTATGGATTGAGATAATCTGATCTTTTGTTAATTCGTTTATCAGTCCAAATGTCTTTGGACTAATACTATAAGGCGCATGCGGCACAAGAGAAGTTCGATGCCTGCTTGCCGATAAAGTAGGACTGAGATTTGAAGTTTGAAGTTTGGATTCTAATGTTTCTGCAACCTGTTTGAAAGAAGAAATATTTTCTTCCGCTTTTTCATCTGTGAAGCTCAATACCTCCACAAAGTTTTGCCAGCATATTTGACTTTTTGATTTTACTTCGGAGGTATCTGCCGTATTTCCAATATCGCCTACTGCTATTATTCCATTTTCGTACATTTCTTTTTCAGCTTTCACAATTTCTTCCTGTATAAGTTGCGGATCGAAATTTCTTTTTGTTACTACTGAGCAAAGGAATTCAATAAGACCTGTGTGAGGCGGAATCACATTTTTTAAATGACTTAATTCCAAATGACAATGGCAATTAATGAATCCGGGAGAAAGAATGCCTTCTAATTTTTGAATGTTATCACCGGCATCTCTTGCCAAAACAATATCCTCAATCTTGTTTTCCCCATTAGTAATCAAAACATGAGGACCATTTAGTAATTCATAACCAGTAAATAATTGATCTGCCTGAAATTTTTTATACGCCATTGCTGATTTAACTTTGCTGCCCTTCACTCATTTGGTGTTGCTGAAAAGCTCCATACCTGCCTGCCCGACGGCAGACAGGGGATTACCGAACGTATAAGTGAGTGACACAACAATCCCGATAGCTATCGGGACTGATAGTATTACTGAAGTTGACCCCATAAAAATAATTCATTCGATGTTAGAAAAGTTGGAGGCCATTAAAGCGAGATTTGATCAGTTGGGAGTTGCGCTCACCAACCCGGAAATTGTAAACGACAATAAGAAATTTGCAGCAACCAGTAAGGAATACCGCAGTCTTGAAAAAATTGTTAATGCTTATAGTGATTACAGGAAAGTGCTGGATGATGCGGAATTTTTCAAAGAGGCACTGAATGGAGACGATGAGGAGATGCGGGGATTAGCAAAGGAAGAGGCGCCGCAATTGGAAGAAAAAAAGCAAAAATTGGAATCATATATACGGCAATTACTAATTCCGAAAGATCCGCAGGATGAAAAGAACGCGATTCTTGAAATCAGGGCGGGCACAGGTGGCGATGAAGCAAGCCTATTTGCAGGGGACCTGCTGCGTATGTATTTGAAATATTGTGAAAGCAAAGGCTGGAAAACAACAATACTCAGCGAGAATGAAGGAACAGTGGGTGGTTATAAAGAAGTGCAGGCGGAAGTAACAGGGGACGATGTATACGGAACATTAAAATTTGAAAGTGGGGTGCATCGTGTACAGCGGGTTCCTGATACCGAGGCAAGCGGCCGGGTGCACACGTCAGCGGCAACAGTAGCGGTAATGCCTGAAGCTGAAGAGGTTGATTTTGATTTAAGAGAAAGTGATGTTAAAATGGAAACTGCCAGAAGTGGAGGGGCGGGAGGGCAAAATGTAAATAAAGTAGAAACAAAAGTTATTCTTACTCATATACCAACAGGCACAGTCGTGATGTGCCAAACTGAAAGAACTCAATTAGGTAATCGGGAAAAAGCCATGCAGATGATGCGTACAAAATTGTACGAGGAGCAGGTTCGGAAGCAAGAGGAGGAAATTGCCCGCCATAGAAAGAGCCTTGTAAGTACGGGCGACCGCAGTGCTAAGATCAGAACCTACAATTTTCCACAGGGGAGGGTTACCGACCATCGCATCAATTACACCTCTTATAATCTCGACGCAGTAATGAATGGTGATATTCAGGATTTTATTGATGCTCTCCAGTTCGCTGAAAATGCAGAAAAACTGGCAAGACAGAACTAACTGAAGAGTCTGTTTGTTTTAGCTTTTTCAAGACTGGCACGATGTTTTATTTACGCTTATGGCTCTTTTAAATGCATGTCTTTGGAAACTGAGCCAGCTCAGGAAGAAAGTAGGAGTTTCCGTGTTTCTTTAGAAATTCGTTAACAACGAGCTTCATACTATTGGCAGTAATTTTGCGTTATATAAAAAAGTTCTTCTCAATAAAGCAGTCAATTTTCTCATAAGCAGTTAGTTTTGGTTGCGACCCCTGTTTCTACAGGGGTCTATTTTTTTATATACACTTTCAAAGAGATTATCAGTCCCATTATGCTTCCTACGCCATCGGCGATAATGTCTCCTATATCAAATGAGCGGTTCGGTATAAAATATTTCTGAACAAATTCCATAGCAATTCCATACAGAAAAAAATAAAAAGCTACCTGAATAAAAAGTATGGACTTTTTTTCTGTAAGAGTGGTGATACTTCTGCACCAAAGAAAAACCATGAGAGTAAAGATTCCTATATGGATCCATTTATCCAACCAAATTTTATCAAACCAATTTTCTTTGGGAAATGCGGAGCCGGGAAGACATAGTAAGACTGTAGTGATGAGTGACCAGGTAAGGGCAACCAAAATGGCCAATTGATTTTTCTTCAATTAAAAGGTTTAGGCTGCAAGTATAAGAAAAGAAACGGGGCCTCAAAAGAGGCCCTGGAATTACCAACTATAGAACCAAACTGTTATAGCAACTTATTTATTCAAGTAAACTCTATAATTGGATTTAATTATTTTATTAAAGCTTGGCCTTACCAAGTGATTGCAGATCTCCAAGGTGCGGACCGCCGGTGTTACCCCTGTTTTCAATTGTAATGGCAAAAGCATCAGCTTTCTGAGTATTTTTCATTTTGAGAATTACCTTGTTATCTTTTGGAGCATCAAATAAGCCAAGATCCACAGGCTTATTATCTATAAGTGCCCAAAGCTGGTATTGTTTATTTGTTGGTAGCTGGGGCATATTTTTTACGATCATGTAAACATTTGCTGAAGTAGAGTCCCAATAAATATTGGCTGAAGAGGGTGAGCCTTTTAATCCAATCAGATTTACAACCGTATTATTGGGATCATGAGTAATTTCTTGTTCTTTTGCCATCTTATCAACCTTCTCTTCAAGATCTTTGTTAGAATCTTTTAATTCTTTGTTTCGGTTGTAGAAAGTATAGGCAAGATAACCTGCAGCTAAAAAAAGAATTATTGAAGCGGCAGCTACCCAGCCCAGGCGGGATGATCTTCGTCTTGATGTTGGTTCCATGGTTATTATTTTTGGGGTGTTTGATGCAGGAATTTGCCGAATGGCAGACCAAATCTTTTCTCTCACATTTGAAGGTGGAGTTATTGCATTCTTCCCGGCTTGTTCTTCCAGCGCCAATTCAAAATTATTTCTTGCTTCCACCAAGTCCGGATAATTGGAGCAGTTTTGCTCAAATTCAGTTCTCTCTTCAGGCGAAGCAAGCCCAAGTACATAGCTCTCAATTATTCCGCTTGATATGTATTCCTGAATATTCACTTTTTAAATCATTGTTCTTAGTTGCATTAATGCACTCCTTATCCTGGTCTTTACAGTACCAAGGGGTAAGTTTAAAATTTTAGAGATTTCCTCATGAGTAAAACCCTGGAAATATGATAATTCTATCAGCTGCCGATATTCTTCTTTTAGCTTATTCACTGATCTTCTTAAACCAACATCATTAATTTTCGGGTCAACTACAGTGTTAGACACTGTACTATTTACGTTTTCAGTCAATGGTTGGTTTTTAAGACTATCCTGGTAGGGCCTTGATCTTACTTTATCAATTGCAGCATTTCGGGCAATATTCAGCATCCAGGTAAATAAACGCCCCTTTGTTTTGTCATACGAACTAATTTTTCTCCAGATATTAATGAAAACATCCTGTAAAACATCAGAGGCTATTTCCTTATCTGAAACGATTTGGCAGATGACCCCGAATAATGCAGGAGAATAGTTATCATACAGATAACTAAACGCCTGGTCATTTTGAATAAGGAGAAGGGAAACCAGTTCCTGTTCCGTGTATTTGGTATAAGGGTTCAAATAATTAATGAAAGGTACAAAAATTGCAAATTTGCTATACTGCCTTAAATAACTTCTAGCCAACTATCTGCTCGTAGCCTTTAGCATCAATCAGGGTTTTAATATCCTCTACATTGCTTATTTTCATTTTGACCATCCACCCATCACCGTAAGGATCATTATTGATAAGTTCAGGAGCATTTGCCAGAACCGGGTTTAATTCTGTTATAGTTCCACTTACCGGCAAGTAAAGATCAGAAACAGTTGCAGTTGCAGGAAATAGTTTTGTCCTCACAAAAATAAATTTTATGAGAAAGTTTGGATTAGTATTACTTAGTTTTCTGATAGCAGTTTCGGGCTTTGCTCAGCATGTTTCAGGAAATGTGAAGGATCAGCAGGGCAAAGCCTTGCCGGGATCAACCATATCATTATTAAATGCTAAAGATTCATCGGTAGCTAAGCTTGCAGTTAGCAATAATGATGGTCATTTTTCTTTTATTGTTTCTAAAACAGGCCGCTACTTAGTTAGTGCAACACACGTGGGCTATATTCCTGTTTATTCTGCAGCTTTTGATCTTTCAGGCTCAGGTGAAACAAATGTTCCAACCCTGGAATTAAATAAAATGTCCGGTGAATTAAAGGCCGTAACCGTAAATACAAAAAAACCGATGGTGGAAGTCAAAGCTGATAAAACCATCTTAAACGTTGAGGGAACAATCAACTCAGTTGGCACTGATGCTCTTGAGTTGCTTCGTAAATCACCGGGTGTGATGGTCGATAAAGATGATAATATCAGCCTGTCCGGTAAAAACGGTGTCCAGGTTTATATTGATGGTCGTCCAACTCCTTTATCCGGAAAGGATCTTTCAGAATATTTGAAATCGTTGCAATCTTCCCAGATTGAGTCGATCGAGATCATTACCAATCCTTCTGCAAAATATGATGCAGCGGGTAATGCGGGTATCATCAATATCAGGTTAAAAAAGAATAAAACTTTTGGCACGAATGGTTCTGTCAATGGTGGTTATAATATCGGCAGTTATTCAAAATACAACGGTGGCCTTTCATTGAACCATAGAAATAAAAAAGTAAACCTGTTTGGCAACTATAATTACAACAATAATAAAAATGCCATGCATATCAATCTTCACAGGGAAGTTTTTGATACGCTGTTTGATCAAAAATCAGTGATCAACACGCACACACAAAGTCATGGTTTCAAAGCAGGCATGGACTATTTCATAAATAAGTTCAACACTATCGGGGTCATGGTGAATGGAAATTTTTCAGAGAACCCAACCGGCAATTATAGTCGTACGCCTATCATTTACATGCCAACAAATACTCTTGATCGTGTATTGATAGCAAATAACAGCAGTACTTCCAAAAGAAATAATGCGGACATTAATTTGAACTACCATTTTGCCGATACATCAGGAAGAACACTGGACATTGATGCCGATTATGGTCTGTTCAGAATAAAATCAGACCAGTTACAGCCAAATTACACATATGATCCTACCGAGTCGGCTTTATTGCAACGGGAAGTTTTTAATATGGTGGCACCAACCAATATTGATATCTACACTGCGAAGGCCGATTACGAACAGAATTTTAAGAAAGGAAAATTGGGCATTGGCGGTAAGTTTTCTTACGTCAAAAGTTTTAATGATTTTAAAACCTATAACGTAGATGGAAATATAAAAGATCTTGATCTTTCAAAAACGAATCAATTCGACTATAAAGAAAATATCAATGCACTCTACATAAACTATAATCATCAACTGAAGGGCTGGATGTACCAGATAGGGCTTCGCGGAGAAAATACAAATTCGAAAGGCACTTCAACCGGTTATAGCTGGGATGGTAATACTTATGCCAATTATGATTCAGTGTTTAACAGGAATTATTTTGATCTGTTCCCCAGCGCTGCTATCACGCACAATAAAAATCCAATGAATCAATGGAGTCTTTCCTATAGTCGTCGCATTGACCGACCAGCCTACCAGGATCTGAACCCATTTGAGTTTCGGTTAGACAAGTATACTTCACAAAAGGGAAATACATTGCTTCGTCCTCAATACACCAACAGCATTGGTTTGACCAATACTTATAAATACAAATTAACAACCACATTGAACTACAGTCACGTTAAAGATGTATTTACACAGTTGGTAGATACAGCAGAGAGGTCAAAAGCATTTCTTTCTAAAAAGAACCTGGCCACACAGGATATTGTAAGTCTAAACGTCAGCTATTTTTTCCAAAAGAAATGGTATACAGCTTTTGCGAATGTAAACACGTACTATTCTCATTATAAGGCTGATTTTGGTGGTGGTAACCGCAATATTAACCTGGATGTTGTTGCCGCTACATTTTATATGCAAAATAGCTTTAATCTTGGCAAAGGATACACAGCAGAGTTGAGTGGATTTTATGTAACCCCTTCTATCTGGCAGGGAACATTTAAGAGCAAAGGTTTGTGGACTGCAGACGCGGGTTTGCAAAAAGTTGTTTTCAAAGGAAAAGCAAATGTAAAAGCATCGGTTAGTGATATCTTCCATACATTTCATTGGAAAGGGATCAGCGATTTTGCCGGGCAGCGTTTAGTGGCCCAGGGCCATTGGGAGGCTACGCAGTTCAAATTGAATTTTACTTACAGGTTTGGAAATAATAAAGTAAAAGCAGCACGCCAGAGAAATACAAGTATCGAAGATGAAAGCAAGCGTGTAGGTACGCAGGGAGGCGGTATTAATGGTGGTGGCAATCAACAACAAAAGTAGATCGGATAGCAAAGCAGAAAAAGCATCCCGCAAATGTGGGGTGCTTTTTTATTTCGTTAAGTATATTTTTGTAACCAACTTCAGTCATTTTTATCATCGCTTGTTGCGTCGCACTCTTATACGGCAACAATTCTATTCAACTTTATTTTCTTCTTTTGATCAATTTTGTCTTCATGATTCTCACATCTTCCAGGGGCCTGTCTCTATCCTGTCCTTTACTCGTTGGCACTGCAGCAATTTTATCAACCACATCCAACCCTTTTATTACTTCTCCAAACACGGTGTAGGTTTGATCAAGATGAGGAGTGCCTCCCATGGCTTTATAAACTTCCCGCTGCCGAGCCGGAATTTTTCTTCCATTCAAACGATAAGTTTCCACAGAATCCAAACCTGCATCTGTAAAAATTTTTCCCTGCACTATGTAGAATTGACTGCCACTGCTGGCTTTTTCAGGATTATCGTTGCGGGCAGCAGCGATCACTCCTTTTTTATGAAACAAACTCGTTCTGAATTCTGCAGGTATTGTATAATCAGGTCCACCATTTCCTAATGGCTCGCCAGGTTTTGCATGCTTACTATTTGGATCACCACCCTGGATCATGAAGTTTTTGATCACCCGATGAAACAATATACTATCATAGTAACCGGTCTTTACCAGCTTCAAAAAATTATCACGATGTAGCGGAGTAGAATCAGATAACCTCAGAATAATATCACCATAATTTGTTTGCAGCAAAACATCCCTCTTACGATCTTTCTTTGTAACAACGGAATCTTTCTGACCGAAGGAAAATATTCCGTGAATTAAGAATATCACAATGAAAATTATTTTTTTCATCTAACTCATTTAATCAATGACATCAGCGGTCAAAAGTCGTGGCTCTCAAAATAGAGAAGGATATGATCCTTCAAAAAATTTTCCTGTTCTGTGGTATTCATTTCCGGCATTGCTTTTAATTGCTTAAAATGCGGCCAACCTTCTTCATCCATTTTTTCCAACTCATAGTAACCACTTTGGGAGAGTAGTTTGCAAACTGCCACATGCATCAGGTCCTGTTTTTGTTCCTTAGTGAATTTTTCACGTACCTGCCCAAACTCCTGTATACCGATGAGAAAAAGAATAGCTTCCAGATCGGGCTTCTTCTTAAATCGCCCAGCCAATTTTGCTTCCAGGTTCCACCATCGTTGTTGAAGATCGTCACTTACAAACATACTTTCTGCCAGGAGTTTCGTGTTACGAGTTATGAATGTATGCAAAGATATATTCAGAAAGTTTTGAACTCGCAGGACCGCCGAACTGTTAAAGCTAGATCCTCTCCACGATAACCGCAGATCCATAAGCCAACACTTCATTTACACCGCTGATCACTTCGTTGGCATCATAACGAACGCTAAGGATAGCATTCGCTCCGCGCTCACTGGCATGCTGCAGCATTTGCTGAAAAGCTTCTTCCCTTGTTTTTTCGCAAAGCTCAACATAGATTGAAATTTTTCCACCTAATAAAGTTTGAAATCCACCGGCAATATTGCCCAGCAAACTTCTTGAACGAACAGTAATACCACGGACGACTCCAAGATTTCTCGTTACCCGGTAGCCGCTTAAGTCAATATTGGTTGTAACCATTGATTGATCGATCATAATTTTTGTTTTGATGAATGTATGAAATTCCCTCATTGCTGATTTAATTCTCAAAAACTACCTTTGCCGCAAATTTGAAAAAGAATGTTGCAGTTGCAGATAATAAGACAGAATCCTGAATTGGTAAAAGAAAGATTGGCGGTAAAAAATTTCAAACAGTTTGAATTAATAGATGAGTTGATAATATTGGATGACAAACGAAAAGACTATCAACACAAGCAGGATGAAATATTTGCCACAATAAATTTTGTTTCAAAAGAAATTGGGCAACTTCTCGCTAAGGGTCAAAAAGAAATGGCTGAAGAAAAGAAAAAAGAAGTTAGCGAATTGAAATCTATGATAATACCTGGACAACATGAAACAGAAAATAGAATTCGAGAAATATTATATTTAATTCCCAATCTTCCATCAGAAAAGGTTCCCAAAGGAAAAACACCCGAAGATAATGTGGTAGTAAGAGAAGGCGGAAACAAACCAATTCTTCCTAAAGATAAATCACCACATTGGGAGCTTGCGAAACAATATGACCTTATAAATTTTGAGCTTGGAAATAAAATTAC
>WNFY01001901.1_pt1 | contig 19849 bp, 11 predicted proteins | sample 5400091 | NCBI WGS metagenome assembly WNFY01 (sample SAMN13153364, study PRJNA577476) | soil metagenome | isolation source: 60 cm soil or saprolite under grassland replicate 1 | place: USA:California | collected 2016-06-15
AAGACGTGCGCTGGAAATTCGGAGTGCCGCCGGTTAGCAACGCAAACTTCGCCTGGGTGCAGCATTTCATCCATCACCTCGCACCCACCGGTCTGGCCGGGTTCGTCCTCGCCAATGGCAGCATGTCGTCAAATCAATCCGGCGAAGGTGAGATTCGAAAAGCGATCATCGAAGCCGATCTGCTTGATTGCATGGTCGCGCTGCCGGGGCAGCTTTTCTACAACACACAGATTCCCGTCTGCCTTTGGTTCATTTCCCGCGATAAACGCGGAAAACCCTCACCCACACCCTCTCCCAGTGGGAGAGGGCACGGGGAGAGGGTGCGAAGCATGCGTGATCGTCGCGGCGAGACGCTGTTCATCGACGCGCGCAAAATGGGGCGCATGATTGACCGAGTCCACCGTGAGTTAACCATTGAAGACATACAGAGGATCGCAAGTACGTATCATGCGTGGCGTGGCGATCAAGGCGCGAGCGAGTACGCGGACATCGCTGGTTTCTGCAAGTCCGCGAAGTTTGATGAAATCCGTGCTTACGGACACGTGCTTACGCCGGGTCGGTATGTTGGTGCTGAAGACGCCGAAGATGACGGCGTATCGTTTGAAGAGACGATGAAACAGCTCACGGCGAAGCTTGAGGGACAATTTGCAGAATCAGCGAAGCTGGAATTGGCAATCAAAGAAAACCTTAAAATCCTGAGAGCTTCTCGCGCAAATGTGGACAACCACGCGGACACAGAATTGAAGAGTCGCTTCGATGGCTTAGTGGCAACACTAATGCAAGTCAGGCGCGACGAGCAGCCCTTGCCATCTGGCGATTACATGCGGCTCCTTATTGCTCGCGTCCTAAGTTACCGACTCGAAATTCGTACGAGGGAAGATGGACACAACTATCCTCACTTCCACGTGACGTGCCCCAATGGCGACGCCAGTTATCGCATTGATAACCAAGAACGCCTAGCCGGAGAGATTCCGCGGAGGCACGAAAAGGAAATCCAGCGGTGGGCTAAGCAAAACCAGGCGCTTCTAGAAACTGAATGGACAAGACTGCGTCCGGTTCTATTAACTCGCGAGCATACTGTGACCGAATGAAGATGACTGCAGGTTGGAAAGAGATCGCTCTCGGTGCATTCGTCAGGCTTCAGCGAGGTCACGATCTAACTGATGGTGATCGTCATCCGGGTACTATTCCCGTCATGGGCGCTGCGGGAATGAACGGCTATCATTCAGCATCGTTAGCGAAAGGGCCGGGAGTCGTAGTTGGACGAAGCGGTGCATCATTCGGCAAAGTCCACTACTGCCCAACTGATTATTGGCCACACAACACCGCACTTTACGTGACTGATTTTCTCGGCAACGATCCGCGATTCACGTATTACTTGCTGAAGTCTATAGACTTTCGTGGATACAACTCAGGTAGCGCCCAACCCTCACTCAACCGAAATTACATCTATCCGATGCGCGTTCGTGTTCCAGAGCACGACGAACAGCGCGCGATTGCTCATGTGCTCGGCACGCTCGACGACAAGATTGAATTAAACCGGCGAATGAACGAGACGCTGGAAGCAATTGCCGAAGCGCTCTTCAAATCCTGGTTCGTGGACGCGACTCATAATGAATTGCCCGAAGGTTGGCGAGAGTCAACGATGGGACAGGAAGTTCGGGTGGTTGGTGGTAGCACGCCCGGCACGGCCAGCCCAGAGTTTTGGGAAGACGGGTCGCATCACTGGGCGACGCCGAAAGACCTAGCGGTTCTGACAAGTCCCGTGTTGCTCGACACCGAACGAAAAATCACCGATGCCGGAGTCGAACAAATTAGTTCCGGCCTGTTACCGAAGGGAACCGTGCTCCTTTCTTCGCGCGCGCCAATCGGCTACCTGGTGATTAGTGAAGTGCCAGTCTCGGTGAACCAGGGCTTCATCGCCATGGTGTGCGACAAGCAACTGCCGAATTACTATGTGCGGCTTTGGGCTAAGCAAAATATGGACACGATCGAGGCAAACGCAAATGGCACAACCTTTCTCGAAATCAGTAAGAAGAATTTTCGTCCGCTGACTGTATTGGTCCCGCCGAAGCATGTCATTGACGAATTTGTCCAACAGATTGCACCGCTGCATCAGCGAATCGTGTCGAATCTGAAGGAATCCCTCACTCTCGCTGCGTTACGCGACGCGCTGCTACCGAAATTGCTAACAGGCGAGATCGTAATCAGCGGAGACTCAAACCTAAGAGAGGAAAACTATGGATACACAATCCAATAAACCAAAAAGTCTAGGGCAGGCTATTGATGAATTGATTAACGCCCTCAGTTCCTTAGAGCAATCCGAGCGATCGACCGCAATTCGCGCTGCTTGCGATCATCTCGATATCCGGATTGACGATGTTGTCGCACGTCATCGAGCCGCATCGCCTGCTCAGGACGCGGAGCGCGTTAATCCTCCTTCTACGTCTTTGCCGTCTTCTATGCAGGCGCTGGACATAAGAAGCCTCAAGGACCAGAAGCAACCCTCATCAGGTATAGAAATGACTGTTCTTGTTGCCTTCTATCTCTCTGAACTAGCTCCGGAAGCGGAGCGGAAAGCCGAGATAGGTGTAGAGGACATAAAGAAATACTTCAAACAAGCAATTTTCCCACTGCCAAAGCGACCAGAGTTCACGTTAGTCAACGCAAAGAATGCTGGATATTTCGAATCTGCCGGAGGCGGGAAGTACCAGCTGAACACAGTTGGTTACAACTTGGTGGCCCACAATCTTCCGCGAGGTCATGCTACTGGCACGGCACTCTCCGGCGGAGTCGGGCACCGGACTTCTAAAGCCAAGAGTTCTTCAAAAAGAAAACCGTCAGCCAGCCCGAAGAAATGATCGCTGAACTTTCACAAATCGCTGACGGAGCGCAACACGTAGATCGAGCAATTCGAAAGATCAAGGCGAAGCACGTAAACGAGCGCGCTGTTAAAGATCTGATCCGCGTATTCGTACAGGCCTATTTCGGTAGGTGGCGGCCCGGGCTCGTTGAAGGATTTGGATCAGAAAGTGAATTGCTCTCGTTAGATAGTGCTTTGCAAAATTTACTGAGACACGCGCAACGTCGGGTTGCGGTCCAGGAATATCGCGCCACTCTGAAATTGATCACCGAAGAAGTGCGTGAGCTGGAACTTAAGAGCCTTATCGGTTCTGGTAAAGGCGACAATGCGCAATTCGAGCCGCAACAAATAAGGATTCTAGAAAGTCTCCAGAACATAAATAAGTCGGCGGCAAAATCTTATGAACAAGGTCTGATCGATCTTCAAGCAGGGGCTCGCAATTCATGGCGTGGGACGGCCGTAGAATTTAGGGAAGCACTCCGAGAAGTGCTTGACCAGTTAGCGCCAGATAATGCAGTTGAAAGTCAGCCGAACTTCAAACGCGAGCCCGACACAAAAGGTCCAACCATGAAGCAAAAAGCTGTTTTTATTCTTCGTGCCCGTCGTGCGAAGAAGCCTCAAGTCAAGACCTTCACTGAAGCACTTGATGTGGTCGACGAATTGATAGCTAATCTTGCTCGGTCGGTTTATACCCGCTCCTCGGTCGCAGTGCATGTGGCCGATTCAAGAGAAGAGGCTCGTAAAGTACGTGATTACGTTAGCTTAGTTTTGGCCGAGTTGTTGGAGGTCGGAGACTAGCGGAACCATCGATCAAATGAGCACCAAGATTATAGAATCGACTGTTGAAGAGGCCGCGCTTTCATGGTTTGCCGAGCTTGGCTATTCAATTCTTGCGGGACCCAAGATCGCGCCGGGAGAACTGCTCTCTGAGCGCGAAGCCTTTAGCGAAGTAATCCTCACAAAACGAGTGCAAGCCGCGCTTTACTCACTCAATCCAAACATTCCAACCGAAGCAATCGATGACGCGCTGCGAAAGATAACTCATTTCGAAGCGCTTTCCTTTATCGCAAACAATCGCACATTTCACCGGATGCTTGTTGACGGTATTGCCGTGGAATACCGGCAACCCTCAAGCTACGCTCCCTCTCCCCAGCCCTCTCCCAGGGGGAGAGGGAGTCAAGAAGATGATGGTCGGATACAGTATGACATGGTGCGGCTAATTGATTTCGACAATCCAGACGCGAACGATTGGCTGGCGGTCAATCAGTTCGCGGTGGTTGAAGGACAGCAGAATCGCCGGCCTGATGTGATCGTGTTTGTTAACGGTCTGCCGCTGGCGACAATCGAGTTGAAGAATGCAGCCGGTGAGGACGCCACTGCTTACAACGCCTTCAAGGATATTCAAACCTACAAACTCCAAATTCCATCATTGTTCGTAAACAATGAAGTGCTCGTTGTTTCGGATGGATTGGAGGCGCGGGCGGGAACGATTAGCACAGACTGGGAGCGCTTCATGCCGTGGCGCACTATCGAAGGCGAGGAATTGGCTTCGCCTGTCATGCCTCAATTGGAAGTTCTTATGCGCGGCATGTTTGATAAGCGCCGCTTTCTCGACCTGCTCCGTTACTTCATCGTCTTTGAAGAAGATGAAAGCGGCGAACTCATCAAGAAGATGGCGGGTTATCATCAGTTTCATGCAGTCAACAAAGCGGTGGAGGCGATGTTGCGCGCAGTTGGCGTGCAACCCACGTTGCACACCCTCACCCCAAACCCCTCTCTCAGGGGGAGAGGGGAAAAGGAAGTGGGTGAGCGGTCGAGCATGCTCTCAGGCCCTCTCCCCGGCCCTCTCCCAGAGGGAGAGGGAGAAAGAAATTTGGATTCGGCAGACACGTCAGGTACTCCGCCCTCTCCCCGGCCCTCTCCCAAAGGGAGAGGGAGCAATGCAAGGCAGTATCGCGGAGGATATCAGTTTGCCGGTTTGGTGGAGCTTGCGCGTGAGCTTCGAAAGAAACAGACGCCCGCTGAAGCACTGCTGTGGGAGATGTTGCGGAATCGTCGGTTACTTGGATTCAAGTTCAGGCGGCAGCATCAGTTTGGTGACTACATTGCCGACTTTTATTGCCACGAAGCGAAACTGGTGATTGAGTGCGATGGCGCCGCGCACGAACCGAATGAGCAATGGCATCACGATCAGGAGCGCGATGCTTACTTGATCGCGCAGGGATTGTGGGTGCTGCGATTCAGCAATGAGCAAATCGTCAATGACACCGAAAACGTGCTCGAAAAAATTGCTGCCTATCTCCCTTCTCCCCCTGGGAGAAGGGCCGGGGAAGAGGGGGCGCAGCCTGAGCGAGCGACGGATGAAGTCACTGATGATTTCCCCTCTCCCACTGGGAGAGGGGCTGGGGGAGAGGGTGCGGCCCACGGCCGCTTAGGTGTCTTCTGGCACACGCAGGGAAGCGGCAAGAGCTTCTCGATGGTGTTCTTCTCGCAGAAGATTCTGCGCAAGCTGCCGGGCAACTGGACCTTTGTGATCGTCACCGACCGTGACGATCTCGATGATCAAATCTACAAGAACTTTGTGCGCTGCGGAGCAGTAACGGAACCTGAGAAAACAGTTCGAGCCCAAAGTAGCGAACATCTGAAACAACTTCTCAGCGAGAATCACCGTTACGTCTTCACGCTCATCCAAAAGTTCCGTACTGAGCGCGGCCAGATCCATCCGATGGTCTCGGATCGCCCGGACATTATCGTGATAACGGACGAAGCTCATCGCAGCCAATACGACCAGTTGGCGCTGAACATGAGAAACGCTCTGCCTAACGCCGCTTTCATCGGCTTTACCGGCACGCCACTGATGGCCGGCGAAGAAAGGACCAAAGAAGTCTTTGGCGATTACGTCAGCATCTACAACTTCAAACAATCGGTGGATGACCATGCCACTGTCCCGCTCTTTTACGAGAACCGCATTCCCGAGCTGCAACTGGTCAATGAGAACCTGAACGACGAGATGGCGGAGTTGATCGAAGACGCGGGATTGAGCGAAGACCAGGAGAAAAAGCTGGAGCGCGAGTTTTCTCGCGAGTATCACTTAATCACGCGTGACGAACGGTTGGAGCGCATCGCTGAAGACATCGTCAAGCATTTCGTAGGCCGGGGCTTTCAGGGGAAGGCGATGGTCATATCTATCGACAAGGCCACTGCCGTTCGGATGTATAACAAAGTGCAGAAGTATTGGAACCTGCATCTGGAAAAGTTGGTATCGAAGCTGGCCAGGTGGGATAAAGCCGAACGAAGCGAGCTTGAAGACAAGATCAAGTTCATGCGGGAAACCGACATGGCTGTGGTTGTTTCTCAATCACAAAATGAGGTTGAGGAGTTGGCCGCCAGGGGCGCGGACATCGTTCCTCATCGGCGTCGGATGAACAAGGAAGACCTGGACGAGAAATTCAAGGACGATAAAGATCCGCTGCGAATCGCCTTTGTCTGCGCGATGTGGATAACGGGCTTCGATGTCGAGAGTTGTTCGACGATCTATCTCGACAAGCCGATGAAAAACCACACACTGATGCAAACAATCGCGCGGGCTAATCGCGTGTTTCCCGACAAGGTCAACGGCCTGATAGTTGATTACGTAGGCGTGTTCAGAAACCTGGAAAAAGCACTCGCGATCTACGCGGGTTCGCCAAGCGGGCTTACTGCTGGTGAAACACCCGTGAAAGACAAGGAGTCGTTGGTAGCATTGTTGCGCGGAGCGATTGGCGACGTGACAAAGTTTTGCAAAGACCATGGAGTTGATCCTCACAGCATCGCATTCGCCCCGGGATTCGGGCGAGTGAAGTTGATCGATGATGCGGTCGAGGCGATTATCGTAAACGACGAATCAAAACGGCGGTACCTGACGCTCGAGTCAAGCGTTTCAAAACTTTACAAAGCCATACTGCCCGACTTTCTCGCCAATCAATTCTATCCTACCTGCGCTCTTTTCAGGACCATCGCCGACAAGATCAGAGCTGAAGCTCCCGAAATTGATATTTCGGAAGTAATGACCGGCGTTGACGAATTGTTGGATCATTCTATCGCCGCAGAAGGGTATGTAATTCACGAGGCGGCGCGGATGGTCGACTTGAGCAAGATTGACTTTGACGCATTGCAGAAGCGTTTTGCCAAGGGTCGCAAGCGGATTGAGGCAGAGAGACTCAAGACTTCGTTGAGCGTCAAGCTCGCGGAGATGATACTGCGCAATAAGACTCGGATGGATTTCCTAGAGAAATTTCAGGAGATGATCGACGAATACAACTCGGGAGCAATTAACGTTGAAGTCTTTTTCGCAAAGCTAGTTGAGTTTACCCAGGACCTAAATGAAGAAGAAAGACGCACGATTGCCGAACAACTTTCGGAAGAAGAATTGGCAGTCTTTGACTTGCTAACGAAGCCCAAAATGGCGCTGACGAAGAAAGAGACCGAGCAAGTCAAGAAAATTGCTCGTGAATTATTGGTTGTGCTGAAGCGCGAGAAACTTGTGCTTGACTGGCGAGCTAAGCAACAGGCTCGTGCCGGCGTGCAGCTCGCAATCCAAGATTCCCTTGAAGGGCTGCCACGATCTTACTCGCGACCTTTATACGCTCAGAAGTGCGAATTGATTTATCAGCACGTCTACGATTCGTATTTTGGGAGTGGACAGAGCGTATATTCCAAGGCTGCTTAATCTAACCATTAAGATGTTGGACGCGCGCGCCCGAGCCGTTGCAAACGCGCGCGATTGTGCCGGTCACTTGATCGAAATCGAACGGCTTGCCGATGATGCCGGCAACCAGATCAAGCTCGCCCGAAGGTGGTTGGGCCGTGGCCCCGTAACCAGTCACCAGGACGACCGGCAATTCGGGCCGCTGCTTGCGAATCGCGCGCGCAGTTTCCCAACCATCCATTTCCGGCATAGCTAAATCGGTGAATACCAAATCAAAATCGTCGTTCGTTACTTTTTCGAGCGCCTCGCGACCACCTTCAGCGGTCACGACTTTATGGTCCAAATCCAAGAGCATGTCCGCAAGCGTTTCACGTACGAAGGGTTCATCATCGACTACCAGCACCGAGAGAGAAGAGGTCTGCATGCTGAGTCGATTATCGGCAGTCAAAGATTCGGCCGACTCGGCCAGAGGAAGGTCTATGTAAAAAGTGGTTCCTTTTCCAGGTTTTGACTCAACAGTGATCAAGCCTTCGTGACGCTCGATGATTCCATAGCTTACCGCCAATCCGAGACCTGTACCATGCATTCCTTTCGTCGTGTAGAAAGGTTCAAAGATCCGTTCCCGCACTTCTTCCGTCATACCGGTCCCTGTATCCGCGAAACGCAAGCGCAGTAGCCCGGCCTGCCGGCGGCAGCTAATTTTGAGAGTGCCGCCTTGCGGCATGGCATCGACGGCGTTAACGATCAAGTTCACGAATACCTCGCGCAATTCGGACGCGTTACCGCGCACAGAAACGCCGTCTTCAGCGTTCAGAGTCACTCCGACGTTAATGCCGGCGGCGCGAGCTTCGTTCTGCCAGCGCGTGCGCGTAATCTCGATCGCGTCGCGCAGCAAGCCCGCCATGTCGAGCAATTCAGGCTCAGCCACCAACGATTTTCGTGCGAAGGTTTGAATGCGCCGCACAGTTGCGGCGGCATCCTCAGCCGCGGTCACGATAATACCGAGACTGCGGATCAGCTCTTCGTCTTCAACCCGCCGCAGGATAAGTTGGGCCCGTCCAAGAATCGCCGCGAGCGAGTTATTGAAATCATGAGCTACGCCGGAGGCGAGCTGACCCAACGCGCGCAATTTGTCCGCGCGAGCGGCACGTTCGCGTTCCTGCTTTTGTTCGGTGATGTCGTGGGCAATTCCGAGCACGCCGGTGGTTTGGCCATCAACGATAATCGGCGCACTGTTCACTAAAGCGTAGCGAACGCTGCCGTCGCGTGCTTTGTAACGTGATTCAAAGCTCTGCGGCTCACCTCGCAAGGCTGCGGCGAAACGTTGGCGCCGCATCTCGCAATCGTCTTCATGGGTGCGCTCAAGAAAGTGGCGGCCAATTACTTCATTTAGTTGATATTCGGTCATGTCCAGCATTGCCTGGTTGCACCACTTGTAATGACCTTCAGTGTCGAGGGCGTAAATCGCTTCACGCGCGCTCTCGAGAATATTCTTCAACAATGATTGGCGCTCGCGCGCAACCGCCTGAACTTCTCTGAGTTCCGACAAATCGCGGGCGGTGCAAACGGCGGCAATGGTCTCACCGCGCTCGTCCAAAACCGGCTCTACAGTAACCAGGACGGGTCGATTCAAGTGCTGTGGAACTACCTCAACGTTAATCCTTTCCGATTGACGCAGCGCCTGTTCGACAATACACGCCGCATCGTCGGAGCTCGCCTGCAAAATGTCGCAACATTGCCGCCCAAGAATCAATTCCGGTTGCGTGTTTTCCATGGCAGCGCCGGCCCGATTAACCCGAATCAAGCGCCCGGCCCGATCAAAAATGAAAATGCCATCAGACATTGCATCGAAGGTTGATTCCCATTCTTTCTTGGCGCGCGCCACGATTTCAAACAACTCAGCCTGAGCAATACCGGTAGCCAATTGAGCGGCAACCGATTCGACGAGGAGGATTTCATCTTCGTCCCAACGTCGAATCAAGTTGGTTTGATGAATTGAAATTACGCCGCGAAATTCTTCATTAACGGTGAGCGGATAATCAATCTGCGATCGCACTCCCGTCTGTTTGGCGTGAGCGCGTACGCAATTCAGAAACTCCGCGGGCCCATCAGAAAATTGCCCGGGGTCAGTAATCACGAGAGGCTTTTGTGACTTGAGAAAATGATCGCGCAAACGGTCGTTGTATTCTTCATCAGACGAGCTGACACTTTTCGATCCCGCCGCCACGTATTCGCTCTGGGCTGACGATTGATTGCTGTGCGCATCGTACAGCCGAACTTGCACGCGCGAGGCAGAAAGCGCCTGTCCCAGTTCTCGCGTGGCTGTATCAAGTACTTCGATGAGGCTGAGCGACGCGCGAATCGCCACGCTCAGTTTGTTAACAAGAGCTTCACGCATCGAGGTGGACTCGGCTTTTTGATAAAGCCTTGCCTGACGAATTGCGATACCTGTTTGATCCGCAGCCGCTTTTGCCACTTCGATATCGATTTCGCTCCAGTGGCGCCGTTTCCTGGTGGTAGACAAGGCGAATGCTCCGAGCAACTCATCACCGACCGAAACCCCAACGTACATGATGGATTTGACATCAAATCGCTTCAGTATTCCCTGATATAGGTCTCGGATCGTTTCATCGTTCGCCACATCGTCGAAGGCGAGCATGCCGTATTTTTCCATCGCCGCATTCAGCCCCTGAACCTGGGGCAGGTCAAAATCGCTGCCGGCGGGCATTACGTCCGCTACGTGATATTCGGCTACGTTGACTACTCGCCCGGCCTTTTCATCTTTCATGAAAAGCGAACAACGATCGACCTCGAGATGCGCACCCAGTTCTTTGACCGCTGTCTCAAAAACCTCCGACACATCAAGCGTCCGTCGCACCGCCTGCGAAATTCGGTTGGTCAGAGCAGCCCGCTGAGCTTGTCGGGATAGCACTTCTTCAGCCAATTTGCGTTCGGTGATGTCCCGGTCCGCGCCACGATAGCCGATCAAATTGCCTTGCTGATCCAAAACAGGCAGGCCATTGGACTCAAGATAGCGATAGCCGCCATCCTTGTGTTTCCAGCGCAGAACTAAACCAGTCCACCCACTCTTCTCACTAATCCAATTCGGCAGCAGTTCTTTGATCTGCTGGCAGTCTTCATCATGCATCAAGGCGAATGCGCTGGCTCCGAGAATCTCCTCCGACGTGTAGCCTAAAATCTGTTCGATGGCTGGATTTGTGTAGGTGTGCTTTCCGTCCAGGTTGAGGGCCCAGATCCATTCGTTAGTTGTTTCAACAATCGAGCGAAATTTTTCTTCACTATCTCTAAGTGCCTCTTCCGCACCTTTGCGGGCGGTAATGTCACGCGCGACACCCTGAACTCCAACGGGTTTTCCGCTCCGATAGATCAGACGCGTGCTGACTTCCAGCGCGACGCGATGCCTGGCTTTGGCAAAGATCTCCAACTCGTAGACTGTAGCGATCTTCTCCTGGGTTTTCCGCGCCAGCATTTCTCTGGCTGTATCGACGTATTCGGGTGTTAGCACATCCACGATATTCATCCGCAAGGCTTCTTCCCGCGTGTAACCCGTAACTCGCTCGCCCGACTTATTCAGTGAAGTAAAGTTGCCACTGAGATCGTGAGTGTAAATAATATCGTTGGCGTTTTCGACGAGCTCCCGATAACGCTCTTCGCTTTCGCGTGCGGCAACGGCCGCCTGCTTTCGTTCGGTGATGTCATTCGCGGAAACCAGGTACGCCGGCCTGCCGGCAAATTCCAGTCTGTGCCAGTTCACCTCGACATCGATGAGCGTGCCGTCCTTTTTTCGATGTTTCCAGACGCCCGCCGCATCCTGAATTCCAGTGTTCTTCTTTACATAGTCAAGTAGCGCGGGCACTTCTTCGTCAGGCCGAATGTCCAACACGGTCATCCGCAGAAACTCTTCGCGAGAATAGCCATAGTGCTTTACCGCCGCATCGTTCACAGCCAGGAATTCCAGCGTCCGTTTATCACAGAGATACATCGGACACGGATTCGAGTCGAACAAGATGCGATATTCCTCATTTTGCTTTTGCAGGGCGGCCTCGGCCCGCTGACGTTCGGTAATGTCGCGAACGACGCCACGAACACTTACAAATTCTCCCTTTTCATTTCGCTCGAGTGTGACAATCCCTTCGAGGTGCCGCTGTTCACCGAGCGCATTCTTGAGGCAGTGCGTAAACCGAACCGGTTCGAAGGATTTGAGACTCTGTAGCGCAGCAATGTCGCGCGCGGCAGTATCTTCTCCGATGAAAACACTGAGTGGTTGGCCGATCAGTTCCGAAGCGGGACGACCAAAGAATCGAGCGCCGGCCTCGTTGATGCTGGTAATCCGGCCGCTCATGTCGCGCGTATAAATGATGTCAGCAGCGTGTTCGACGATATCACGATAGCGGCGCTCGGCGCGGTGACGTTCAGACAGGCGCGCGACCTTGACTAGTAATTCTTCATGACGAAAGGGAATCTCTATGTATTCGTCGGCGCCGGCAGCGAATCCTTCCAGCAGATCAGCTTCTTCCTTGCGCAGTGCGCTCACGAGCAAAACCGGAATATCTGATGTGCGCGGATCATTCTTGATGCGGCGGCACAACTCGATCCCGTTCATCTTGGGCATCACCACGTCGCTAATGAGCAGATCGATTCGAAGTGTCGAAGTGATTCCGAGTGCCTGATGTGCATTCGTGGCGGATAGTATCTCGTATCCCTGCTGCTCGAGCATGTCAGTCAACAGGTCGAGTGCGACATGATCGTCATTAACGACCAGGACTGTTGATGGGTTTTCCAGATATCTATTCATCAGCAGTCGGCGCGCTGCAGATAGTAGGCGACAGCAGAAAGCTTTGAGGAGTACCGTCCAGCAAGGTCTTCGCGGACGGTCGAATTGGAATCAGGAAGAACCGGTAGCGCACATTTGCGCCCCGGGCACAACGTAGTATAGCAGAGCTAAAAACGGTTTGTCACTACGAAAACTGCTGTAGATTAAGGCTTTTTCGCTGTGGTTGAGGGCGCGGAATCAGGCGTTCTGGCGAAATAGCCAGGACGATAGTTCAGTTTAAGGTTCTCTTTGCGTATCTCGGGATTTATGATCTCGATCGCCACGCGCCGATAGGAACCGTCCCGCGTTTTGTTCGAAGAGGAATACGCGATTAAATACTGTTCTCGCAAATCTCTTTCGATCTGCGCAAATGAGTCACGAAGGTCACGTTCATTGCGTGGGAAATAGGCGCGCCCACCGGTTCCTTCGGTAATCTTTTTCAACGCGCCTTCGTTAATTCCATACTGGTAACGGTCCCCGATACCAATTGCATAAATTAGTGCATCAGCTTTGAGGGCGCGACTGATTGCGTCATGCATGTGCACCTGGCTGACCGTGTCCTCACCATCGGTAAGCAAGATGATCGCCCGCCGTGTGTGCTCGGCTGAGACAGAAAGCAACTCGTTCGATGTCGCCCAGATGGCGTCCCAAATTGCCGTGCCGCTGGCCAGGTTCTGTTGGGTTCCCGAGATTGGCGGCGTTCCGCCGACTACTACGCCGCCACCAATGTAGCCAGAAGGAGCAACAAATTCGACCTGATCGATTGCTCGGCGTAACCGCGCTGCGTTTCCAGTCAAGCCCTGTTCAAGAGTCACCTCGCCAGTGAACGACACAACAGCAGCTTCGTCCTTGTTCGGACGCAGCACTGACTCGAGGAACGAACGTGCCGCTGCTTTTTCTTCCGGCAGGGTCCGTTCTTCAGAGCCACTTGTGTCGATCAGTATCGCCAATGACAAGGGCAAATCGACGTTTGATTGAAACGTGAAGATCTGTTGCGGCACGCCATCCTCCAATACTCGCACGTCCTCGCGTTTAATGTTGCTGACGAAACGCTTTTGCCTGTCGGCAGCTGTAAAGAAGATGTTGGTGAGGTTCGTTTCGACGCGCAGGACTTCGTCCGAAGAAAGTGTTACCTCATCCTCTTTTCTCGGTTGAGGCGATGGAGATGGAGATGGACTTTCGGTTCGACGCGGGCGGCTTTTATCCTGGGGTTCGACGGGGTTTTGCGCGCGCGACCGCAAAGCAGAGCCAGCGGTCAGCACCGCCAACCCGAGCAACGCAATCACCAAACCTATTCTCTTGAAAAACAATGCTTTCACTTTGCTTATTTGCTGGTGACGCTGTCAGCGACAGCCTTGTAACCGCGTTTTGTGCGCAGCCGCAGACTTTCATGCCCGTTGGTCAGCTTCACGTCCACGCGCCGATAGCTTCCATCGTAACGATCATTGGTAGGCCGATAAGTTATCAGATACTGCGACCGTAGCTCTCTCGCGATCTTTGTAAACGAACGTTCCAACGAAAGCATGTCGCCGGTAAAGAACGCGGTGCCTCCAGTTTCTTCACACAGGCGCACGAGGTCTTTGTCGCCCTTGTCCTTGACCTGACCGGACTCTACGCCCGGCACGGCGCCGGAAAGGCCCGCTTTGGTAGAGATAGCGAACAGGGTTGTTTCGGTTCGTTGGGCGATATCGATCGCGTCGTTTATATCGGCGCGGCTATAAGTATCATCGCCATCAGTAATGACAATCAGGGCGCGTCGTCCTTGCGCCGATCGCATTTTCTCGTCGCAGAAGTGCCAGATCGCATCGTAAAGCGCGGTCTTCTCGCCGGTCTTCTTGATAGCAAAAACCGCGCGGTCCAGCAATTCAAGCCGGTCAGTGAAGTCCTGTCGCAGCGTAACCTGATCGTCGAAAGTAGCAAACAACACCCGATCTCTTTTTGGACGAACGACAGTTTGAATGAAGTTCATTGCCGACTCTTGCTCAAACTTTAACTTTCCGGCGGTCGAAGGTGACGTATCCATCAGCACCGCAACATACAGAGGCAGATTGTTGTTTTCTTCGGTAGTAAACGAATCGATTTGCTGTGGAACTTTGTCTTCGGAGATCAGGAAATCACTGGCGGCCAGCCCGGAAATAAGATTGCCCTTCTTATCGGTCACGGTAATTGGGAGTCGGACTCGCCGAACATTAATGATCTCGGGTTTCTCCTGGCTTTGCTCCGAAGTGGTCGCCGGTGGAACTCGCTTTTGCGGCTTAGGTTGCTGCGCCGCGGCTGATACGAGCAACAAAGACAAGACCAAGCAGCTTATGAAAACAAAATACGAAGATTGTCTCATTGATTGTAAACCGGGATTATGTTTGTCGTCGCAGCCAGGAATTCGATGCCATCGCCGGGCGCCGCCGTTGCCCTTCCAACCGATAGAACTTAGTATACCCGTCACAACTTGTCTATCTTCGCCGCCAGTACGAAATCGCTTTCCGTCAGACCATCGATCTTATGTGTCCAGATTGTTATTTCGGCCTTTCCCCACCCGAAACAAATATCAGGATGATGCCCTTGCGTTTCGGCAAGCTCACCCACGCGATTGACGAACTCCAGCGCCTCGCGAAAGTTTTTGCACTGGTACTCCTTGCGCAAATGATGTTCATTTACTGTTTCCCATCCCACCAGTTGCCCAAGAAGTTTGGCAATCTCGCCGCCCTTTAGCGGCGGAACCCCACCACGACATGGGACACATTGACGCTCAGCCAACTCAGTCATAATTGGTCCTCGAAAAATGTAAGTGCTAAGGTCAGACTGCTCATTTATGGCGAGTAACAGACTATCACAAATTGCCCGGGACAATAGCGCCTCCGCGCACACGGCTGACTTCTGGCAGTGCGTCTGCGATAATGCCCATCGCATAAGTCCATTTGTGATCAGAAGCAAGTCAGCATCGGTCTTAGAACTATGAGCGAAGCCCTGGACAAAGTGCGCGGTGTTCGCGAATTGCCTCTCTTTCCGCTGCCGGTCGTCCTCTTTCCCGGCATGCCAATGCCGCTGCACATCTTTGAACCGCGTTACCGCAAAATGCTTACAGACATTCGCGCCGGAGACAATCTGTTTGGATTGTCTTATTTCGATAAAGATTCATCCGGCAAAGACATTCCTCAGGCCGGACATATTGGCTGCGTTGCCGAAGTGACTGAAACGCAAGCGCTGCCCGATGGACGATCCAACGTCCTCGCAGTCGGCGTGGTCCGCTATCAGGTCGAAGCTTATGTCGAGCGCGGTGATCCTTACCTGGTCGTGAAGGTTAAGTTCTTTGAAGATGATGACGAAAACGATCAGGGTCTGGCCGCGAGTGCGCGCGAAGTTGCCGACATGTTCATGCGCGTGGCCAATTCAATTCGGATCATCAACGACGAGCGCGGGAACCTGCCCGACATTAGTGACACTGAGCCGCAAAAACTATCCTTTCTGGTAGCGGCGGCGCTGGAGATTGAACTAGAGACAAAACAGGAGCTGCTGGAATTGCGCTCAACTTCTGAACGTCTGAACCGGCTGCGCGATTTGTTGGCGCGCGTGGTTAAAGGTTACGAGGAACGCGCGCGGCTGCATGGGATCGCCAAAGGCAACGGCCACGGCGGGAAGCAGATCGAAATCGAGTAGCAGGGGCAAATAATGGCCTCGGCGAGGGCATTCTTATTAGTAGAGCCTGCGGCAATGCAACCCCCTGGCGATGACAAGACGATTACCGTCCGCGTCCTTTTCTTCGGTGCCGCGCGTGATGCCGTAGGTCACGCGGAGGTTGACCTTAAACTTGATGCTCCAACTAATGGCGCCGGCGCTCTCAAGGAATTACTCAGTGCATATCCGGCGCTTCAGCGTTTCGGGAATTCACTACTGTTTGCGCTAAATCAAGAATACGCGCGACCCGACCAGCCGGTATCAGACGGCGACGAGTTGGCAGTTTTCCCGCCAGTAAGCGGTGGTTTCGCAGGCGCTGGCAGCGCGGATGTTTCGCCCGCACCAGCCGGGTCCGGAGATTTCTTTGAACTGACTGCCAATCCAATCGATGTTTGCGCTATCGTACGTCGAGTTGTGCTTCCTCAATGCGGCGCGACTGTCACATTGGACGGTTATGCACGCGAGTGGACTCGCGGTCGGCGCACGCTCTATCTCGTTTATGAAGCTTACGCACCCATGGCTCTGAGCGAGATGAAAAGGTTAGCTGGAGAAGCCCACAACAAGTTTGAAATCGCGCACATCGGCATCGTCCATCGCACCGGACGTTTGGAAATAGGTGAGACCAGTGTGGTGATCGCCGTCAGCGCACCCCATCGGCACGCTGCGTTCGAGGCTTGCGAGTGGGCCATTCGCGAACTGAAACGCACCGTGCCGATTTGGAAAAAGGAAGTTTTTGCGGATGGCGAAGTTTGGGTCGAAGGCGAGGGCGGGCCGAAGTCTATACCATCTGCATAAGCGGATGGATAAATCTAGTCCGAATTAGGAAGCCAGGTCGTACTGATCTTATCTTTGCGCCATCTGCGGATGCTTTCCCGCATTCGGATCAAGACGCCGGAGTTTCCTCAGTTTCTTCTTCCTCTGATGGTTCAACCAACGACGCGCTGGTGACTTTGTCGCCTTCTTCGGTCTTAATCAAACGCACGCCCTGAGCGCTGCGGCCCGTTTTGCGAATGTTACCGGCATCGATGCGAATCAGCTTTGCCTGCTGAGTGATGATCATGATTTCTGATTCCGCTTCAACCGGAAACACGGCGACAACCTTGCCGGTTTTTTCGGTCGTCTTCATGTTGATGACTCCTTTGCCGCCCCGCGCCTGCAAACGGTAAGTCGAGATGGGCGTTTGCTTGCCATAGCCTTGCTCGGAAACCGAAAGCATTCGTTCCGAGTCATCGGCTGAGACAGGGCAAAGCGAAACTACGTAATCATCCTTGCGCAAATCGATCCCGCGCACGCCGCGGGTCGCGCGTCCCATCGACCGCACGTTCTTCTCGTCAAAACGAATTGCCAGGCCGTTATGCGTCGCAATGAAGATGCGTTTCTTTCCATCGGTCAGGACCACGTCGAGCAGTTCGTCGCCTTCATCGATGTTGATGGCAATGATGCCGTTTGAGCGAATGTTCTGAAAATCGGAAAGCGCAGTCTTCTTTATCACTCCTTTGCGCGTGACCATCACCACATAACGGCCTTCGGAGAATTCGCGCACCGGCACGACGCCGGCAAGTTTGCGATCGGAAGGAATCTGAATCAGGTTGACGATTGCCTTGCCGCGCGCGGAAGCCGCCGCGTCCGGTACTTCATGAACTTTCAGTTTATAAACCAAGCCGTCGTCGGTGAAAATCATGAGGTACGCATGAGTCGAGGCGATAAACAGATGCTCGACGAAGTCGTCATTCTTGGCCATCGCGCCAAACCGACCTTTACCTCCGCGCCCTTGCCGAGAATAAGTGGTCACTGGCGTGCGCTTGATGTAGCCATTCTTGGTGACCGTGAGGGCCACGTCTTCGTCGGCAATTAAATCTTCTATTGAAAATTCAGTGCCTTCATCGACAATTTCAGTGCGACGCGCGTCGCCAAACTCTTTCTTTACTTCTTCCAGTTCCTCGACGATCACGCGGCGCAACGACTGCTCGTTGGCCAGAATCTCTTCCAACTCGGCAATCAGTTTGATAATTGATTCGTATTCTTCGATTATTTTCTGCCGCTCGAGCGCCGATATGCGCCGCAGTTGAAGATCGAGAATTGCCTGCGCCTGAATTTCCGAAAAGGCCAGTCGCTCCATTGCTCTTCTCAACTTCGGCAAGTACTTATTGAGCGGCTCTCCGGCAGGCACACCCTTCCACGACTTTACTTCGCCTGTGGTTTTCAGATCGCCGGTCAGCCACTGGCGCGCTTCATCAACCGAACGCGAGTTGCGAATCAGCGTCACGATGTAGTCCAGCGCATCAATCGCTTTTGTCAGACCCTCCAGAATATGCGCGCGCGCCTTCGCCTTTCGCAGGTCGTATTCCGTGCGACGGCGTACGACCTCGCGACGAAAGTCTACGAAGCATTCGAGCATCTGCTTGATATTAAGGACGCGTGGCTGGCCGTTGACGATCGCCAGATTGATCACGCCGAATGACGATTGCATCGGCGTCAGCTTGAAGAGTTTGTTGAGGACGACTTGCGGCACAGCGTCGCGCTTTAGCTCAACGACGATGCGCATGCCCTGCCGGTCGGATTCATCACGCACTTCGGCGATGCCTTCGAGTTTCTTTTCGTTCGCGAGTTCAGCGATGCGCTCGATCAGACGTGCCTTATTCACCTGAAATGGAATTTCAGAAATGATTACCGCATCACGCTCCTGAGTGCCGCGTCCGATGCGATCGATTGAGGCTTTCGCGCGCATCTGCAGGATGCCGCGCCCTTCGAGATAGGACTTTCGTATCTCTTCATGGCCACAAATAAATCCGCCGGTCGGAAAGTCCGGCCCGGTAACGATCTTGACGAGCTTTTCGATCTTGATCTCGGGCTCGCGCACCAGGGCGATTGTGGCATCCACAATTTCGGTCAGGTTGTGCGGCGGAATCTTCGTCGCCATCCCTACGGCGATGCCATCCGAACCATTCACCAGGAGATTTGGAATGCGTGCCGGAAGAACTGTCGGCTCACTCAATGATTCGTCATAGTTAGGCTGAAAAGTGACTGTTTCTTTTTCGATGTCGGCCAGCAGTTCGTTGGCCAGTCGCGCCATGCGCACTTCCGTATAGCGCATGGCCGCGGGTGCATCGCCATCCACCGATCCAAAGTTGCCCTGACCGTCAATCAGCGGATAGCGCATGGAAAAATCCTGAGTCATCCGTACGATGGTGTCGTAAACTGGAACATCGCCGTGTGGGTGATATTTACCTATGACGTCTCCAACGACACGGGCGCTCTTCTTGTAAGCTTTGTTATAAACGTTACCAAGTTCGTGCATGGCCCAAAGCACACGTCGATGTACGGGCTTTAGTCCGTCGCGGATATCAGGGAGCGCCCGTCCGATGATCACGGACATGGCGTAGTCCAGGTAGGACCTGCGCATCTCGTCTTCAATGCTTATGTGCTGACGTTCAATCGTTTCCATTCAATAAGCCTTTCCGTTACAATCCGCGTCACCCCCCTCGGCAAAATAATACGGTCGAGAAGGTTTCTTTCGGCACGAACTTTCGAGTATTTTTGATAAGACTTCGGGTTCGCAGCAGCGGTCACTCATGCGGTTAAACTTCGCGTTTATTTTACCCTGAAACAGACATTTCGTAAAGCGAGAAAGCCGCACAAACGCCAATAAAATTGGGGCTTCGGCGGCGCAAAACCTGGTGCCAGGGAAGCCGACAAAAAGCATTTTAGAAGGGACGAACTTTTCTGCCTCAGAAACCCGCAAACACGGGCGAAAAATCACGTCGGATCCGCGAGCGAGTTCATTTGGCCTTGC
>WNFY01001902.1_pt1 | contig 19848 bp, 21 predicted proteins | sample 5400091 | NCBI WGS metagenome assembly WNFY01 (sample SAMN13153364, study PRJNA577476) | soil metagenome | isolation source: 60 cm soil or saprolite under grassland replicate 1 | place: USA:California | collected 2016-06-15
TGACCTCCTAACAACCAAAACTCTCGCCATTACGCTGCCTTTGAGCCATTTTCAGGGTGGTGTCGGGCTACCTGAACCGAACACTTGGCATGTGAAACCACTGCTTGAGAGACTGAGCCCAGCAGAAGACGATGCCACGTACCGTACCCGTGAGAGCCCACGACAATCAGGTCCGCTTTCCAGCGGTTAGCTTCTTCCAGAATGGCGGACTGTGGCGAGCCGGTCAGCACTTGACCGGTCACGCTCACTGACTGACCTAAAGCTTTCTTTAGTTTTGCGAAGGTTGCGTCAACGACCTTCTGCGTCTGCTCCCGCGCAGTTCGCTCTATCGCATCGTAATACTCAGGCTGAATTGCCCACGACTCAGGAGTCGGACTGACCGGCATTTGGAACGCAGAAACAATTCTGAGCTCGCTGTTCGAAGGCCAGGGCCGCGACGCTACTTCATTAATAGCCGCATCGCTGCACGGCGAACCATCGACTGCCAAAAGTATTCTCATAGTCTTCTATTTTGGCACGCCGAAATTCCTTAAACCTCGGCCGTCTCTAGAACCTGCACACCTACAGTGCCACCACGGGAGTCGGCGGTTGCATTGATCGGGTAGTAGCCTGTGATCGCGCCGACTTATTCCGAGTCGCTGGTTTTAACGGCCGGGCCACCAGGACCGGACAGGGTGCTTGACGAAGCACGCGATCGACATTTGATCCAAACAGCGCGCGCATCCCAAAGCCTGCACCGTGGGCTCCGATGCAAATCAGATCGATCTGGTTATTTTCTGCGTAGTTCAAAATTTCCCGGTATGGCTGACCTTCGCTGACGGCATGGCGAACGGTGCACCAGAGATGCACCTCTGGCGGGACAGCCTTCTGCAAGCGTCTCGCGGCGGTGTGGTAGGTACCTTCCTGGCCCAACGGATACCAGGAGATCTCTGGTTCGTTGAGGGTGAAAGGCGGCAGCACATGCAAGATGTGCAGCTCTGACTGATATTCCTGTGCGAACGATAGAGCGTAGTTCAGGGCGAGCTCTGAAAAGTCGGAGAAATCATAAGCGACCAGCACTCGCTTAAGTTCAATATTGCTCGGTTTGCTCACCCAATCGCGTTCATCTGAATGGGTGACGAGGACCGGACACGTAGCGGTGCGACAGATTTGCTCTGCCGTCGAGCCCAGGAGTGCTGCACGATGCGGACGGCGCCGCGAGTGCATGACAATCAAATCCACATTATGTTTCGTGGCTTCGTGCGCGATCGCGTCGCCGGCGGTGTCACATTCGGCAACAATACCTTCCCACCCCAAGGCGTCTAGGCCGGGAGGATTCAGGCTGGCCACAACCGACTTCTCGAACTGCTGCCTGACGCGATCCCGTGCTTCGCTGCGCTTCCGTTTTGCGTCGCCATCCGATTCCGTGCCCGATGGAGACAAACAGTGGAAGACGATTAACCTGGCCTCGTATGCGCGCGCCAGCGCCAGAGCATAAAGCAGTGCTTCGTCTGATTTCGCCGAAAAATCAGTAGGGCAAAGGATTCGTTGGACTCTCATAATTTGTGGCAGGCGCGACGCGCCAACCTCCTTGCTCTGGCTTCGGCAATGATCGTGCCGGAGTTCAATATGGGTATTTTCGGCAACTAATGGCGTGCAACTGCGAATAATCCCTTAATCATCCGGGGATATTCCGCAATCAGCCGGCCATGTCCTATCAAAACCTCGCGGCAGACTTAGAGTTTCTAAGCCAAAAGCCACGGAATAGGGCTTGCTCCCGTCGAGGTGCGCCAGGTTTAGTGCTTGGAGCCAACAAAGGTGCGGTGTCTAATCATGGATGACGGTATCTTACTTCAGAGCGTTGAAGGCTTGGGTCACTCGCCATTTATCGCGAACGCGGGTGAAGTCTGGGAGGTCTTGCAAGGCGAAAAGGAAGAAGTTTGTAGAGAGCTGCTCGCCGAGGGACCTCTATTCCACAGCGAGGCGAGCGGTCTGTCAGAAAGCGAGGCTTCGGAAAACGATCGCGAAATCAAATGGCAGCATCGCGTACTCTTGGAAGTGCGTCTGCGGAAGCTCAATGACGCGCTTGATCGATTGATGGACGGCGGTTATGGTCGCTGCACCGATTGCGGCGAGGAAATCGACCGCAAACGTTTACTCGCCGATCCGGCCGCGTCTTTGTGCATTGCTTGCCAGGGAAAGGCTGACGGTGAAAACCAGATTCCGTACCATGTAAGCGCGGGGCAGTAGCCCGACTCCGGGGTCCCCAGCCGAGCATCTCGGCCGGGGTGGGACGGTGAGGCAGGGCGTGAAATCGATACAGAATCATTCGCGCTTGCGACCGGTTAGCTCCTATGCAAAGAGAAACCTCTTTAATCACAAACATCGATCCTCTGCCGGGAAGCACCTTGATCTATAACCCGCCAACTCGCTTCAAACAGTTGAAGCACATGATCGGCAACACGCCGTTGCTTGCCATTCGGTTCTTGTTCCGAGGAGCTGAGCGCGTCATTTATGCCAAGGCCGAGCACCTCAACATGACCGGCAGCATTAAAGACCGGATGGCCTTTCACATTCTAAAAAAGGCTTACCAGGAAGGCCGCATGCAACCTGGCGACATCATCGCAGAAGCGACGAGCGGCAACACAGGGATTTCTTTCGCCGCCATTGGCCGCGCTCTCGGGCATCAGGTTGTCATCTTCATGCCTGACTGGATGAGTCAGGAGCGCGTCGCTTTAATTAAGAGTCTGGGCGCAAAGATTATTCCGGTGCGTCGCGACCAGGGCGGCTTTCTTGGCAGCATTCGGATGACTGAAGAACTTGCCGAACGCAAACCACACGTTTTTCTGCCGGCACAATTCGCAAACGAAGCAAACGTCGAAGCTCACGAGAAGACTACCGGCCCGGAGATCTGGTGGCAGCTATTCTTCCATTCGATCAAGCCTGACGCCTTCGTAGCCGGCGTAGGGACGGGCGGCACGATCATGGGCGCTGGAAAATTTCTGCGCGAATATAACCCGGCGATTAAATTGCAGCCGCTGCAACCGGCTGAATCGCCAACGCTGTCGACCGGGCACAAGGTCGGACATCATCGGATTCAGGGCATCTCAGACGAGTTCATTCCGGCAATTCTACAACTGGAAAAGCTCGACCCGGTCTTAAGCGTCCATGACGGCGACGCAATTCTGATGGCGCAAAAACTCGCCGCCGCTCTCGGTCTTGCAGTAGGTATTTCTTCGGGCGCTAACTTCATCGGCGCGTTGATGGCTCAGAACGAAATGGGGAATAACACCGTCGTCACGACCGTCTTTCCGGATGACAACAAGAAATACCTCACGACGGACTTGCTGCGCGAGGAGCGTGCGCACGCTGACTACCTGACACCCGAAGTCGAGCTGCTGAGCTACGAAGCAATCAAGCGAGTCTGTTACACGTGCTTTGATGAGGAAGAGTGAGCGACGATCGTGTCAGAAGCCCGATGATCGTGTCAGAAGCCCGACCGTTAGGGAGGGCTCGTTAATTCGATCGAGTGAATCTGGCAATTGCCCGCCTGAATTCAATGTGATAAAAGCCTCTTGATCCGAGCGGTTACCAATGGACTCCCATTCACATGCAAGAAGAATTAACGGAAGCGAGCTTTGGCTTCAAGGCATCGAGGGCCAAGCGCTACCGAAACTCATCATGAGTGATTCGCGCGTGGTGCGCGTAGTTGCAGGACCGGGTTCTGGAAAAACTTTGGGTCTCAAGCGGCGAGCGCAACGGCTTATTCAGGGCGACAAAGTTGAGGCGGACAAAATCTTCGTCGGCACGTTCACTCGCGCAATCGCCAGCGAACTTGCAAACTCGCTTGGGGTCTCAACTACGACTGATGGAATCAGTGAAGAAGGTGGAACGACTAGGAATCAAATACGCATTGATCGCGGATCTGTTTGGAAACAAGGTGATACCAAATAGGTCTCGGCAATTGAAGGCTCGCCCGGCTCGGTTTATCCGGTCGGTATCTCTCCCGGTTCTGTATCGAAGCCCTCCTCACAGTCGGGCTACTGCCTAAGAAAACTAGTGTTGGGATTGACCTCACGCCGCTTTGCGGGGGCGCACTTCACGCTCGATGCGATGGGCGGATGAGTCGATGGTTACGCTGAGATCGTAGGCGGCCTGAAGGTTAATCCAGAACTCGGGGGTGCTGCCAAAGTAGCGCGACAGACGCAATGCCGTATCCGCATTGAGGCTGCGTCGGCCGTTAACGATTTCACTTATCCGGCTAACTGGAACCTTCAATTCGCGCGCTAAGCCATTCACGCTGAGGCCCAATGGCTTCATGAGGTCTTCCCTGAGAATCTCTCCCGGATGAACTGGCGGCATGTGGCGATTCTTCCTGGACATAACTCTCCTAATGATAATCAACAACCTCAACTTCGAACGGATCACCATCTCGCCAAACGAAACAAATGCGGTACTGATCGTTTATGCGGATGCTGTGCTGACCTTTCCGATCACCCTTCAGAACTTCGAGATGATTGGCTGGAAAGATTGTCAGATCTCGTAGTTGGTGAGCCGCGTGTAGCTGCATGAGCTTTCGCTGCGCGATTCTGGCGATCCGCTGAAACCGCCGCGAACTCTGGCCATTAAATAAAGCCTCAGCGTCCTTGCCGCGGAAGGAGCGAATCACTTGTTCACGCTATAAGGTGCGGGACTATGTGTCAAGGGATTGATTTCATTTCGCGTAAGGAAATCAGCGAACGCGGAATCACCGTTTTCGGTACCCAATCATTCCGAAATCGCCAAGGGCACGCTGAAAAGCATCATCGATCAAAGTGAGATTCCGAAATCGGAATTCCTGCGGTAAGTTAGACGAACCCAAAAGCATCCGCGCAAAAGCGGTTCTTGCGATTGTAAGGCCGGAGACCCGTGGTGTTGTGGAATATCGCTGGACTTTGCGCAGAATTCCGCATCAAGACTTCCTCAGGCTAGGGCCCAACATCACAAAAGCCGAGCTTTTTGCCTTGCTCCGCTGTTGGCCCACGAATTGCCAAAGCCCTCAGTCAGCTGAAATTGAAAATGAATTTCAATTTGAGCGCGGTGAACGGAAGAAATTGGGCCGGCAAGAGGTGCCGATGAGAAAAGGAAGGCGTAATGACGCTTGATAGGATTCCGAAGGGCTCGTCCGCTCGAGTAGTTTCGGTCGAAGCGGGCTCGCACGGGCTTCGCTTAATGGAGATGGGAGTTGTACCGGGCGCGACTGTCCGCCTCGTGAAGTCGGCGCCACTGGGTGATCCGATTCAGGTGTGCGTCAGAAATTATCACCTCGCTTTGCGACGTTCCGAAGCGCAGAGAATATCCGTCACCATATCTGAAGGCTGATTTTTCCTCACGTCATATTATTCATAAACGGATATTCCAATGAGCGCAGTCCTGAACTCACTCGCAGCATGGAAATCACAACGTATCGATAACCGGCCATTGACTATCGCCGTGGCGGGAAATCCGAACGCCGGCAAGACCAGTTTGTTTAATTCACTTACCGGTCTTAGACAAAAAGTTGCGAATTATCCCGGCGTAACGGTAGAGCGCAAGATGGGATTCTGGACTCTGTCGCGGGATCTGCCGGCGGCTCAATTAATCGACCTGCCCGGACTCTACAGCTTGAATGCCGCATCAATCGATGAGCAGATCGCAAAAGACATCCTGCTGGGGCAAACGTCGCGCGGTCCACAGCCGGACGTCACTATCGTAGTCGTCGACGCCACAAATCTAGTCCGTAATCTTTATCTCGCAGTGCAATTAATTGAAACGGGTCGACCTCTGGTTGTGGCTTTAACCATGTTTGATCTGGCAGAGCGCGGAAAACTGAAAATCGACATTGAGAAGCTGAGCATGGCGCTTGGTGTTCAGGTCGTGCCGGTCGTCGCCAGACAGAATCGTGGGCTGCACGAGCTTGCCCAGGCGGTTCTGAGAACAGCCGCAAACCACACCTTAGCGACGCGGAACCAACATACCAAGCGCAGTGAAATCGACAGCGAACAGGGTCATGTGTCGCTTATCAGGCGATATGCGCTGATCGAGCGGATTGTTTCCGAAACTGTCGAGACAAACGAAAGCGGACGGAGCGTGAGCGAGCGCATCGATGCGGTAGTCACACACAAATTTCTTGGCCCACCAATATTGTTACTCGTCATGCTGTCTATTTTCCAGGCAATCTTCTCGTGGGCTGACTGGCCGATGCGCATGATCGACAACGTCTTCAGCGCGCTGGGCGCAGCAGTGCATGCGCATTTACCCGAAGGCGTGCTAACCGATTTGCTGGCGAACGGAGTTATTGCCGGCGTTGGCAGCGTGCTGGTTTTTCTGCCGCAAATCTTTCTGCTCTTTCTGTTCATCTCGCTGCTTGAGGATAGCGGCTACATGGCGCGCGCGGCATTCTTGATGGATCGGCCAATGCGCAATCTCGGGTTACAAGGCAAGGCGTTCATGCCTTTGTTAAGCAGTTTCGCCTGCGCTGTGCCGGGGATAATGGCAACCCGAACCATCGAGAATCCAAAGGAGCGGCTGGCGACGATCATGATCGCGCCTTTCATGAGCTGTTCAGCGCGGCTGCCGGTCTATACGCTAATGATCGCGACATTCTTCTCTGGGCAGAAAGTCCTGAGTTTTATTTCCCTCGGCGCCCTGATCATCCTGGGGATGTACCTGCTGGGAATCACCGTGGCAATCGGCGTCGGATGGATCCTGAAATTCACGATTCTGAGGGGATCGACAACACCCTTCGTGCTGGAGCTGCCACCCTATCGCATGCCGCACTTCGCGAACGTCGGGCATGCGATTCTGCAGCGCACGGGCATTTTCGTGAGACGAGCGGGCACAGTGATCCTGGCGATTTCAATTCTTTTATGGGCGCTGGCAGCCTTTCCCCGATCTAAAACCGCCAAAGGTATCGGCAGTGAAAGCGACGCAACGTATTCGACCTCCGAAAAATCCAGTGCTGATCCTGGCGAACAGATTCGAAATAGCTACGCTGGGCGCGCGGGACGATTGATCGAGCCGGTGATTGCGCCGCTTGGCTTTGACTGGCGGATTGGAATCGGTTTGATTTCGTCCTTCGCTGCGCGCGAAACAATAGTCTCGACTCTCAGCATCGTTTACAACATCGGCGCGGATTCATCGGAAAAATCGATCGGTCTGACTGACGCAATGCGTATTGCCAGACGTCCTGACGGATCGCCCGTGTGGACGCCATTGGTTGCTCTCTCGCTGATGGTATTTTTTGTGCTGGCGTGCCAATGCATGTCGACCGTGGCAATCGTTCGGCGCGAAACAAACTCATGGCGCTGGCCGCTCTTTATGGTTGGCTACATGTTGGCACTTGCGTACATAGCGTCGTTGATCACATTTCAGGGAGGCCGGCTGCTAGGTTTCAGCTAGCGATGAAAATGATTGACTGGCAGACCATCATCGTGGGGTGCATTTTGCTATTCGCCGGTATGTACGTCTGTTTGCGCGGCTGGTCATCCTTGCGGTCTTTTTTCGCATCCGGGACCGCGAGCGCTTCGTCTTGTTCAGGTGGTTGTCATGATTGCCGCGAACAACGACAAAAGGATTAGCGCCCCCAGTAACAGGCACGCAATGCGAATTCTGAAGGCCGCTGTCCTTTATTTTGCAATGGTATTCGGAGCCGGATTTCTGCTGGGACCGATACGAATACTCTGGGTCGTGCCGGCCGTGGGGACAAGGAGCGCCGAGTTAATTGAATCACCCATCATGCTCGCCGTCACGATCATCTCTGCACGATGGATAGTTCGACGCTTTGCCGTGCCTCTCAAAAATTCCAGCCGACTCGCGATGGGCGTGATCGCGACCACGCTGATGTTAACGGCAGAATTTACTCTGGTCTTGTGGCTGCGAGGCCTTACGATCACAGATTACCTCAATAGCCGAGATCCTGTTTCAGGAACTGTCTACTATCTGATGCTCGTGCTCTTTGCAGTCATGCCGCTGCTATTAGCGCGAATGAACTACAAGCCACGCACCAGTTGAACATCGCGAATGGCAGTCACTAATTCGCCTAAGCTAGTCGCGCCTGCTCAGAAAGCCGCTCACAAATCCGAGACTGAGGCCGATGCTCAAAGCGATAGCCACCGATCGCCAGGGATTATGCTTGATGTAATGGGTGGTTTCGTCCAAATAATCTTCGCCGGCTTCACGTCCTCGTCTAATTATTCGTTGTGCTTTTCTTTTTCCAATCTCCGCGAAATCTTCCGCCAGCATTTTGCCTTCAGCCGCCTTAGCAGCCACCTGGGCGAAGTTGAATCCCGTACTCCTACCGTTCTCGACCGTTGCGGTTCGCATTCCGTTATCTCCTTTCGTCATTAATCACCGACGCTTTGAAAGCATACAACTCCACAGTCGTTGCCTGTTTCGGAACATGCAACGTTCTTATTGCCAAAAAGTTACATCCCGCAAAAGTAGCGCCGAACCTCTACTTCCCGGCGGCCGCGGCCATCGGCAGCGGATGTTCACAGATTGCCTTGTATGTTGTCACGACGTCGGCATAGTTGAGCTGCGATGGCTTTTTGGCTTTGCTCTCTTTTGCTTTCAGGACGATGTCGTTCATCGACAGGATCCCTTTGAGTTCGCCTTCTGGCCCAACAACCGGCAAGCGTCGCACTTTCTGTATCTGCATCGTCTCGAGCGCGCGACGAACGTCATCCTCGGGCACGGTCGAATAGACTCGGCCAGTCATCACTTCTTCGACTGAGATGCTCGATGGAGTGCGCCCTTTTGTTGCCGCGGCCATGCAGATGTCACGATCGGTAATCAATCCGACCACAGTCTTTCCATCCTTGACCACTGGCAAGATGCCACAATCATAGTCCCACATGGCCTTTGCCGCGTCTGCGAGGCTCTCCGTTAGCGCACACGCTTTAACGTCGCGCGTCATCACTTCTTTTACTTTCATAGTTACCTCCTGCGTTCTTGCGCGCTTGCCCGTTTATTCGAGGCAAGCATCGAACTGCATACCCTGGTATTCACCAGGCAGACATTGACCTGTACGATCACAAAATCAGTTCTCTCATTTCAGCACTTCCTTTTTCACGCACTGAGCTCAATTAGTATTCCTTTTCATTGCACGATGTTCTTGAGCAAGAGGCCAACCAGATAAGCCAGTCCCGCAGCAATCCCGCCCACGAACAGCGTCGAGAGCGCAGATCGCCACCACAAGACAGTGGACCAACGGCTCTTGATCGAGCCGATAGTTAGAAAGACTGCTCCCGTGAGAATGATTGAAAGCCGAAGCGCACTTTGCACTCCCAGCAGGAACGGAATCAACGGCGCGAGTCCGCAGATGACAAAAGCGCTAAATGTAGTCGCGGCTGCCAGCCAGGGGGAACGCGCCTCCAGCGGCAGGCCATACTCATCGGATAGCATGGTCCGGACCCAGCGTTCTCGGTCCGAAGTAATCAATTCCGTAACGCGATCGAGATCGACACCCTCGAATCCCTTTCTGGCGAAGATCTGTCGCACTTCTTCGCGTTCACCGTCAGGGGCGAGTTCGATGTGCCGATATTCGATGGCTTCGAGACGCCGAAAGTCATCGTGCTCGGCTTTCGTACCGAGAAAGTTGCTGGCCGCCATCGAAAAGCCGTCGGCCATCAAATTGGCAAAACCCATGATCACAATGACGATCGGCGAAAGCTGCGCGCCCACTACGCCCGTAACCACGGCGAACGTCGTTACCGACCCATCGATGCCGCCGTAGATCCAATCGCGAAGGTAGTTATGGCGTGGTCCTTCAGAAAGTCTCTGCCGTATCGCTTCGATTGAATGTTCGTGTTCCATATTGCGACAGAGAGGTCCCCCGTCACATCGTGCGATCGGGGCGTCATAATAGAGGTGGTCTTCTCGCCACGAAGAAAGGAACAATGGCCGCCAGTTAGAGGAGAAGCAGGCGCAATCAGTTACGCCGCAGCGTCCATCCCGGCTCGGGCTCGAAGCGCAACAAATTCCGGTAACCTTCTCCGCCGATTATTTCCAGCGCTTCGTCGCGTCCATCCAGGCCGCGCTTCGGTGTGATTTGCTGCACGTTCGCGATTACGCGCGTAAAATGGCGCCGCTCAACCGCATCAAGCTCGCCGAGCATAATGTCGACAGAGGGAAAAGCATTCCTGTCTGTCTCGAGCGCGATGCCCTCGAACAGCAGTCCGTGTTCCTGCTCCTGCGCGCCGAGCTCGCCAAATACTTCCAACCGCGTCGGTCGCGATTGGTTGCGCCTGCTAAACTCATTGAAATAGTTTATCCATACACTGCGATCAATGTTCTTCATGATTGCCGTCCCTTTCTGGTTTACTGCCGGCGGTCTTTAACCCTCAGCCACACCTGTGATGCGATCGACACGAATGCGGAACACGACGCTGTCCGGCGCAGCGGCGTCTTGCGCCATCACTGACTCCACTGGGGTCAGCAGCGGAAAGCGTGCAAGTAGTTTGCCGAGGATGGATCGCCGATCGCTCGGGACGCGAATTTCCTCGAAGTCGCCGTGTGCAATAGCGCTACGCCAGTCAAAATCATTCTCGATCTCCTCGACCTGAAGGCAAGCTCGCGGACATGCGCGCAGCGCTTCGATCTTTCGGCCCGGCAAGGAATGACTGTAGATTGATTCGCCTTCAAACACGTAATTGATCGGCACAACGTAGGGCTCGCCGTTATCAATGCAGCCGAGATGCCCAAGCTTGCCGGCGCCAATCAGTTCGCGCGCTTCGGTCTCAGTCAGTATTCTGGCCATAGATTTCTTCCCGTTTGCTGCAACCTGAGCCGCGTACTTGCGCGATCCAATGTCCGAGCGTCTTAATCAAACAGCTTGCGGATCGAACCTGGTGTTTTCTCGCCCAACCGGCTCAGCGGAAGAGCCAACGCCTAGAGCAGAATCTTCTGCACGGTAATCGTGACTATCACTACCGAGTTGTTGGCGGTTCGATTGTAAGAAACCCAGAATCCGAGTCGCTCGTACCGAACCAGTTTGTATATCGAACCATCGGGTTTCAAGTCGATGTCAGCGCCGACCACGTTACGGTAATCCGGCGCGCCGACTCCGCCCATGTAGTCCACCGAAATGCCCGTGACCTTGTGGGCAGAATCATAGGCAATCTGAGCCGTTTCTTTGTCCGAGAACACGTAGTAGTCCTGGTCGTCGCCTTTCAGCCCCGGCTGTCCGAGTTTTGCTCTCGCTTCAACCGCCGTCGTACCAATGCGCACGCCTTTATACTCAGTGTACAAAGGTTGTTGGGTCGCACCGGCCTCTTTGAAAGCGTCGACAATTGTCGTCCGAGACTTTTGGCCCTGTGTCTGTGCAGTAACAGTCAAACTCATACCAAGTACGACAACCGGGAATGCCACGTTGATAAGTTTTTTAATCATCTTCGGCTTACCTCCTTCAAAAGATCGAACCTGGTCCAAATCCATTGGGCAACCATTGTGCCCATGAATTGCGGCCTGTTTAAGCGATCTTCTCAGGTTCTCACCGCTCATATTGCGGGCTTTTGCTCAGCTGATTCCGTGAAATTTCCCAGCTGGTGAGCAATGACGAACTAGCCGCATGCTGTATTTGTTGGTCTCTTAACGACCTGGCCTTCGATTGTTGTTTACTGTACTTTCCGGCATATTTCTTGCCGTTCAAACCGCGCGGAAGGAACCACCGACGTGTGCCTTAACCCAGCCGCGAGTTACAAACAAACCGAATTATCGATGAAGATTTCAATCACGGGGCCGGCATTGCTGGACACGTCAATATTTAACAAAGGCAGCGCTTTCTCAGCGGACGAGCGGGGGAAGTTCGGTCTGCTTGGCTTGCTGCCGTTTCATTCTTCGACAATAGATGAACAACTCGCTCGAACGTACGAAAACTACAAAGCAAAGGAAACGGATCTCGAGCGATACATTTTTCTCATCTCGCTGCAAGATCGGAACGAGACCCTCTTCTATCGTTTGGTCCTCGAACACATCACAGAGATGATGCCGATCATCTACACACCGACCGTGGGACTCGGTTGCCAGCGGTACAGTCACGTGTTCCGCAGACCGCGCGGCCTCTACATCTCTTATCCCTATCGAGATGAAATCACGGCGCTGCTCAACAATGCTCCATCGAAGGGCGTCGAGGTAATCGTCGTAACAGATGGCGAACGAATACTTGGTCTCGGCGATCTGGGCGTCGGCGGAATGGGGATTCCGGTGGGCAAGCTTTCGCTTTATACGTTGTGCGCGGGCATTCATCCGCAAACAACCTTGCCGGTTTTGTTGGACGTCGGAACCGACAATACCGAACTGCTTAACGATCCTCTCTATTTGGGATGGAGACACGAACGCATACGCGGTCAGCATTACGACGATTTTATTGAAGCCTTTGTGGCGGCTGTGATGAAGATGTTTCCGAACGCGCTGTTGCAATGGGAAGATTTTTCCAGGCACAACGCGTCGCGTTTGCTCGAGCGCTATCGCGATCGGCTCTGCACCTTCAACGATGATATTCAGGGTACGGGCGCGGTAGTACTTGCCGGATTGTTGGCAGCGATGAAGGCCACGCGATCGCAACTAGGCAAACAGCGCATAGCTATTCTGGGCGCAGGCTCTTCGGCCATCGGGATCAGCGATCAGATTGTTGCAGCTGTCATGCGCGAAGGTTTTTCAGAAGCAGAAGCTCATTCATTGATTTGGCTGGTTGACAGTCGTGGGCTGGTCCATTCTGCGCGAACAGATCTGGAACCGTCCAAGCAGAGATACGCGCAGTCACCCGAATCGCGGGCGGATTGGAAGCTGGAACGACCCGATCAGGTCACGCTTAAGGACGTCGTCGTAGGTGCGCGACCGACTGTCTTGATTGGAACATCAGCCCAGCCGGGCGCTTTTTGCGAAGACATCGTGCGTGCAATGGCCCAAAACGCGGAACGCCCCGTGATCCTTCCGCTTTCCAATCCGACGTCGAAGTCCGAAGCCACGCCCGCCGATATCCTGCGCTGGACGAACGGACGAGCGCTGGTCGCGACGGGCAGTCCCTTCGCTCCGGTAACTTATGGCGACAAGACCTTCCAAATTGGACAGTGCAATAATGCATTCATTTTCCCGGGAGTTGGTTTAGGAGTTCTGACGGCGCAAGCCCGGCGCGTGACGAGCGAGATGTTTGTCGCGGCCGCGCTTACGCTTAGCGAATTGTCACCGGCCCTTAATGATTCGTCCGCGCCTCTCTATCCTCCGCTTGAGCGGGTGCGCGAGGCTTCACGCAAAGTGGCCGTGGCCGTTGCTCGAGAAGCCCAGCGGTCTGGTCTTGCCGAACGGACAAATATCGATGAACTCGAGCGACGTATTGACCAAAGAATCTGGACGCCCAATTATCGCCAACTGACACGATGACCAGATCGGGGCCAACGGAATGAAGGGAGGAATCAAAAATGAGTTCTCAAGAGATTGCCAAACAAACTAACAACACAATCCTGAACGATCAAGAGCTCTGCACTGGCAGGATTGACAACCCTTCCGAGAATTACAAGGATCCTCCACAGATCACCCGGCGAGGGTTCTGCAACAGTCTGTTATTTACCTCGGCTGTACTGGTGTCTGCGGCAAAGAGTGCGGTCTCGGAAGCAGTAACACCACCTGCCGGACTTGCCGGCCCGCCGATTAGGATCGAAGGTGCAGAGGCCTTGATGCCCGGCTCGTCCATACTGTTCAATTATCCCAGCGCAAACGATCCGGCGATTCTGGTACGCACCGAAGACAGACGGTATTACGCCTACAGTCGAAAATGTTCGCACCTCGGCTGTTCGGTCCACTTCAATCGTGACCTGCATCGTCTTCAGTGTCCATGTCACCAGGGAGCGTATGATGCAAAAAACGGCTCTGTCCTGCATGGACCACCCCAGCGCCCACTGAACCAAATTTTCCTGCAGATGCGCGGCAGCGAAGTTTGGGCAGTTGGTCGCCAAAGCGATTATGAGCCATTGATAGTCGGTCTGAGGCCGTGAACACTTCTTGGGCAAAGGATGAAAACGGAATGAGTGAGAATACCCTGACTATCACAGACAACCGCACAGGCAAGCAATACGGCATCCCCATCGAAAACGGCACAATCAAGGCCATTGACTTGCGGCAGATAAAGATCTCCGAACATGACTTTGGCTTAATGACCTACGATCCTGCCTTCATGAACACTGCTTCCTGCAAAAGCCGCATTACCTTCATCGACGGCGACAAAGGGATTTTGGAATATCGCGGCTATCCAATCGAACAACTCGCTGAAAAAAGCACTTATCTCGAGGTTGCCTATCTGCTGCTTCACGGTGAACTGCCGACCGAATCACAACTGCAACAGTGGACCGACAACATCACTCATCACACGTTCATCAACGAAAATATCAAGAAGGTCATAGACGGGTTCCACTATGACGCACATCCCATGGGAGTCTTCGAGGCGACGCTGGGCGCCTTATCAACCTTCTATCCCGACGCGAAAGATATCTTCAATCAAGAGCTGCGCCGCAAACAGATCTACCGGCTGATCGCTAAAGTTCCTACGATCGCCGCCTTTGCTTATCGTCATCGGATCGGAATGCAATATTCCTATCCTGATAACGAGCTGAGCTACGAAGCTAACTTCTTGAACATGATGTTCAAGACTACCGAGCTGAAGTATCAACCGAATCCCGTCCTTGAACGCGCGCTGTCAGTGCTGTTTATTCTGCATGCCGATCACGAGCAAAATTGCAGCACCAATGCAATGCGGAGTATCGGCAGCGCGCATACTGATCCTTTCTCAGCTATCGCTGGCGCGGCGGCAGCCCTCTATGGGCCATTGCATGGAGGCGCCAACGAAATGGTGCTGCGCATGCTCAATGAGATCGGATCGATCGACAAAGTGGCGGATTACATTAAACGCGTGAAGGCCGGCGAGTTTCGTCTGATGGGATTTGGACACAGAGTCTACAAGAACTACGATCCGCGCGCCCGCATTATCAAGAAAGTAGCCTACGAAGTTTTTGAAGTGACTGGCCGCGATCCTCTGCTGGACATTGCGCTGGAGTTGGAGCGAATCGCACTCGAAGACGAGTACTTCGTCAAACGAAAGCTTTATCCGAATGTCGACTTTTATTCGGGAATCATTTACCAGGCGATGCGCTTTCCAGTGGACATATTTCCGGTACTGTTTGCGATTGGGCGCACCTCAGGTTGGTTGGCCCAATGGATCGAGATGCTCGACGATTCAGACCAAAAGATCGCGCGCCCGCGTCAGGTTTACCTGGGTCAGCGCACACGCGATTATGTGCCCATGGAACGGCGCAGCGCTGCGAGGGCCGAAGCTGGCCAGGGTGAAGCTGCATTGTTGACGGGTCATGGCGTTTAGAAGCTGCCAAGAAATGCCAAAGCCTGGCTTCACGGGAACGTGGAGATTCAACCGGATCGAGAGTTCGCTACACAGCGCGAGAGTAAGCGAGGCTGCGCGCCAGACGTGACATTGTCCGATTTGAAGCGACTGCTGGAAAGCGTTGGCTCGTCGGCTCACAAAGAGGAAGGAGAAAAACATGGCCAGGATCGTTGTACGATTTTGCAGGTACTGAATTTCAGGGCTACACGCCGTCCGTGTGGCGGCGAGGCTCCGCCGCGAGTTAAAGACTGAAGTCGAAATGGCCTACGGTCACTACGGTGAATTCAAGGTATTTGTGGACAATGATGTAGTCATCGATGGCGGCGCCCTTGCTGCTTTGGGAGTGTTGCCGTCGGGACGAAACGTGGTTGAAGCCGTTCGTTCGCGTCTGTCCGCTTCAAATACTATTGTTTGATTCTAGATAATTATGCAAGAGCAATTAGCCAGTAGAGAGCGGGTGTCGTCTTGTCCCGTCTATCCAGCTGGCGATGTTGTGCTGCGCGATGGCTCGACCGTGCGCGTGCGCGAGATGCGTCCTGGCGACGAAGTAGGTCTGTTCGAGCTGTTCCAATCGCTATCGGAAGAATCGCGATGGTTGCGATTCTTTTCGCCGGCGAAAGGTTCTGCACTCGCTGCCGAAGCGCATCGCGAGGCCACTCTCGACCATGCCTTTGCGCTTATCGCCACGAGTGGCGGCGATGAAGGCATCGTGGGACACGCGTTCTATGCGGCGCTCGATCAGAGCCGGGCCGAAGTCGCCTTCACCATTGGTGATGAGTTTCGCGGGCGTGGCCTGGGCACGATTCTGCTGGGCCAACTGGCAGAGGTCGCCGTCGCCAACGGCATTCAAGTGTTCGAGGCCGAGGTTGCGGCTTCCAATCGTGCGATGCTGCACGTGTTCCGCGAGTCAGGCTTTCCGATCGAGGTGAGCGCCGCCGCCGGACAACTTCACGTGACATTCCCGACAGCGTTTACTCGTGAAGGGATTGAACGCTTCGAACATCGCGAGGCCATCGCGGCGGTCAACGCTTTGAAGCTCTTCTTCTATCCACGCGCTGTTGCGGTAATCGGCGCATCGCGAAAACGGGGCACTATTGGCGGCGAGATTTTCCATAATCTTCTGAGTTATGGATTCCAGGGACCCGTCTATCCAGTGAATCCAACTACCGAAGTGGTCCAGTCGGTGCCCGCGTATTCATCGGTCGAAGCGATCCCGGGTCCAGTTGATCTGGCAGTCATCGTGGTTCCGGCAGCGCAAGTGATCGAAGCTGCCGCAGCATGCGGGCGTAAGGCCGTGAAAGCTCTGGTCGTAATCTCGGCAGGGTTCTCGGAAACCGGAAAAGAAGGTCAGGCCAGACAAGCTGAGCTGCTGCGCGTTTGCCGTGGGGCTGGAATGCGTCTAATTGGTCCGAACTGCATGGGTATCGCGAACACAGACGAAGCAGTGCGCCTCGATGCGACGTTTGCGCCCGCGGCGCCGCCCCATGGCCGCGTGGGATTCTCTTCGCAGAGTGGCGCGCTCGGTTTGGCAATCATTGAATACGCAAACTCCCTCGGATTGGGACTCTCTACTTTTATCTCGGTGGGAAACAAAGCAGACATTTCAGGGAACGATCTGCTGCGCTATTGGGAATCGGATGCTGATACGGACGTAATTCTGCTCTATCTGGAGTCGTTCGGAAACCCGAAAAAGTTTTCGCAGATCGCGCGCCGAGTCGGAAGGAAGAAACCGATTGTGGTCGTGAAGAGCGGTCGCTCAGCAGCGGGGGCGCGCGCCACTTCGTCACACACAGGCGCTTTGATTGCTGCTTCGGATGTCACGGTCGATGCGCTCTTTCGACAAGCGGGCGTGATTCGCACCGACACGCTCGCAGAGTTATTCGATGTGGCATCGCTGCTGGCGAATCAACCACTGCCGCGCGGCCGGCGCGTGGGCATTATCACGAATGCAGGGGGTCCCGGGATTCTGTGCGCCGATACTTGTGAAGCGCGGGGTCTCGAGGTCCCTTTACTCAGCGAAGACAGCCAAAAACGGCTGAGGGAGTTTCTGCTGCCAGGCGCGAGCGCCGCGAATCCTGTAGATATGATCGCCTCAGCGCCCGCGGAACATTATCGGCGAACCGTTGAGATCGTCGCCGCTGATCCGAACATCGATGCCTTGATTCTAATTTTCACGCCGCCGTTGGTGACCCGAGCTGAAGATGTGGCGCGCGAGATTGTCGATGCCGTTGGCCGAATCGACCGAGAAAAACCAGTCCTAACCGTTTTCCTGTCCGCGAACGCCCCGCCCGAAAGGTTGCAGTCAGTAGACATTCATATTCCGTCATACGCGTTCCCGGAAACGGCCGCCATTGCTTTGGCGCGTGCTGCCCGCTATCGCGAGTTTCGAGATCGGCCAGAGTCTCAGCCGTCACGCTTTGACGATATCAGACGCGACGAAGCAGCCGCGGTTGTGGCGACCGCGCTTAGCCGCGGTGACGGATGGCTCGGCGCGGAAGAGATTGCCACACTGTTTTATTGTTACGGGCTGCCGCTGATCGAGCAAAGAATTGTGAGCGACCTTGAAGCAGCAGGCGTGGCAGCAGAACAGATCGGAGGTGAAGTTGCCTTGAAAGTAATCGCGCCCGGCATCATTCATAAAACTGAAGCAGGTGGCGTGCGTCTCCATCTGCGCGGCGCCGCTCAAGTTCGCGATGCCGCTCGCGAGATTGAAGAACGATTGCGATCGAGTGGAGATTCGGCGACCGGCTTTTTAGTTCAACGGATGGCTGAGAGCGGTATTGAGATGATTGTCGGCGTCGTTCACGATCAGCAGTTTGGGCCAGTTGTAGCCTGCGGCGCAGGCGGTGTGCAGGTTGAGTTGCTGCGCGACGTATCGGTCCGCCTCACGCCGTTGACAAAGGAAGACGCGTCAGAGATGATTCGCAGTTTGAAGACTTACCCGCTGCTCACAGGCTTTCGCGGCGGTCCGATCTATGACGTGGCGGCGCTGGAAGAAGGCCTGCTGCGCCTCAGTGCGCTGCTGGAAGACATTCCACAGATCGCCGAACTGGATTGCAATCCTTTTGTGGTTCACCAGCGAGGCGCTGTAATTCTCGATGCGCGTGTCCGGGTAGCAGCAGTTGAGCCCCGGCCACTGCTGGGCGCGCGGCGTTGATTGATCTCGCCTTGAATGATGAAATTATTCCCGGCGGTTTACCGGAAGATGAAGGGTAAATGTTGAGCCCTCGCCTAACGCAGATCTGACTTCGATGTTCCCGCCATGAGCCCGCGCAATCCGGCGTACTGCCGGTAGTCCGAGACCGGTTCCGCCCGGCCTCGTGGTGAAGAATGGATTGAAGATACGAGTCAGATCTTCCTCACTGATACCGCGGCCATTGTCTGAGACTTCGACTATCGCTTCGTCTTCAAAGTCTGCGGCGCGATCGTTTTGAGATCGAGCGACGCGAATCTCAACCTGACCATCGCCATCTGCCGCCTCGATTGCATTGATGATCAGGTTTAGCACGGCATCTTCGACTTGCGCGGGGTCGATGGGAATGATTATTGGATCTGCAGGAGGCTCGAATTCCAAGTTGACGCGTTGGCCATGCGCGGCTGCATTCATCAACTGTCCGCGTGCCAGGTTTACGGCGCGTCCCACAATGTCAGTTAGCGAGGCAGCTCTTACGGAGACCAGCCGCGGACGTGCGCGGTCAAGCAATGCGCGTACAGTGTTATCAATCCTTTCGACCTCGTGCCGCATGTCCTCCAGCGCTTCGCGTTCCGGATCGTTCTTATCGCGGCGGCGAATCAGGATGTCGACCCCGCCTTGAATGCCCGCCAGCGGATTCTTGATTTCATGCGCCAGTCCGGCGGCAAGTTCACCGACGAACGAGAGTTGCGCCGCACGTTGCAGTTCCGCCGCCTGTTGCAGCAGCTGCTCTTCCGCTAGTTTGCGCTGCGTGATGTCATGTCTGATGGCTACGTACTGGTACGGTTTGCCTTCGGAATTCAGAAACGGGACTATCGTCGTGTCTACCCAGTAGATACTGCCGTCCTTCGCGCGATTGCGAATCTCACCTTTCCAGACCTGACCGGCGGCTATGGTGGTCCAAAGCTCGCGGATAAACTCCTTGGAATGGTAACCGGAATTGATGATGCGGTGGTCCTGGCCCAGCAACTCCGTCCGCGAGTATTTAGAGATACGGCAAAATTCATCGTTGACGTAATTAATGATTCCGCGCTGATCGGTAATCGCCACAATCGTCGACTGGTCGAGCGCAAACTTAATATCCGCAAGCTCCTTAAGCGAACGCTCGAGCACGTCAGAGCTGTGTGATTCCATGCGTTCCTGATTTCTTACTGTGGAGTTGGACATGACAGTGGAATCAAAGCTTATACGCGGCAAACTTCGAACTCAGTCGGAATCATTCAACGAGCCAGCGGAGCTGGCGACGGAGTGTAGCCCAGGGTGGAGCGGG